>Ga0208182_1001410_pt1 | contig 11205 bp, 14 predicted proteins | sample MalvireepMed_906_FD_184248 | JGI IMG/M metagenome (GOLD analysis project Ga0208182, IMG submission 184248) | Marine viral communities from the Global Malaspina Expedition - Malaspina viral metaG DeepMed_906 (SPAdes) (version 2) | ecosystem: Environmental > Aquatic > Marine > Oceanic | place...
TCAACATTCTTAATATTGTATATTTTCATAATAACTCCTATTAGTTAATTAATATCCTTCACTATTTCAAAGCCAACAATCCACTCATAACCTTTAGAAGAATAGATGTTAATCTTTTCCACGATCTCTGAAATAGTTAAATGATTATGACACATCTCATAGTCAGACATATCACTATCATTGGTATGCATATATAAAGTATAAAGCATAATGTCTTTTACTATAATAATATCCTACAAGTCAATACATATTAATATAAAATAATTATATTTATATTGTCATTGAAGGTTGTTAGATAGGTTCTGGAATACATAAAAAAGATTAAATAACTATCACAATAGAGTTATAATTGTAATATTCTGTAATATTTGGTTCTAGTTTGAACCTAAACTAAACCTAAACCATGCTTTTTTATTGGATTAATGACTATGTTTAATAATATTTAGAACCATTCTAAATTAATTGTAAATAATTTACTGATAATTTGTAATGATTGTAAATATTTTAGAACAAAAGGGGAACACCCCCATCGCCTTCGACCATGGAAATAGGAACCCACACAATAACTACCCCCACCCCTAATATAGCCCTCATTGGCTCATATAAGGCCGTAGAAGAACAAATAAAGAACTTTAGTGGTTTTGTACCCCTGAATGCTTAAAGTAACGCCAGCGTTTAAAACGGCTTGGTAAAATAGGGGGTCGAAACAGGAACGAAATTTACCAATAAGTATTTTAATAGTTTCTTTAATAGTTTGGGGTGCACTGTAGGACACCCTCTTTGACACTGAATGTGCACCTACTTTGTAGATGAAGAAAACTTCATGGTGAAGTAAACTACACAGGTAGGACGGGAGCTTATGAATAGTCCGAAGCGTTCGTCCTATTTTTTTGGCGGAAATGATGAATAATTTAATGAACTTACTGTTAGGATTGAAGGATAACTCTTTCGAGAGTTTTATGCGGGATAAGACGATAAAGTTTGAACCAGATTTTAAATTGGAGGAGACAATGGAAGAAAAGTGCACGGTGTGCGGAGCGGAATCACAGGCGGACTGCAAATGTCCTGATGACTGCCCGAGCTGCGGGGCGTAATGGCGAGAAAATCAAACCCAGTAGCAAGGAATTTAAGGACACCTAAATTCAGGTCAAAGGTGATTCCAGATAAGAAAAGGGCGAATCCGAGAACGACAAAATACAACAATTTCAAGAATCATTTCGCAACCCACATCCTGGGACTGGATGAACCTGAAGCTCCAACGAATGGAGAAAGCGGACGGGGCGTGGTCAAGGAAAGGGATGTGGCAAGTATTTGGAGAGTGTTGAACAGGAATAAAAGTGAAAATAACGATACCGTACAAACCGAGGGAACATCAAAAGATAATACATGATAACCTGAAAAGGTGGAATGTTCTGGTGGCACATAGGAGGTTTGGGAAAACCTGCCTTGTTCTCAACGAACTGATCCGAAAATGTATGACCAATACCCTCTCTAGCCCCAAATATGGCTATATAGCCCCTACATATAGGATGGCGAAACAGACCGCTTGGAGCTATTTGATGGAATACACGGGAACCATCCCCAATGTTCATTATCATGAAACGGAATTAAGGGTTGATTTGCCTGGAAAGAGAAGAATACAATGCTTCGGAGCAGACGCATATCAGAATCTGCGAGGAATGAGATTTGATGGCATCGTGGTTGATGAAATTGCGATGATGCCCCCTGCGATATGGGAAGTTTTACGGCCTGCCTTATCCGATAGAAAGGGTTGGCTGATAGCGATTGGCACTCCAGCAGGGCATAATGCCTTTTTTGACCTTTTTGAGAACGCAAGAAACTCAAAGGAATGGTATTCCTCTGTATTCAAGGCGAGTGATACGAAAATTATAGACGAAGAGGAATTAGAAGCCTCAAAAGCCCTCATGTCCCCAGAGCAGTACGAACAGGAATTTGAATGTTCCTTCGATGCAGGGGTATTAGGGGGAATATATACCCGTGCGATCTCCGATATAACGGAGAAGGGACAGATAACGAAAATAGAATACGATCCCCAGTACCAAGTGAACACGCATTGGGACTTGGGTATTGGTGATGCGACCGCCATCTGGTTTTCCCAGAATGTCGGCAACCGCATTCATTTGATAGAATACTATGAAAATTCAGGCCAAAGTCTGGAGCATTATGTCAAGTATCTGGCAAGCAAGGATTTCAAGTATGAAAATCATTTTGGCCCTCATGATTTAAAAGTAAGGGAATTGGGATCAGGACAAAGCAGAGTGGAAATAGCTAATAATTTAGGATTATATTTCACCATTGTTCCCAAGCTCTTGATTGAGGACGGGATTAATGCAGCACGCATGATTCTGCCTCGTTGCTGGTTTGACAAGGAAAAATGCAAACTGGGATTGGAAGCCCTACGACAATATTCATGGGAACGAAACGACAGGACAGGACACATACAAAATAAACCCAAACACACCTGGGCCTCGCATGGCTCGGATGCGTTTCGGTATCTAGCCGTTGGATTGAATCAATCAACCAACTTCGCTAGCAACATAAAATATCCAAAAATGGGAATAGTTTAATGACAGCAGGACGACCAGAAATACATACAAAGGAACTAGAGGAACAAATATGCGACAGGCTCGCTTCAGGTGAAGCTATTCGCACCATTACTGCCGAGAAAGGTATGCCTTGCTGGAAAACAGTCAGGGACTGGTTCAAGACAAAGGAAGGCTTTCAGGCACGCTACAGCCAAGCGAAAATGGAAGGCATAGAATATATTTTATCCGATAACAGGAAAAAAGCCCTTGACACCTATGAACGGTCAAAAGAGGGAAAAGGAAAAGTAGGGTTGGAAGAAACCCATGCTTTAAAATTACTGATGCACGATGCACATTGGTCGGCTAGTAAATTAGTGCCAAAAGTGTATGGTGATAAAAACCAACAGGAAATTGTGGGAGCTGATGGTCAGCCCCTTATAATTAGATGGGAGAAATAATGGGAACTTCAAACGGAAAAAAATACCATGGCAGATTAAGATTCGGAAAAGGCTCTGTACGAAGCGAATACAGGGTTGCTGGGTATGACGCTGAAATCGACAGGCTTGATGCAGCAGCACAGCCAAATGACAAAGGCAAATCTACAGCCGTTCCAAGCGAACCAAAGGTTTGGGCGACAACAAAAAATCTTACCCGTGGAAAACTATTTGATCCAGATAGAATACACGCTAAAATCTGGGGAAAAGCCTAATAAATCATGGCAAAAATGCGAGATTCAGAGATACTCGCTTTGCTCGGTCAACAGCTTGATCAATCTTTAGGGTATTTATCAGGAAAGATTCCGCAGGAACGCAGAGCTGCCTTTAAATATTACCTGGGAGAACCTTATGGTAATGAAGTTGAAGGCCGATCACAGGTAGTATCGCAAGATGTATTGGAGGTAATTGAGAGCATATTGCCGTCATTGCTACGCATTTTTACCGCAGGAGAACAGATCGTAAGATTTGAACCAAAAGGACCAGAGGATCAGCAGGTTGCAGACCAATGCACCGATTATGTGAACTATGTCTTTATGAAAGACAATCCAGGTTTTCTCATTCTCTATAATTTATTCAAGGATGCCCTCTTACAGAAAAATGGTTTCGTCAAACATTTCTGGCTGGAGGAAGAAAAAAAGGTTGAAGAAGAATACAAGGAACTCACGGAAGTAGAATACCAAACTTTATTAATTGATGATGAAGTGAGTATAGACGAACATGACGAGCAGGAAGTAGAAACAGAGATAGGCGTAGAATATATTCACGATGTGAAGATTACACGAACAAAGAAGATTGGTCGAGTAAAAGTTGACAGCGTTGCACCAGAGGATGTGTATGTTGCACGAAATGCGATCAACATTCAGGATGCCCAGTTCTTTGCCCACCGACTGTTCAGGACAAGAACACAACTGCTAAACATGGGCTATTCCAAGAAAGTAGTCAGTAAACTTCCCACTTACACAAACAGTTTTTACAATCAGGAACACACAACAAGGGAGCTGTACGAAACAGCCGATCCCCAAATAGAATTTCAATCCATTGACAAGTCAACGGATTACATCGAACTGATGGAATGTTACGCTCGGTTAGATTACAACGGAAACGGAAAAGCACAGCTTCGTAAAATTACGATGGCTGGCAATAGAAATCACATACTGGATAACGAACCCATAGATGACATTCCATTTTCCATGGTAACTCCAATTCCTATGCCTCATTTATTCTTTGGAATGAGTGTGGCGGATTTGGTCATGGATTTACAACTTATCAAATCAACTGTCCTACGACAAACAATGGACAACATGTACTTGCAGAACAATGCAAGGAATGTGGTCATTGACGGACAAGTGAATTTAGATGACTTAATCACATCACGGCCTGGCGGCATTGTTCGAGTGAAAGGACCTGGAGCGGTAACACCTTTGGCAACTCCAAGTTTCTTGAACGAAGGTCTTTCCATGTTGGAAAAAATTGACCAACTGAAAGAGGCACGAACAGGAATCTCCCGATCCCAAATGGGAGCCGATCCAAATGTGATACAAAAATCACACACTACTGCCACAGGCGTAAATGCTTTAGTCAACGCAGCGACACAACGAATTGAGTTAATAGCTCGTATCTTTGCAGAAACGGGTGTGAAGGACATGTTCCGCAACATCATGCACTTGGTAACAAAATACCAGGATGAGGAACGAACAATCAGGCTTCGCAATCAGTTCTACAAAATGAATCCAAAAGACTGGCAGAACTATGACATGGATGTATCCATTCAAGTTGGTCTTGGAACGGGTAATACCGATCAGCGTGTTGCATTACTTTCACAAATTTTAAACATACAGAAAACATTAATTCAACAAGGCGGATATGGTCGCTTGGTGGATGAACAAAAAATCTATAATACTTTAGAGAAGTTGGTTATCAACGCTGGTTTCAAATCAGCAGAGCCATTCTTTGTCAATCCTGAAACAGCACCACCTCCACCTCCTCCACAACCTGATCCATTAATCCAAACAGCGATGGCGGAGATACAAGCGGAGAAGGAAAAAACAATCGCTACTCTCCAACAGAAGCGAGAGGAAATGATGGTGGACATGCAAGTGAAGATTTTAGAACTGCAGGCAAAACTGAAAATAGAGGCGGAGAAAATAGATTCAACCGAATTGCGTAAAGCTGCCGAAATTGAAACAGCCTTGATTAAAACCAATGGTGGACGATAATGGCACAGAACGCTTATTTACAAAATTTATTGGGAATTGGACCACCTTTAGGAAATCCAATGGGATTAATGCGGTATGAATATACACAACCAAATTATCAAAATCTGCTTAATCAAGGATTAACAGCTTCACAAATACAGGGATATGACCCCAAGTGGGCTACCTTTGGACAGTTTCCTTATGTGATGGATCCAGCAACAAATCAAGTAAGCGTTCCAGGACAGGCTCCTGGAGTAACACCCATTACAACAGATACACAAACAGATACCGTAAGCGAGAGCGTAACCCCAAGTGGGGTTGATTATAGCTCCGATGTTCGAGATACCGTATCCACTCCTTATGGTGATTTCACCAGCGATGACTTTACCCAGGATATTTACACCTATCCAAGCAACAAGCCAATGAACCAAATGACGGAACAGGAACTGATGGCGTTCGGAGAGGCAAAAGGTTATATTGACGCAGATGGAAGATTAATGGGACCGATGCAAACTACATTAGAGGGAAAAGGTTTATATGGCTCTATGCTATCTCAACCAGCCCAAATAATGAACGACAAGAAATATGGTTGGTTTCTCGATTCACTCAATCAAAAGGGAATGCTGCAAGGAGGCGGAACTGCTGACAGTTTATCCTTTGCGATGCACTCTCCCAAGTATCGAGATAAAATAAAAATATCTGAATTTTTTAACAGCCAAATAAAGGACCATTATCTCAAAAACAACTTATCCGATGATAAACAAAGAGGATTATCCGCTTCTAAAATTCCAGGAACATTCAAGTCTGTACAAACCTTAAAAAATAGCTATGCTCCTTCAGGACGAGATGATAATAATGTTATTTATCACACTTCCACAGGAGGGCATTACAATAATGAAGGAAACTTCATCACGGGATATGGACAACAGGCACGATATGGTTCCATGACCGATGCCATAGATACCATTACGGCAGCAGCACAGTCTGGTAACACCAATACCATTCCATCGAAATTCGATCAGGCGTGGTATGACAAGCAAAAAAATAATAAAAATATACCAACATGGCAAAGGGATGAATTAAAGGAAAGTTGGAAACTGATAAAAGACAAAAAACCCATAGATACTGGTATGAAAGCCAAGTATGTGGGAATAAAACAAAAAGATACTAAAAAAGATGTTCAACCTAAAACTATGAGTGATAAAGAATTAAATAAACAACAAGAAAGAATAGTAAAAAATATCTCTCGATTTAAAGAGAGTTATGATCCAAAAAAAGGTCAATTTACTAAAGGGCGTTAATGGGTTTAGACAAAGAAAAGTCAAAAGGAATACAAGCTAAAAGATTTTTAGAGGATGAGATTTTCACCAATGCGGTGAAAAGAATCCGTCAGGCGATTGACCTTGAATGGAAAAATTCGCCCATGCGTGATTCGGAAGCACGAGAGTGGCTTTATACACTCTCAAAGGCTTTAGATATGATTGTCAACGAGATTACTTCTGTTGCAGAAACAGGAAAATTGGCGAACAAGCAATTATCTAAAGAGCACAAAGATACTTTGTATCATTAATTTTAATTAAAATTAAAGGAGAGAACAATGGCAGACACGCCTGCAAAGGAATCTGCATTGAATCAATTTCAAGCAGAAGAAGCTCTCGTCAACCTTTTGGATAATTCCAAGGCCACAGGGAACGAGGAGCAAAAATCATCACCCAAAGAAGAAACGAAAAGTGATGATCCACAGGAATTAACCCCTGACGATTTGGATTTAGTATCCGAGGAAACCACAACTTCGCAAGACGAGAAACTTTATGAAGTCAAAGTCAATGGCAAGATGCATAAAGTTACCCTCGAAGAATTGACGAAAGGTTACTCCAAAGATTCTGATTACCGACAAAAATCTGCAAGATTATCCGAAGATCGTAAATCCGTTGAGGATGAACGATTGAAGATAATGGATCAGATGAATGTGGCAAATCAAGAGAGAGAAAAATATGTTCAACGGTTAAATGAACTTTCATCTCAAATGGTAGAGCCGAAAGTGGACGAGGCGGAATTGGATCGCATTTACAATGAGGACCCAGCCGAGTATGTTCGCAGGCAAGCTCAAATATCAAAACAGAGGGACGCTCAATCAAAAATTAAAACCGAGTTAGAATCAGAAAAGCGTAAGAACGAAGAAGTCTATCAGCAAAAACTTCAGAATGTTCTTGTAAAGGAACAAGAATTATTAGCAGAGAAGGCACCCATTTTTGGTGATCCCGTTAAAGGGGAAAAAACCAGAAGGGACTTAACGAATTTCTTGAAAAACAAAGGTTTTGGCGACCAAGAACTGAACGCACTTACCGACCACCGAACTGTACTGATGGCGTATGATGCCATGCGAATGGACCAATTACGCACAGCAAAGTTAGAGGGAAAGAAAGTGAGGAAGGTTCCCAAGGTTGCAAGTACGAGCCGATCTCAAAATGTAGATGAAAGTGAAATGAGACCTATGGACAAGGCCTTAAACCAACAACGCAAATTTAGTAACAGGGGTAATAACCAGGCGACTAAAGATGCGATGAAAGCATGGTTGGAGGCTTCAAACAAATAAACACATAGGAGGAAAATCAAATGGCTCAACCAGGAGGCACTTTTGATACTTATGATATGTCGGGAATCCGTGAGGATTTAGCGAATATCATCTACAACATCTCTCCTACGGAAACTCCATTTTTCTCGATGTGCGGTAAAGGCAAAGCCCATAATACTCAATTCAAATGGTTAACAGATTCACTTGCTAGTGCAGCAGATAACCTACAAGTTGAAGGTGATGATTATTCGGGTACAGCTACAACCGCTACAACCGAGAGAAACAACTACACGCAAATCTCTGCAAAAAACTTTATCGTAACAGGTACGGATGATGCAGTAGACGCAGCAGGAAGAACTACGGAATTAGCGTATCTTCTTGCGAAAAATGCGAAGGAGTTAAAGAGAGATGTAGAATATGCACTTGCAGCAACTAATACAGGCAAAGCGGCAGGATCATCTTCCGTAGCCAGAAGAACTGGCGGAGTGATGAGTTGGCTTGCAACTAACGAAAGCGTTGGAACAGGCGGATCAGCTCCAGCAGGAGATGGTTCTAATGGTCGTACCAATGGTACACAAAGAGCTTTTGCTGAATCACAATTAAAAGCAGTTATTAAAGCTGCTTATGATTCTGGCGGAAACCCTGATGTTATCATGGTTGGTGCATTCAACAAGCAACAACTTTCTACTTTCACAGGCAACAGCACGGCAATTCGTGATGTTCCTGCTAAAACAGTAATAGCGGCAGTTGATGTCTATGTTTCAGATTTTGGAGAAATGTCAGTTGTTCCTAACAGGTTCATGTCGAATAGATCGGCATTTGTTCTTGATAGTGAATACTGGGGTTACAATTTCTTGAGAAATTTCCAAACTCACGAACTAGCAAAAACTGGTGATAATACTCACATGCTCTTATTAGTTGAAGGTGGTCTTGTATCACGCAACGAAGCAGCATCAGGTATTGTTGCAGACATAACATCTTCTTAATTTTAGGTTAAGTTAAGGAAACCTAGGGGGCCTTTATAGGCCCCTTATTTATTGAAGATCAAAAGATCAGAACGATAGAGGAAATAAACTATGAGAACTTTAAACGATTATTTTATTATGGGTGGCAACATGACTGCCATTCAATCAGCAGACAACGAAAGCCCAGTATGCGTGATTCCTGATAGAGGAATACTCAAAGCAATCTGGATTAACTGTCATACAGTTATTGATGCAACAACAACTTTCGACATTATGAAAAATGGCACGGATACAACTGTTGATGCAACTTTAGCTGATGCTACAGCCGATGAAACTGGAGTGGAACTATCTATTGCCAGCACCATACAATTAGAGGCTGGAGATGCAATCAACTTAAAAAGTAACGGTGAACAATCTGCCTCAACTACAGCAGACTTGACTTACATCATTCGCAGATAAGGAAAATCATGGCAAGAGTATATTATTATAGACCAATTAAATATACTGTTCAGGACCATTCTGGTGCGGGTGTTTTAACGACTGCAATTAGTGCGGAAATCAATGTTGTGAATATTTCAACAACTGTTGATTGTTACTTCAAAGTAGAGGGAACCGCAGCAAGCAAAGATGGCATGTTATTAAGTGCGGATGGAGATATAACAATCAAAGTCAGTCCTTCTGATACCATTTCAGCGTATGCAACTGGAGCAGGTCAAATATCAGTAACCGAGATGTCTGAATAGTGAGTAAAAAAATACCTATTGAAAATACAGGCATTACAAAAACTATTTTACATAGCGATGATAGTGAGGGAAAAATCCATATTGAAACTACACAGGATGTTCAACCAGTTTTAGAAGAAAATAAAATTAGACGCAACTTGGGTGAGTTTCATAATAAGAAAAAGGATTGGTACCATGCTGCAAGCATTCCATTGGTTGTTGTTCAACAATTAGTGAAGAAAGGCATCATGCACCCTCACGGAGCTGTGAAAGATAAAGCACGATTTAAGAAATGGGTAAATGATCCTGACAACAGGGCGTTTCGTATTTGGCAAGGAAATGTATAATGGCATTAGATTCGTATTCAAACTTAAAAACAGCAGTAGCCAACTATCTGAACAGAACAGATTTAACGAGCTATCTCGATGATTTTATAGATTTAACAGAGGCAAGACACGCAAGAGAACTGCGTTTAAGACCGACCATCATCATTACCACAACCAATGCTACAGGGGGAAACAATAAGATTCCTCTGCCCAGCGATTATCTGCAATTTGTTTATGTTCAACTTAATTCAGGTAGTAAGAATTTTCTTCAGTATATGTCCCCTAATGAAATTAGCAGGATATATCACAGTCAGGGAAATGCAGGTCCCATTTACTACACCATTCTTGGTGATAATATTATGTTTGGACCGACACCATCAAGTAATAGTGAAATAGAAATGTGCTACTACAAGAAAGTGCAGGGGTTAAGCTCAACCAATACTACCAATGAAATTCTAAAAAATTACCCTGATTTATATTTATATGGTTGCCTGTTAGAGGCACAACCTTTCATCATGGCCGATGAACGATTACCCGTATGGGCAGAAATGTATCAGACGGCTGTTCGTAATGCGGAAGATGGCGATGCAAAAGAAAAACATTCTGGTTCCCCGTTACAAATGACACCATCGGGAGCATTTGCCAAAGCAAGAAGTTGGCCGCAAACTAATGTAACTGCGTAATGATTCCTTTTGGCGATTATATTCCAGATGCCAACCCATTCATGAGTGGAGGGGCGACAAAGGCGAATAATGTCATACCGAACTCTGATGGCTACAGGGCGTTACCAAACTTTGCGTCAAGAAGCGATGCTCTGACAAATGAGGCAAGAGGACTATTCACTTCCTTTGCCATTGATGAAAATGGCAAGACAGATACAACATTATTTTCTGGGGATAAGGCAAAACTATATAAATATGCGTCAGATCAAACCTGGTCGAATGTTTCCATAGCGGCAGGCTATGACGGACTGGATACAGAAAACGATAGAACTTATTGGAGCTTTACACAATTTGGCTCTAATATTTTTGCAACAAATTATGTAAATCCCATTCAGCAGTTTGACTTGGATAATTCTTCCTTGTTTGCCAATATTACAACAACAACAGGAACAGCACCACAAGCTAAATACATGGCTACGGTAAAAGATTTCCTGATGACAGGATTTACCAAAGAATACCAAACAGCAAAGAATTTTGATTCAAGTGCCATTTCAAGTAATGAAATAACCATTACCGCACATGGATGGCTCACAGGCTATACTGTTGTCTATGACAATAACGGCAATACAAGTTTAACGAATTTGACTAACGGCTCTGTTTACTATGTGATTAAGATAGATGCCGATACAATAAAATTAGCAACCTCCCGAGCTAACG
>Ga0208182_1001422_pt1 | contig 11144 bp, 8 predicted proteins | sample MalvireepMed_906_FD_184248 | JGI IMG/M metagenome (GOLD analysis project Ga0208182, IMG submission 184248) | Marine viral communities from the Global Malaspina Expedition - Malaspina viral metaG DeepMed_906 (SPAdes) (version 2) | ecosystem: Environmental > Aquatic > Marine > Oceanic | place...
CATCAAGCTTGGGAGTTCGACGCTTGTCCTGACTGAGAGTCTGAGGGCCCTGGTCGAGCGCAGGCGCGAAACAAAAAACGAAGATGATAGGACCGAAACTTAATGATGATCTTAGACACAATTGGCAGGATTGATGTTGCCGCGCATCCAAGCTTCGATCGCAAAGCAAGCCGGTAACCAGTTCTCGTCGATTGCTTTTCCTGCCTGCGCAAAAAACTGGTGGCTGAATGTGGTCTGGCAAAGATTTAAACTACCAAGTCGTCTGAAATGCGTCTGGCGTTCGGAAGGGCGCGCGGATAGGAATAACCAAGAGAAGGATATCGGGCGAGCTTATGTCTTTTGACGGACCATCCTTTATTCGTCACGTCGCTGAGCGCCTAGTTCATGAATTTCAGTTTTCGCAAGGCGCGGGAACCCCCGGCCTTATCGGAGCAGCGAAGGAAAATCCTGCGCGCATTCAACTAGAGCGTTTGATGCCAGGCGGGGTGGCAGTTGGTAGCGGGATTGTTGTCGACAGCTTCGGCGGCTTGAGCCGGCAGCAAGACATCGTGATCTACGAGAAACTGTGCCCTGTTTTCACGCACAACGATGCGGTCGAAGCAACCTACTATCCAGTTGAGGGAGTCATCGCTGTTGGTGAAGTTAAGAGCGGCCTAGGAAAGAGTGAGATCACTGACTCCGCCGCGAAGAGTGCATCAGTTAAGGCGCTTCGCAGACATGCGGAAGCATCAAATGACGGACTCGGACCTCCAGCCGTATCCTTCAGAAATTATGGTAGCGGGACAAGTTTCGCGGGAACTCCATCAGAGCAGTTCGATCAGAGAAGAAAATCTCTCGATCAGATTTTCACTTTCGTTCTGTGTCAGCGCTTCGCTGCAAGTGCAAAGACCACACTCAACAACTTTGCCATAGAATGTCGAGCCATTGGGGCGCCACTCGCGCCCAATATGGTCACATCCCTAGAGGGAGGCAGCATCTATCCCTTCAACTCGCGATCTGGTTCAATAACGCGTTCGATGATGGACGGAGACGGTGCGATACTCTCACTTGATCCGTACGATGGCTTTGCCCACCTTCTCAAGATGCTCCGACTATTCGTCATGAGCGGGCGAACGGTAGATCGAAAGCACTATGAACGCTATTTTCAACCAATCGGACAAAACTCGCCAACCTTCGCGATCAGTGAGAAGGTGAAATTCTAGAAAAATCAAAGATCGTCTGTCTCGATGAACTTTTTGCGTTTCTTGCTCTAAACGGCTTCAATAAGGCCGCCCGCTGGACCGGAAAGCCTAGCTCTTGGCAACAACAGCTTCCCTTGAGTAACAGGATAGAGTCCAATTCGTAGCGGTCGACTGGCGAATATCTCTAGCTTGAATGCTCCAGCGTTTTGTGAGGATAGATGGCATCTGCGTTGCAACTTGAAAAAGCGCTCGAAAAGTTCGCAGCAGGCTTCGAAGTAGACTTCAAAGGGACAGAGGTGCCAGCGGCAAGGCTCGCCAAAACAATACGAGAAGCTGCAAACTCTTCCGAGACGTCGGATGTTCTAACGATAATCAACGCAAAAATTGCGGGCAATTTGAACCTGAATGCCTTGGGTCACAGAGGGCCATCGCTCTCCCTCCAGATCATACAGTGCGAGTTGACCGGCGGTTTCCAGGGTCGCGGCAGCTCATGGCGGAGGTTGCTATTTGCGAAATCGACGATGCATTTCGTGGAGCTTCCGAAATCAAATCTAGACGACCTCCTAATAGAAGAGTGCCGAGTGCACAGTTATCTTGAAGCGCGCGAAATTGAGATCACCTCCACACTCTCTTTGAACGGTACGCACTTTGGAGACGGATCGCGCGAAATCCCTGTCCAATTCAAAGAGGCTCATATTGGTCGCAGTATTCGAGCTACAAACATCTACTGCACAGGGACTCTCGCTGTTGCGGGTGCAACCATTGGCGGTGAAGTTAGCTTGGCGGGCAGCGTCTTGGGCGACTCGAACCAGCAAGGGGGTGATGCACTAGTCTTGACCGGTGCTTCGATCAGAGGGCCGTTGGAGCTATGCAGCAGCGGAGATCGAGCATTCCAGGCACACGGACCACTAAAAATGCCCTCCTGCAGAATGAGCGCATTTGCTGTGCTTGGTGCGAAGCTTGATGGCGAAGGCGGGCCAGCATTAATCGCTGATGGCGTCGAGATCTCCGGATCGCTTCTTCTAGGAAGCACGGAAGACGTTGATCTGGAAGTTAACGGTACACTGCGTTTCATTTTGGCCCGGATCGGAGAACAATTTCAGTTTTCTGACGGGGTCATAGATTCGGAGACGCCACGCTGTCTCGTGCTCGACAGCGCCAGAATCGACGGCGATATTCTGATCGGTCACATTGATGGCTGCGTGACATTCAAGCGAGCCATTTGTCTCGACAGCGTCCAGTGTGACGGCAGGCTGATTGTCTGGAATGTTGAGGCGGACGCGACAGACTTTGAAGATGGCATTGCCATATCTATACGTGGGTCCCGAATTCGTGGTTCGCTCAAGCTCTATTCGACAGAGATCAAGGGTAGCCTGAACATTGATCAGTCCGCAGTCGGCGACCTTAGCCTGCGCGAATTCAGTGCCAGGCGCGTCAAACCGTCGCCAGATCTTTCAGCATTACCTGAAAGATATGCGCACGAAGATGACGCACTGGTTTCAGCCCTTTACACCAATCTCGGGGCAGACCTTTTTTGTGATGAATGTCACCTCGACGGAGGTGATATGCGTCTCGTCGGAGCAACAATCAGCGGCGTTTTGCGCATCTCTCGCACGACGATACAGAGCACAGGCCGCCTGGCATTCGTAGCCCAAGGTGCGCGAATTGATGGAGGAGCGATAGTAGCAGGTTCTGCAGACGCTCCCGTTCAATTTGGTGGCGGCGTTAGCTTCTTGAGCGCCACAATTGGGTCTTCGATCAGCTTTGTTGACACACTGATCGGAAGTGATGAACGAGAAGGTGAACTATCGCTCGATAGCGCTCGAGTGAGCGGCGACGTCCTCCTTCATAGGTCAATCGTTCACGGAAGATGTGGCCTGAGTTCTTCCGTTGTCGACGGCGACATTCGTTTCGAGGGAGCGCGACTGGTTCGTCAGAACAAAACTGTGTTCTACGCCAACGGTGTGAAATGCTCTGGGAGGATCAGCTTTTCTTCAAGCAAGCCGGGCTCCTCAGAAGGCCAAGACTGCTTGATAGACGGTCTCGCATTTCTGGAGGGAGCAAAGGCCGGGTCAATGCGCTGGGCCGGATTAGAACTAGCGAGTGCCTCAAGCCTCTATGCAACGGGGATGACAATCGACGGCAGTTTAGAAGCACTATCCCTGGATGCATGTGATGACACAACAATTAGTCTCGAAGGCACGACCGCCGCGAGTCTGAGCGATACATTGGGCGACGAGACGGACGGTTGGGGAGCTGGAAACGCCGCGCTTGCCATAAACGGTTTTCGATATGATCGCCTAATTGCGCCATCGGGCAAAGTCAGGAACCTTCCGATTGACATCCGGCACTGGCGCGGCAAATGGCTCTCCCGGCGTTCAGACCTAAGCTCCACTCAGGCGGCTCGACATTTAGCTCGCATCCTTCACGAACAGGGTTTGCACGAAGGCAGTCGCCTGGTGCTGATCGATGCCTTTTCAGAAGAAGGGAAGAACGCATCGAGGCCGGCGCTAGTTGGATTGCATGCGCTGTTCGGTTGGCTCTTTGGCCATGGATTCAGTGGCGGACGCGCCTTACTGACGGTCCTTTCATTCTGGCTCTTGGGCACGACCGGAGCTCTTTATTTGCAAGGATCTCAATTGCTTGTTCAGGCCGAAAATCCAGACCGCTACTGCTCAAATATTGACCCTTCACTATTTGCCGCAGATGTATTGCTACCCGTCATCGACCTTGGCCAAGAGGAGAATTGTCAGTTGGCAACATCGTCAACAGACTTACGGGATGCCAAGCTAAATGTGGAGTGGTTCGGGCGAGACTATATCATGTTCAGCAAGGTCGGCATTGCCGCCTACGCGCTTGCGCTCTATCGCTTGAGCGGTTGGATTCTCTTCTCGTTGGCGCTGGCAACATGGTCGGGAATATTCAAACGTAGTGGACGAAGCCCATGAACACACGCCCGCAGCAACGATTTGCGTCTTCGAAGCCTCTCAAGGATCATTCTCAATAGCAAAGCTTCTATTTCTAAATTTCAGACAGCAATTTGTTGGCGAACAGGCTCTCGTTTCCGATCGGTGATTGCCAAACCGCCGTATCCAGATAACTTCAAGTTTCGAGTATCGAGAACTGCAGATATTGAACGACTCTATGTTCAACTCCTGAGAGTTCTTTCGCTAATTCAGACAATAGTCCCCCAAATTCCGCAAGATCAGGCTGCGATCCGTCTTCCAAGCTCCCTTTGAGAGGGATGCCGAAATCGACCAACAGATAAAGTCCATGCCTCACTCGCTTGTCACCAATCAGGTACTGATCGACGAGTTGGCTCTTTAACTTGTTCAGAAGGACGTTCCGATTCCAGCGATGGGCCAGTTTGATCTCCACAACCAAGACGGCATTGTCACCACCTCTCAATTCAATCCTGAGATCAGTTCGTTTCTCTCCTCGCGTTACGGTCTCTTGGGTTATTGACGCCCAACCAAGCAACCTCCTGTCGAGTTCATATCCAAGCCACGCTCTAAAGTCGCTTTCGCTAGTCATATTGTTAAACAATGCCCGCCTGTCGAATTCCGATTCATTGAGCGCAGCGCAAATCCCTGCAATCTCTGCAACAACATGTGCGAGCAACCCATCTCCGTTCGATGGTGGAAGCAAACCAAGGCGGGCAAAGCGTGACACCTCCTCGACCGTCCATGGCTTAGGTTTCTTCGCCTCCCGGGCATGGCTTGCAAGCCATCGCTCTGCCCACTCTGGGTAGGAAGGCAATATCCTCGTTCCGATGAATTCTACTAACGCGTCTCGACCCGCCGGGCTGTAGTCTGAACCAAGATAGCTCTCCACTACACGCCTAACCTCTTCCATCTGTCGCCTAGGAGTGACGGTTTGCATTCCTTCGCGTGAGGGTTCGTCTTCTGCGAGAGGCGCGATGTCGTGCACCAGATTGGCGAGCCGCAGCCGCAACGCACTAGGCAAAGGAACAATTGTTACTTTGTCGTGGTTGCTGCGACTGCCCAAGAGCGTACCCAACGTAGACAACGCTTCGTACTCGCAAGTCTCATCTCCGTGCCAGGGACCCTCCAGCCAATCGCAAAGGCACTCGATGGCGGCGACATCCTGCTGCCCCCATACCTCCAGCCATGCCAGTCCTCTGCGCCATTGCCCTTCATGGAATGCCTCGCGAGTTGCGCGTCTGGCGAGAGAACTTAGCCTCGGAACAAGACTTGGCTCGGATTGGACGGTCGCGGCCAATGGCCGGATATCCACTCTGGACATAGTCGCGTTGTTTTCCGCCCATTCAAGTAGCGCTGGAGCCAATATCGACTGTTGTGTCGCCGAAAATTTTTGTAGTTTCCAAAGCGGCGTGTTGGAATGCTGTAGCTCCAACCGAGCGCGCTTCGCTAGCTCCTCGGTCACTACCGAAGCGGCAACTTCTTCCCAGAGGTCTGGGTGCGCTTCTGGCAAAGATGTCGCCCAAGCAGGGCTTTCGTCACTATCCCAGAGATCTTGCTGGATGGCCGCTTTTCGGACTGACAGAGGAAGCTTCTGAAAGAAATCTCGATCTTCTTCAAAGAGCCACCGGAATCCTGCGTCGTTTAAAGCGACGATTTCATGTCGATATGCAATGTCTGGCGAAATCTGACTGGCCCATCTGCATGCAGCCTTGATAAGTGCGCGCCCCCAGATTTGTCCTTTATGTTCAAGCAACTCTTTCCCACTGAACTTATCGTCTCGGTCTCCAAAGATGTAGTGAATTGCCAGGAAGGGTCTCTTTCCTTGCGAGAAGCTTCCCCAGTTTCGAGCAAGGCTCCAATCCCAAGCCATTTTTTCGCGGACGTCACGGTAAGCGAACCGGATTTTATGCCTGACATGAGACCAATCGCCATAGGTGTAACGATACCGAAGTCTTCTGATCCGGCTGAAGGGCCTCCAGCGAAGCGCTTTGAGAGTTGGCCAGTCCACACCAGATCCTTGCCGAAATGCAGCATTGCCAAGCTTGAAGGAAATTTGTCGCTGGTGACTTCTACTAAGTGGTCCGACCCAGCGCATCAGTAAGTCTGCCCAGACTTGACGAACTGCTGAATCTGAACTGGCGTATTCCCGCAGACAAAATTCGATGTCTGAGGACAGGTTTTCGGGAGAGTCTTTCCACGCTCCGCTAAGCATTTCATGCAGTCCGACAAGCGGATGATGTCTCTGATCTGAATTTACAGCGGCACAAATAAGACGCTGGCGTACGTCCTGTGATTTATGGAGTGCTTTTGCAATTCGGTCCCATTCCTCTTTGTCCCGATCAAGCCGCGAGTATCGGCTGGCGGTGAAACACCACCCTATGCTTTCCACGCGAATTTCTTCCGGCACTTCGACTATGAGCCGCGCGATAGCCGAGCACAGTCCGTCAAATAGAAGATTGGCGCGGCTAGTCTGTTGCGGAGGTCGATGGCCAAAGTAGGAGGTTGGTCGGTGACTCCAGCATAGCGACTCAAGTCCTTCTATCAGTTTCGGCAAATCCGCCGATCCGGCGCGCTTAGCAAGAGCAACAAAGATCTCTCCGTCCCGCGCAAACTCGCGACCTCTTACCTGCGCCAGAATACGCAACATGGTGTCGATCGAGATTGCGTACGGATAGCCAGCGCCAATCAAGTGAATCCGCGCGTCGTCTTCCCTTTGAGAAAGATGATCCGAATGCTTCTTGCCAAGATGTGGAGCGCCCCACGCCAGCATGGCTTCGCACGTCTGCTGCAAGTGGATCTCAGTTCCGCATGCAACTAGTGCTCGAACCGCATAAATCTTGATCTCGGAGGGCGTGAAGCCATCGCCACAGACATGTGACAACCAGTCAGCTGCGCTGGCGTACTTGCCCTGTCGCACGATCTGAAGAAGGTGGATTTTTGCCTCGCGCGCCAAGCCTGAGTTCGTCAGCAAATCAACAGCAACTTTTTCGAGTTCGGCATCCGCAAAGCGTGCCAGCGCGGTATTGGGAAAGTAGAAACTGCTCGGCAGATTTTTGTACGTTTCCGTAACGTGTCTAGTCAGCGCTTCTATCCGATCTCCCACCGCCAGCGCCTGAGGATCGCCCTCTTCAAGCAAGAACTCTGGAGCGGTGCTCGTTAGCCATCTAAGAACCCGCGGGTCGAGCGCAGCAAGCCAAGCGAGCATTGGTCCAAATGGCTGAGCAACAAAGGCTAAGCCAAATGACTCGGAGCCAAATGTTTTTGTCACTCTTGTGGTCGGAAGATGGTCCCGCATCGAATCCACAAACTGCGCTGCTAGCATGGCCTCAATCTCCGGACGATAAAACCTTACGGTTCCGCGACCGGCTGGTGTAAAAAGCGGCGTCGCGAGCATCTGGCGGAGTTGAAGCGGTGTTGCGGAAACAGGACCTTTTTCAATAAGTGAGCGCACATCTAGCGCGCCTTGCACCGGAGCGTCAAAACTGATGTCGCGAACCTGAGCAACAGTGGCAGCAAAAGCGAGAAATTGAGCTACCTTAAGCGAATCCGTTGGCAACATGTCAGTTCTGCTTCGGCTGTCAGGCCGATCAGCCAATCGACGACGAACAGAAGCATCGAAGACGGCAGATCTTGAAGAAAGTTGCGAGGCTAACTTCGCGGGATCGTCGTTTCCAAAGTATGTGGTTGCGAGATGAACTGCGTCCATCGGTGTGCGAACCTCGTCCCAGAGCTGATACTCGTCGAGGGCTTCTAGAAAACCGCCGGTTTCCCCCTGTGCAGCAGTGAGCAATGTGACTTGCTCCCGGTCCAAAGCTGCAAAGCTCAGATTACGAAGAAGCTTTGGATCGTCCCGTTGAAGGCCTTGTGGCTGGATCGCATCGGCGAGACGCGAAGCGAATGATCTTAGGTGTACCTGCTCAGTTTCGCTGTACCATTCGCTTCCTCGGCAAGACACTATGAGCTTGGCTCTCCCCAGCCGCGATCCTATTTCGCGCTCGATCGCATTTAGGGCGTCTCGAAGCGGCTCGGATTTTTCTCCCTTGGGAAGCTTTGCTTCATCCACCGAATCGAGAAAGAACACAGCGGGCGCGCTGCTCTCTTTCCACGCACGAAAAGATGTAGCCTGATCCGATGTCTCGAAGGCGTCCTCTATTGCTCCGTTGCAGAGCCGCTCGACCCGAAAATAAAATGCAGGACGACCCTCACGTACGAGGCGATCTACCTGAGCCCGAAACTCATATGATTTTCCCGAACCGGCCTCCGCCAATAATGCAATCACATGATGGGAAAGAAGCCAGTCCCAATCTCGTTTCTCTTGTCGGCTTGCGAGTATCTCAGCCCACATATCGTCCGCATCGGGGACGCCAAGTCGGTCAAACGGAACAAACCGTCGACCAACTTCCACATAGTCATCTGGAGCGAGGGCATTAGCCATTAGGGAGTGATGCTGACTTGTGGCGACATGCAAACTATTCAAGTCCTTCTCGCGACCGTGGCAACTCATTGCAGCTTCAGAGAAGTTGTCGCAAGTCTGACCGTCATCAAGGTCGGTGAGTTCTCTACCATCGATCGGCCCTGCTTGACTAAGCCTTGGAATTCCGATGCCGCCGTGCTCGGATTAGTTCTTGACGGGCTGCCCTTTGGGCGACCTGCTCTATCCGCTGCGCGGACCGGGCCTGTAGTCCCGGCCCATTCGGGTGACGATCAGGAGCAGTTTGAAGCAGAGCGGGAGTTTCTGGAGGACGCGCTCCTGAGGGCGCGGCGTCTTGGAGCTAACCCGCAGGCACTCTTGCCTCTCTCATTGCCGTACGCCCGCTGGCGCACTGATCGCGCGCGCAGGGCGTCCGGCGGCTTTGCGCCGTCGTAAGGGTGACGTTTCTTGTGCGGATCGCTGCCGCGATCCTTGCGCGGGAACGCCAAGGGCTTCGCCCTCTCGTTCCCGAAACCGCAAATAGACGCCCCCGGGTGGCGGGCTGACGCCCGCTGGCCCGCGCCAGGGCATCGATTTGCGGTTTTCCCTCCCCCTCCCATCCTCGCCGGAAGGCAGGCGGCATGGCAGAGCCATGCGCGCCAGCGGTAGCGGTGACCTGATAGTGGGGCGCGGCGCGCTATTCGCTCGCGTCGAGCGCTTCCTTCACAGTCACTGTACCGGAGCAGTAGGCTCCCCATGCATCCATTAGCTTCACGCGCAAACCGGGATCCTCCTTGGTGCCGAGATAGGTGGTGCGGCGATACGCCGCCTGCACAGCGTCTGGCGTTTTATGTGCCAGCGCCGCCTCGACCACCGCGTTCGGGAAGCCTGCGTTCGCCGCCCAGTCGGTGAAGGCCGAGCGGAAGCCGTGGACGTGGAAGGGCTCCTGCATGTCGCGCAGCACCTTGAGCAGCGTCATGTCGGACATCGCTTTGCCCGTTGCTCCAGAGAAGACGACTTCGGCCCCTTCGACCTTGAAGGCATCCGCCTTTGCGAGCACTCCGAGTGCAGCTTCGGATAGCGGGACCACATGTGCCTTGCTGCGCTTCATGTGCCCTGCCGGGATCGTCCAGAGGCGCTCCTCCAGATCGAATTCCTCCCATGTCGCGAGTCGGACCTCCTGCGAGCGGGTGCCGGTCAGGATCAGGAGATCGAGCGCGAAACGCCCGAACGATGGCTTACGCCTCAGGGCAGTCAGAAACGCTGGAATGGCAGCATAGGGCATCGCCTTGCGATTCTGGGTTTTCTTGATCTGCCGTGGCAAACCCCTTCCCGCTTTCAGGCTACTGTTGCCTGATGGCGCTTCGGTCGACCGCCAGCCCTTGGCGTGTGCATAGTCCAGTACCGCGCAAATCCGGTTGCGTACCTGGCGGGCGGTTTCCGGGATTTCCTGCCAGATCGGTGTGAGTACGTCGATGATGTCGGCTGCGGTGACGCTGCCAGTCGGCATATCCCCCAGCTTGGGAAAGGCGTAGTTCTCCAGACTGGCCAGCCATTGGCGCGTGTAAACAGCACTCTTCCAGCCGGCCTCGTTTTCGGAGTGATACTGTGTGGCGGCTTCGCGAAAGGTCACCTTGGCGGCAGCCTCGTCCTTGCGCTCCGTGAGAACGTCGCGCTTTTCGACCTTCACGGCTTTGCGCAGTTCATTCGCTTTTTCGCGTGCTTCCGCCAGCGTGACCAGTTTGGCGCTCCCAATCCCGATGTCTCGTCGCTTGCCGTCTTGCTGGAGTCGAATCACCCATGACGCTGACCCGGTTTTCCCAACTTTGAGAAAAAGTCCGTCGCCATCCTGATACGTGCCGGGATTCGCCAAAGCGGCCTTTACCGCCACTGCAGTGAGCTTGCCCATTTCCTTCCCCACATTTCCGCAGGCCGTTCCGGAAAGTACAAGTGTGGGGAAGCGTCCATTCTTCCCCACACCTTCCCCACACTAGACCTCGGATGCGGGTGGATCGCGATGGCTGTGTGGGGACGGAATAGAGGCAATATACCGCAGAAATCCTAGGGTTTCCATGGATTTCTGGGGATGCAGAAAGATACTGAAAGAAAGGGCGGTGGTGGACAGGGCTGGATTCGAACCAGCGTACGCTTGCGCGGGCAGATTTACAGTCTGCTGCCTTTAACCACTCGGCCACCTGTCCACACGGGCCATTTCACTGAGGAAATCGAGGGATCGGATAGTCCGACCCCGTGCCGAGAGGCGCCCCTTTGGCGAAGCGGCGCTTGCCTGTCAATGCCCTCGCTGGCACAGGCCCATGCAAAGTTACAGACAGGACGTATTCGATGGCTAAAGGCGAACGCAAACGTGCACTCAGGGGCCGTGCGGGCCGAATGAAGGGCGGCCGGGGCAGCGGCCGCGCGGGATCGGGGCAGGTGCGCCTGTGGGGCCGGCACGCGGTGGAAGCCGCGCTCAAGAACCCCGACCGGGTGCACCGCAAGCTGTGGGCGACGCGCGATGCGATCGATACGCTCGATGGCGAATTGCCGGCGGATTTCCCTCTCGAATACGCCGAAGCGACCGATCTGGCGCGGCTGGTGGCCAAGGAT
>Ga0208182_1001431_pt1 | contig 11088 bp, 12 predicted proteins | sample MalvireepMed_906_FD_184248 | JGI IMG/M metagenome (GOLD analysis project Ga0208182, IMG submission 184248) | Marine viral communities from the Global Malaspina Expedition - Malaspina viral metaG DeepMed_906 (SPAdes) (version 2) | ecosystem: Environmental > Aquatic > Marine > Oceanic | place...
TTTTCATATTATATCTTCCCATTTTCGTAGTTCTCGTTCCCATACATCATTAAGATTAGTAGAGTTCCACATATCTCTTGCAAGACGGGCTACTTGAGTAACAACTGACTGTAAACTAAGTCTTATAGCTAACATTAGAAAGTTCCTTTATAAGCTATAATAGTACCACTTGCTAATCTATATCCAGTCCATCTTCCAAAGATTGTCATTCCCTGTGGGAATACATTACTTGTATCAATAGCATCACCATCTTGATTGGCTGTCCCTATATAAAGATTTGAACCAGAAGGCGTTAGTGTTGTAAATGTAGTATCTTCTAAAAATTGTATAGCAATAATTTGTTTAGAAGTAATATTGTCAGTACCATCTTCAAACAATGAACCTAACTGACCAGTTTCCTCAATCGTGTACAGAGCTCCAGACTTATCTACTTGTAATGGGGCATAATCTCCATCAGCTCCTGATAAATCAGCTAATACATCATTTCTAACAACAAGAGCCGCTACACCTGTATCTGTACCACCTTGAGGACTTTGAATAGCTTTACCTAAATTTGTAGCACCTGTAGCTGGTATAATACTTGTTACATCTACATCTCCAATATCAACACCACTATTAGCTGCTAATTTACCTATAGCATTTGAACCAGCGGGTAAAGCGCTTGCTATATCTACATTACCAATATTATTATCACCAGCAGCGATTGATAAAATATCTACGTCACCTATATCAACTCCACTATTTGCTGCTAACTTACCGATAGCTGCACTACCTGCTGGTAGAGAAGCAACTACATCAACTTGCATTTGACCACCACTTACAGCGCCTTCAATAGTCTCTACGGCTTCTTCTATTTCTTGGGTATCAGTTTTAATTGTATCTAATACTGCGTCTATCTCAGTATTTTTTGTAAGTATATTATCTAATACTGCATCAAATGTATCTATCTTTGAATTAGTAGAAGTTATTAAAGTTTCAATTCCGTCTACGTGACCAATAATTGTAGATTGATTTGCTGCCGTTGCTCCACCAGAAGGTAAAGCGGATGATACAATGTCTATTTGTAAATTACCAGCTGCGTCAACTAATGGAACTGTATTAGTACCACTACCATCTGCTGCTGTATTAGCATATATAGTGACACTATCGTTAGCTTTATCTAAAGCAACATCTATTGCTACATCGCCACCTTCAGTAGTCAGCGTTACGTTATCTATATCTACATTTAACGCATCTTCACCCGAGTTTAAAACCCTGTTTAATACTTCGTGTGCTTGATATTTATGTGCATCTGCCATAATTCTTTCCTAATTTTTATGTAAAGTCTGGCATAGAAACGCGCCTATCGCCACCAGTCTTGTCTCGTTTTTGCATTCCATGTTTCTTGACGGACTCATTCCACTTACCATCATGCATGGCAGCAAGGTTCATACTCACACCGGACATACCAGCATCCATAGAAGAACCAGCCTTATCCTGATACAGTCTTGCTTTTACATAGTCAATTATACTCGTATGGAATACATTGTCAACATCCGGCGTATCAGTAATAGCGGATACCGCATTTGGCTCTGCTTGATAATGGAGTAAAATACCATTAGTTACTGCCTCATCTATAGGCTTGTATTGCCCGTACTTTGAATGGGTACTGGTACTATCATTTCCCTTTAGGGTAACGATAGCTAAGTGATTGCCTTTAATAAACCATGATATATAATCCTCGGGATATTTATATGTGCTTGCCATTAGTCTATGTCCATTGTTGGTATTTCATTGTTTACTAATCTGGGTATCTTTACATAAGTGCCGCTTGAGTCCATAAAGTCTACCCTAAATACTTTGTTTATCTCTACACCAGCGTTAGCATCACTCAATGTGTACCACTGCTGGTCTGCCACTGTCGTTGCCTTAGCGTACTCTATTTTCGTAGCGTACTTACCAAGCTCAACAATAGCTTCATTTACAAGGTTCATAATATAATTCTCTGGGGCATTTGGAAAAGCCTGTCTTACCCTCGATATAATCTTTTTAACAGTTAAGCTATGGACAGCCATTAATCAGAATCCTTTCCTAATAATCCAATTTGTTGCCATGTTCTGGTTTCATCTTCCCAATCGTTAGATGTCATATCGGGCCAACTACCGGGCAATACCCAAGTTGTTGATGTGTCTAATACGACTAACGTAAATGACGGTGAGGTGTTCAGCGCTACCAAACTAAAAGATGGAGAAGTAGGTAATGTTACTAAAGTCTTAGCCATCTTATCCCTTAGCTAAAAGCTGTATTCCCTTATCATAATCTACCTGTAATTTTGCTTGTTGCTTTTCTTGCCAAGTATATTCCGTTGTTATAACAGCAAGCCTTGATTGTACTTCATTTGAATATGCCTGCGCTATTCCAATTTTAGATTGTATTTCATTAGCATATGCCTGAGCAGATGCAGCGTAACTCTGAGCTGCTTGTAAATAATTACTTGCTGTACCAAGATAACCCTGTGCTGTTTTGCCATAACCATCCGCAACCCTTGAGTAACCTGCACCATTAGCAATATACCCTTGAGCAACACCAATTTGAGCCTGTACCTGTTGAACCCTCGCAGAAACCTCATTAGCATAGGTTTGGGCTTCATTAGCCGAAGAACTTGCTTCCTGAAGATAGGCGTTACCAGATTCCACTCTTGACTTAGACTCTTCTCTTTTAGATTGAGCTTGTTGTAATCTAATATTAATTTCAGCAACATATCCATTTGCAATACCAATTTTAGTTTGAATTTGCTGTAAGTAGGCATTCGCGGTAGCTACGTATCCCTGAGCAGCACTCATATATCCACTGGCAGTTCCTAAGAATCCATTCGCAACACCACCATAACCAGTTGCTGTTGAAATAAAACCTTGGGACGTAGCACTATAACCTTTAGCAGTATTTCCATAGCCGGTAGCTGTACCTAAATAGCCTTGAGCAAGTTGTACCTCTCCACTAACTTGATTAACTCGAGATGAAACCTCGTTTACATATGTTTGAGCTTCAGAAACAGAGGCTTGCGCTTCTGAAATAAAACCTTGACCAGCCTGTACATGAGACGATGCAAGCTCGACATCCTCAGCGGTGTTTGCTGTTACAGCACTATCAAATTGAGTATTAGCCAAGGCTACAGCCGTATTCACTCTGCCTGCAGCGGTAGCTATTAGCGCAGTTGCCGTATCTACATTACTACCAATGGAAGTTAATGCGGAATCCAATGTACTGTTAGCTAGTGCTACTTCTGCTGCCATCTTATCTACTTCGGTATTAGACAAATCTACCTCAGCATTTGCTAATGCTACTTCAGCAGCCATTTTATCCACCTCTGCATTAGCTAAAGCTACTTCACCTGTTGCTTTATCCGCCTCTGCGTTAGCTAATCCTATTTCAGTAGCTGCGCTATCTGCTATCGTAAGTGTTTCGTCTATTTCAGTTATTATTTTTGCAACTGCTGTATTTACCGCCCCCTCTGAATCTGCTTCACCCAAATCAAGAATAGTGTCACACTTATCAAATTCAAGATTAGCTAATAAAACAGCAGTGTTTACTCTTCCTGCCGCTGTTGCTATTGCCGCAGTTGCTGTGTCTATACCTGAATCGACTAATACAGCGGCTTCTGCTATCTCTACTTTAGCAAGGTCAAGTTCTGCATTATCCAATCCAACTTCAGTAGCCATCTTATCTACCTCTGCGTTGGCAAGCCCTATTTCAGTAAGAGCACTATCAGCAGAAGAATTAATTATTGCAATTTCTGTATGAACATTATCTGCTATAGTAAGACACTCATCTATCTCAGCATTGACAGCTGTTAAAGCTGTAGTGACATCTGAATTACCAGCTTTCGATGCCATGGCGTTTTGTAAAGATTTTACAGATGCGTATAGAGGAATAAGATATTCATATTCATCTGGGAAACTGCTAATAGCCGAGTCTCCATAAGCCACCGCCGGATTATTAACCTCTAGATATTTACAAGAACCTGACGCAGGCAATGCATTAACCTTACCATTATAAATATAGTATACCGGGTCAGTCGTTGTGGCTGCATTCATATCATCAGAATCAGATGCGCGCCCCCTAAGGCTGGCTGGTATTTTTCTACAGGGTTGTTCTATTGTACCATCGCTTCTCGTAACGGCGAGTAAAGAACTAGATTCTAAAGTTTCTGCCTCGCTACCGACAGCGGTACTCGTAAAGGTATCTTCAGTTGCACAAAATAATTTTAAGCTTCGCGGCATGGCGTTAATAACCTCAGACGCGCCATCTGTTAGAAATTGTGTCAGTTCAGTTTGAGTAGGTGCGCTACTACCATCTATAGATAGACTTGTAAGTCCCTCTACTTGTGCTTCAAACGTTGCCACGTATCTCGCCTCCTCTTGATTCTATGTCTTCTCCCATAGTCGTTACCTGAAAATCAATCTGGTCTTTCCTAATAGCTGTAGCAAACCCCGCTTCTCTTATTATGATAGCAGGAGCATACAAAGGTTTACTAGCCCGCTTTCCGCAATTGCGACAATGGAACCAGCCCTCTGAATTATCTTTATTACAGTGCTGACAGGACATTAAGCCCCACCAACCACCATAGTGAGTATTCTGTCACCATTTAACTGGGTATGCGTAATAGATAGAACTTTATTATTAGTTGAATCTAATGTGTCAATATAATCTTTTATATCTCTCGCCATTGTTCCAGCGGCCCCAGTCTCAATACCGGGGTTACCCGGGTGAATGAATACTTTTACTTTTACATTACCATATACAGCCATTTTTTCTCCAATTTTTTAAATTTTAGGATATTCGGGGGCTGACTTTTATTGAAAGCCCCCACAGAATCCAAATCTGTTTACCCTTATTTATTCGGGTTATGAAGTAGTGACAGAACCGTTTATTCCTGAAAGAACTGTACCAACCCACTCACCGCCAGCTGCCATTATCTCAACACTATCAGCTTTTTCAGCCGATGTTCCAATGATAATATTGCTAACTTGAGTTCCTGCTGTACTTGCTAAGGTTCCAGAAACATCCAGTCCTACAAAACTAACAATAGCGCTACCAGCTGCTATTGTAATAGCATTAGATGGAGTTTCTTCTTCTACTATAAATTTATAGTACACTCCATCTTCTAACGAGGTTGGAAGAGTTACTGCTACAGTACCACCAGTAGCACTAAGCATATAGACTTTTCCACTATCATCATTAGTTAAGGTTATATCTGCATCAACATTTACAACCTTTTTCTGTACTCCAGCAGTTGCACCACTATTCTGTTCTAAGAAAGCACTTCTCATTATTCATACCTCCTATTAATTCGACTCAAAGTTAAATAGAGCATGAGCTTCAGGAAGAGAAACTTCAAGACCTGCTTCGGTAAGAACCATGTCTTTACGTAAATCTTCATCTGCTGACTGTACATTCGTTTGAATGTGCGTGTCTCTATTTACTCCATTGCCGACTAGTGGACGGTAAGCTACGTTATCAAGGTCAACTAAACACATATATGGCGCTGCATGGCCTCTAAATAGAGGTTCTTTTACTAACGTCAAATCACCGTGAATAGTCTCAACCTTCATTACTTTATGCCCATAAGAACCATTCGCTTGCGACATCATAGGATTCGAAGCAGAATAAGCACTTGACATAAAAGTAGATGAACCGTTCATCTTGTTAAAGAATGAAATAACAGGAAGTGAACAAAGCGCAAGCTTTGATGAACTACCACCGCGAGCTGGGTCAAAAATCACTTCAAGGTCTCTTAAGATAACATCGTAAGTTGTTTCAGCATCTGTACGAGTTGTAAAATAACCTTTATCTTCAGTGTATGATACCTGAGTTGTCGCTCCGGTAATCTGAGATTGTGAGTTTTTGATGATGTGACCAACGATACCGTCGGTATAGTTGATACCACTTTGACTTGCAGAGTTTCCAAAAAGCATTGCTCTTTCGATGTCCACTTTATGTTCGCGAAGTTTCAAATTCCAAATTCTGTCCCACTCACTAGCATAGCCGCGGTAAACCGTAGCTCTTGCAGTATTAGTAAGTTCACAGGCTGTCTTAAAAATTTGACAATACCCATTACCATTTTCTAATTCACGAGACCAAGAATCTGGGGAACCCGAACCTTCTTCAAATGCACTTCCAATGACTGTACACTTTTCACCATCAACAACAGCAGTAGTACTGCCAGTTGCTGCGGAAATTGTACGACCAGTAAAGGTAGTTTCAGTGCTACCAGCGACAGGAGCAGACTCAACGCGGACAATAACTGTCTCGGGTTTGTTGTCTGATGCATCCTTTTCGCCAACTGCAAATACCATACCTTTAATAATCCAATCAGGAGCTGCGCCTGCACCGTCATCAACGGTATAGGTTAGCGTGCTACCTGCGGCTGGAACAGTATGAGATGCATCAAGTGCAAAAGTTCTGTCCGCCATTTGGATTTTATTACGGTCTTTTAACCATCGGAACTGCGGGTCGTCCGTTGGAACTTTAGCAACCTTAGATAGGTAAACGAAAAATGGAGATTCATCAGGAGCTAAATCAGCGATTCTATCACTGAAATTATATAGCCGCCTTGATGGTATCACACTATCAATTACCGCACCGGGGTCACCAAACTTCAACGGGCCGGGATTATTATATGTTGCCATATTATATATCCTTCCTCAGTTTATTGTTTAAAGTACGCTATTACGACTACCAGCGTTTACAATGTTATCCCATACCTTATTTTCTTCAGTTTTGGGAGAACTTGGAGAACCTCCTTGGAGGACTCCAGCTGTACGTGGCTGGTTTTGAGCGGCTCTCACCGCTTCTGCCGTTTCAGGGGCGTTACCTTTTTTATTAACGTCCCTATATAGCTTTACCAGATTCGATAAGCCAACCCGCTCTTTGGGTTGGGTAACAAAGCCCATAAACTCTTGAACATCATTGTCCGAAAACTTATATGTGTTACGCAACTCATTCACAGTATTGTTGTACGTTATCTCTTCTGTCATTTGTCTTTTCTGCTCACCCAACGCATTGCTCACCACATTATTCATCAGCTGAACATCTTGGTTCATTCTGAATTTAAATGATGGCGATTCTGCATTATAGTAAGCATCCCAAGGGTTAAAATCCTCAGCAGGTAAACCTTGCTGAGCTTCTTGCTGCGGCTGTTGCTGTGGCTGTCCATTTATGTTTTTCTGTAAAACGTCAACGAGGTCAGGTCTTGATTCTAACAAATCCCCCAGAGGTTCAAGCCTTCTAAGCTTTTCATTCTCCGCTTGGGTTCTGTCATACAATGACTGGAATTTGCGGGCTTCAACTTCCCACTCATTCTCTGGAATAATTTCCTGTTGCACCTCTACTTCTGGCGCTGAAAAATCAACCGGTTCTTGCGATTCGGGAGATTCTACATACTGTCCGTCCGCTTCTGCTCTTACTTCTTCAACGATATCTGGGCCACCATCAACCAAACCATCAGCTTGGGGTACGGCCTCTGTCTGTGTATTGTCCATTTTGTCTCCTTTAGATGTCTCTAAGCTTCTGGAGCTGAACTAGCATCTGCTCGTACATTTGCTAATTTCTCCGCTTCGAGCTTCACCTTTGTTTGTAGATTATTTAACTGAACTCTTCTGTCAGCTTTGGCGTCTGATGCAACATCTGCGAGTCGAGATTTAAATTTCTCAACCTCAACCCGTTTTCTATCGTGCACAGACTCCCTTTGGGCAGTCTGGAGGTCTCCCTCCAAATTCTTTATTTGCTCACCCATAGCCTGAACCTGCTGCATGAGCTGATTCTTCTCATCGGTTCGGCGTAGGATAGCTTCTTTATCAAATATTTCTGGATTCTTCTTTAAGACTTCTACCTTATCAACGATACCCATTTGGTATGCCTCCATGTAAACACCAAGCTCTGCCCACTTATTAGTTGGCAATGTAGAACCCGGTTCAATTCTTAAATCATGTTGTCCTAAATTGTGTCGTTCTTTTTTAATATCTAATATAGCGCCAGTTTTATCATCATAATAATTAACCATAGCTTCGGTCATGTCATTGTTGGCATTATTTAAACGGAACATCTTTTTATAAGTATAATGACCTTTAGCTAAATTATATAACACCTGTCCCAGTCTATTGATACTAAATTCAATGTCTCTTAGTTTAGACTTTGGTCTTTCAGTTCCAAGGGCAATCATTCTCTCTGTACCCTTTACTGTCTCTGGCGCCTTCTCTGCAAAGCCGTGCATCATCTCCGGTAAGCCAAAAGTAAAGTCAATATAAAACTCACACTGCTGAATTAGCTTATAGAACTCTCCAGCTAATGGCTGCGGGGCTGGAAAATGTGGCTCTCCCTGTGTAGAATCTACTTCTATAACCGCATTGGGGTTAGCCCAGTCTCTTTCTAACTGTCCTAAATCTTCCACACTGCCTAAAGGCACCAATAGTTTTAATCCACCCGAGGCTTGAGCGTGGGAAAGAGCCAATGACCAAAGCTTATTAAGTAAGCGCTGCATTGGTCTGGCGCGAGACACATCTGATTTTGGATAGGGGGTCTCTGTAAAAATATTTGGAAGCGGAACAACTGGATAGTGGTCGGTATTTAATACTGATTCATATAAAACAATTTGACCAATAGAAGCACACACTTTAACCCGTGTTTGTTTAACCGGTATAACCTCATACTGACTTGCCTCTACCTGCTCCCTGTTATTCTCTATAAATTCTTGATACTCCTCGTCTATAAATATAACTTCTTCGCCAGTCTGCATATCAATAACACGGTAAAAATCAACCTTAATTTTATAGAACCTCTCTAAGATTTGATATTTCTGTCTTTCAAAATAATCTAAATCCTGAGCTTCTGCTGGGGTGAAGACCTTCTTACTATTGTTATTCATTGCACCGGGATAATCTTCTTCCATATAAGTCTCAAGGTCTTGTATGATACCAGTTTCTTTTTCGCCCGTTTCTGGATTCTCCTGTTCGCCTAATTCTGGGTAGAGGCTGACGACCTGTTCACCGGTGAGGATTGTAGAGAGGATAACACCTTCAGCATCATCAAACCACCTGTTTCGAGTATTCGGAGAGACATATACCCTGAATGGGTTGACATAAGTGAACTTGACATCGCCCCTACCGAAGTCTGATTCCGGGTCTATATAGGTATACAAATAACCCATACCGGTAGTAGCATAATCGTGAATTGCCTGTTTTAACTGCCAGTCTCCATTGGAGTTACTCCAAATATACCCCATAATGGTTCTCCATACAGAGGCCACCTTTACATCGGAGTCTTCTCTGGGCGTCATAGTAAACGCAGGTGCTCTGGAAGTTAATACTGCTTTAAATTTTTCAATAGCTGGGCCAATCCTATCCATAGGAACGTCAGCTTGATTGCGGGATTGTAGCTCATCTACCTCTTCACTGGTAAAATGATTGCCATGATAAAAGTCAATGTCATATCTGGCTTCCGTATCCCAATCGGAACGGGCATTACGCCAGCGACGGTATAAATCTTGGTTGTTTTCGGCTCTTTTGTCTTTATCTAATACCACTAATCGTCTTCATTGGTTAGTCGTTGCACTAAAGCTCTGTTAATTAAACCCTTAACCTGTGGATTTAAAGTTTGAGGCGCTATCCCTTTTCTATACAATAAGGCACCCTGCCTACGAGACAAAGGCGTCTCCATTCCGAAGGATGCTAAATAAGCAGTAGAAAGCTTTGGAACCTCTTCTACTTCTTCTTGATGAAGCGGGTGAGCTAAATTTGATTTATAAAAAGGTTTAGCTAAGGGTATCTTTTGAAGATAAGTATCAGGCTGTAATGGTTTTATTCTCCTATCTGAACGAATTGAACCCATAAGAGCACCCGGCTCTGCTTGGCTTGCTAATGGGAAATAACCCCCGGGTGACTCGCCACCAGCTGCTTCACCATACCTTCTTTCAAGTGGCTGCCCCTCGCCAATCTGACCACCATTGGCATACATTACAAGTCCACCCCGTTGCAGATTTTGCCCATAAGGACTAAGGGGCATTCCTGTTCTAGTAGTATCGCCTCTAGATTCGTTCATTCTTTGCAATAGACGTAAAGAATCTCCCTCAAAGTCAAGACTCTTACCAGTGAAAGGATTAATGCTTTGATTAACATCCCTCATCATTATTTGTTTAAGTACGCTATCTAAATTTGCAGGGACTGGCGGGCCATATACTTCAGGATTACGCATCTCTTGTTGTCTGCGAGGCTTCATCTGTCCAAGTACACCCCTTGAACCTACCTCTGACAATAAATCTGTTATGCCATTAAGAGAGGTTTGTCCACCGTGTCCGTATTGATTAACCATACCACCTTGTTCGTATCCAAATTTTGCTTTTCTTGCAGCAAGTGCCTCTACAATATCCATACCACTATTGTAAATAGCATCATCCATAAATACGTCAACCTGTGGATTGTCATAAGGATTTAAAGATTGAGCTATATCATCTGCATATTTTGCTTCATACCTCTCTGCTTCCGCTGAAAGCCTTTTTCGTCTTCCGTATTCTTGCTTAGCCTCTTCTAATCTTCGCCGCCCCTCAATTGTTTTTGGGCTAGTTCTAGACCACTCTATAGGGCCAGCCATACCGGGCTCTGTCCTAGCAAATTCTTCAAGATGCTCACCTTCTTTGCTTCTTGTGATAAAATCTTTTGCTTTCTTACTTAATTTAGGTAACCCCTTAGCCCCTTTTAAAACTCTACCCGCTTTTCCAATAATTGGGCCAGCGGCTAACATTAATCCAGCTTCTGCCGCACTTTGAGGAGCGAAGAAATCTATTAGACCAGCAAGCGCTCTTTGTTGTCCCGCCGCTCTTTCTGGGTCTTGATGTTGAGATGGAAACCTACTTATAAATCTTTCACCCCATGTTGGAGCAACTTCGCCACCTTCTTGATATACAGGAGATTTAGGTTGGGTAATACCGTTTTCCATAGAAGCGGAGGCAATTAAAGCATCCATAGCCGTATTGCCATTGTCCATCTGCTGCATGGCGCGGCCTTCATTGGTAATTTGTTTTAAAACGGGTAAATAGTCAGGAACGGCTTCTTTGGG
>Ga0208182_1001436_pt1 | contig 11054 bp, 21 predicted proteins | sample MalvireepMed_906_FD_184248 | JGI IMG/M metagenome (GOLD analysis project Ga0208182, IMG submission 184248) | Marine viral communities from the Global Malaspina Expedition - Malaspina viral metaG DeepMed_906 (SPAdes) (version 2) | ecosystem: Environmental > Aquatic > Marine > Oceanic | place...
CGCACGAAGGGTGCTTGGATGAACAGCTTCTTTCTCTTGGGGTATATGCCCCTGAGAAATTAACTGATCGACCAATTCCTTTGCCATGACATCTTCACCCTGACCGAAAGTAAGGGTAAGGGTATTTTTTATAATGTCGCCATGACCTTTTTCTCGTAGCCACGCATGAGCATCTTCTAATTTTTCTTTGCTAATGCGGGCACTGTAAAAAGGCTCTGCTGAAATTTGAGAGCCGTCATTTAGTTTAAGATTAGTTACGCCAAGTTGACCTAACTTATCTGGGATTATTTGCTCAGAGAGTTCCCTCTGTTTCTCCTTGAGTCTTTGAAGTCTTTCTTCCATATTGCCAATCGCACCCTCCAAGTTGAGTAGCTTATTACATAGCGTACTGAGATCCTCAATTGAAGAGTCCTCAATCTGTTCGACAGCTTTTGTGGTGCTTTCCTCGAATAGCTCATTTATTTTTTCCATTTTTACTCCTTAAAGGTATTACATTTTTAAGATTACTTTTAGTTGGGGGTGTTTCAAACTCAAAAGAAAATGCGATGTCCCCTTTACTCACATCAATTACCTCGATGGACCCAATTGGGTTATCTAATTCAAAGTAGGTGTATCTAAGGGCTTCATCCAATGTGTAAAATGCTCCAATTACCCAAGGGTGATTTTGATTAAGAACTTCAATAAAATAATCGCCGTCCTTGTCAGAATAAATTTCGATTTCTATCTTCGTTCTATATCCGTTTTCTTTTTTTCCTGTCATCATCAACTCAAAGTTGCAGTAGGACTATACCACCTGTATAATAAATTACAACATTTATTTGAATGTATAACGAATAATAAAGGACGAGACTTATGAAGCTGGAAGAATATGAATTTAAGACCGAACCGTATGAACATCAATTTGAAACTTTAACTCACAGTGCATATCGTACCTTATTTGCACTCTTTTTGGAAATGGGATTGGGTAAATCTAAGATTTTATTAGACAACGCCGCCCTACTATTTGAAGAACAAAAAATTTCCGGACTTATTATTGTTACCCCTAAAGGTAACTTACGAAATTGGGACGTTCACGAAATTGCAAAGCACTTACCCGAACGCGTGGATAGAAATGTTTTGGTATGGCAACCCAACCACACTAAAAAATGGCTCAGGGAATTTGAAAAGATAACTAAAGAAGACAGCACTGGGACCTTGAACATCTTCTTAATAAACGTAGAAGCCTTCGCCACCATCAAGGCCTGCAAATTTGTAGAGGAATTTTTAGTTACCCACGATGCCATGATGGTAATAGATGAATCCACTACCATTAAAAATCCAAAAGCCAAACGAACCAAACATTTAATTAAGTTGGCGCCCCTCGCTGACTACAGAAGAATACTAACCGGCTTTCCCATTACCAAGGCACCCTTGGATTTATACTCCCAATGTTATTTCTTATCTCCCAACCTACTCGGTTTCAGTAGTTACTATGCTTTCCGTGCCAGGTACGCCATTACGCAAGCACGGACCATGGGCAGACATTCCTTCCAACAGATTATAGGCTTTCAAAAATTAGAAGAGCTACAGGAAATCATTAAAGATTTCTCCATCAGAAAAAGAAAAGAGGAGTGTTTGGATCTTCCAGAAAAAGTTTACATGAAACGTCATGTTGAATTAACAGACGAACAGAAAGTTGCATATCAAACTATGAAGCAACAAGCTTTAATGATCTTGAACGGAGAACTTTTCTCCACCATGAACGTATTGACCCAGCTTATGCGGTTACAACAAGTAGTAGCAGGCAGTTTGCGTAATGAAGAAGGGGAAACCGTTATCTTAAAAAATAATCGCGTACAAGCGGTGTTAGATTTACTGGAGGAAACGTCCGGGAAGGTAGTTATCTTTGCTATTTTTCAAACCGACATACAGGAATTGGAAAAAGCTATTGCGGAGAAATTCGGTGAAGGTGCAGTAGCCTCTTATTACGGTAAAACACCGCAGGACAAACGCCAAGTTATTATAGACAAGTTTCAAGACCCGGATAGTGAACTCAGATACTTTGTGTCTAATCCGCAAACCGGAGGTAGGGGCATTACTTTAACCGGTGCTAATAATATGATCTTTTACTCTAATTCCTACGACCTGGAACTAAGGGTGCAAGCGGAAGATCGTATCCACAGAATAGGACAAGAATACAGTTGCACTTACATAGACTTGGTAGCAAAAGGCACCGTTGACGAGCAAATTCTAAAGAACTTGCTAAACAAAGTGAAGATCAGTAACGAGGTTTTAGGAGAAGTTCGCAATTGGTTTGAATAAGGTATAATCAAATGATGTCCTTTGAAGATTTTTTAGAACACGCCACCATCGAAGATACCGTTGCCGAGATCTTAAGAGAAGTACATCCTGTATTGGAGCGTAAAGTAGAAGATACCCAAGCTTCCCCTTGGGAAGTAGCCACGGCTTTAATGATAGAGCTTTCTGGTATCTCTACAGCAGCAGAATTGGACCGAACCGTTTTGCTGAATCTATTGGCCTTCCTTATAGACACAACCAAAGGATCCATCAGTCAATTTGATGATATTCTACCCCACGCATCCATTACGAGACACTGATGAGCAAAGAAAAACTTTACGGACTACGCGATCAACTGGGTAAGTTTCTTTACGATCCTACTCCTGACCAAGCGGCATGGCGCGATAAGATGTGGGAGGAAGGGCGCTTTGATGAAATTTTAAAAACCACCAAGCAGGTTGAGGAACAATTTGATTATGTCGAAAAACAAATCGAAGCCTTTGAAGCAGCCGAGCCAGAACTAGGGGAAAAGATTGTTGCCAATACCCTGTTGAACCTGCCTTTGGCCAGAGGCTTAAAAGGTACGGGACTTGGTTCCCTTCTAGGCATAGCCGAAGAAGAGCTGGGCGCGGCCGAAACACAACGGCTCGATGATATAAAAAAAGAGATTAACCAACTCAATGCGATCAGACAGAGGGACCTTGAAGGCGGAAAAGTTACGTCCGGCACTATCAGTAAAATCGATGCGGACATCAGAGCCTTGGAAAATGAAGGCGCTGAACTTAAGCAACTTTTAAGCACCCCACTTAGTGAGGAACCGGAAGATCGTAAAAGGCGCCTCTTTGAAGAGTTTATTAAGGACAAGACGGACTTAACTTTTGCCGAGGAAGAATTTTTAAAGGCCTATCCGGAATTTGGCTCCCCTTCCTTAAGACAACTTACCCCTGAGCAAATACTGGAGGAACTGGGGGCGCAGGAAGGAACGGTCTTTGACGAAGAACTACTGAAAAATGCCGAAGGTCTAGCTAAAAGTATGGGAATTTCCACTGAGGATTTACAAAAGGCCCTTCAACAGGGAGAAAAAGAAGGCCTTATGTCTTTGATTAGTAAGACGCCTACGACGGGGGAAGTTAAACCAGGAACTTTAATACCAAGTATTAAGCAGGAACTAAAAACAGACCTTGATCTTAAAAAAGATTATGCGGAATTTTTTAATCCTCCTACTCCCATTAAAGGAGTAAAAAATGTAGATATAAAGAAAAATTTGGCTGATTTTAAAAAGGGAAAAATATCCGCCTCAGAAGCCTGGGAAAACATGAGCCCTCCTTATACAACGGAAGAAATTAATAAACTTGAAAAGGATGAATTTAAAAGCGCATTTAGATTGGCTGAAGAAAAATGGCAAGAGACAAGATCAGAATATCATAAAGAAGCAATGCGCCAACTAGGCGTGAGAGCTTATGGAAAAGGATACTTAAAAGGAGATATAGGTTGGACGGACCTAGGCTACCAAGGCGGCGGCCTAGTAATGAACTACGGAGACTACGGCAGGAGCTATAAATAGTGTATGAAAAAGTAAAACAGACAATGGTAGCAACAGTATGGCTACTATTTCTAGTGGCACTCTTCACCGTAGCTGTACCCATTTTTTGTTACCATAGAATAGGAGAAAAATATGCCGAAAAAAAGAGCGCGTGATCCAAAAGGACAGTACAAAGGGGATGATCCCAGCACCCCTGATATGAATGAAGCGTGGGAAATGACGGAACCCAAGTATATGTATATTGCGGATAACGTCGTTAAAAGAATAGATGAGTGGTTAAAAGAAAGATAACCCGATCTCAGAGAAGCAACCGAGTAGAGCGCACCCTCCACGTTTCCAACAGCAGATATAAGAAGACTACCCAGGGTCAATCCAGAAATTCCCGCATGAAACCGGGACGTAAACGCTACCGGGGTCAAGGATGACAAGCACCGAGGCCATTATTATTGCCGTTAACTTAATTTTTATTGTATGTGTCGTATATGGAGTGTTATACTTTTTCCTATGAACGCGAAGAAATGTAAAACTTTACGGAGACTTCTTAAAGAGAAGGGCTTCGATTATGCACAAACTAAATACCTGCAAAAGAAACTGGTGTATAGTAATGGGGAGCATCCTTATCCGCCGATCTTTTTAGATCCTAAGTGCGGAAGAGCGGTGTATCAAAAGAATAAGACCCTGTCCGGGGGGCTACATAAGTAATACCGGATACGGTGCCAGCGGGCGGTGTGCCATCATACAAAAACACCCGCGTCGGAGGCCTAACGCTTTTCCCCCATGAAATATAGTTAGGCGACTCTAAAAAGGGGTTGACAGGACGTTAACCCCTTATTAGTATGCGATACATAATGGACGCGCGGGGTAATTCCCAGAGTCTTGATGATACTCCCTGTATAGGGATCTGTTCAGCAACGCAATGGGGTGATGCTATTTGTAAAGGCTGTGGACGAACGGTCACGGAGATCCGCGACTGGAATCTGTTCCCCCCTATTTATAAAAAACTGGTAATCCTCCGTGCTGTGGACGAAGGCTACACCCCCAGACAGGTATATACTTATGAAAACGATCCTGATAAAGACCGCAATAGACGTCGAATCTGCCCGCTCCTCACAAGCAAAGACAAACCTTCTAGCCCTGTGCGAAAATGGGATGGCAATACCCGAACACTCCGATTTAGTTCAAGAGATACTTAAGCAAACTACCATCAAGGCGGAAGCCGACGAAAACGTAAGAGTTCTCCAAGAACTTCTGCTAGAATAAAGAGATTATGAGAACGGAGAAAGACTGATGCCTGCTGGTGCTGGCGGAGGAATGGATGACTTACTGTCTCCTATGGGGCCCACATTGGGGATAACTGGGAGAACAGGAGTAGGAGGTGTTCCAGAGGTTGTCGCTATTGGACAGTCAGGAGGCGGCGGTGACTTCTTCGGACCAGGGGGATCTGGATTCGGCATGGACTTCAATGACTTCAGTGGTATCGGCAGTTACGGGCCTTCTTTCGGATTGCCTTCAGGAAATGTGATGAGCGCCACGGGATTCACCCCGCCCAAAAAGAAAGAAGAAAAGAAACAAGAAAAGGAAAAAAGACGTCAGCCTTTCCGTGATTGGGTGAAAGCCCGCAGACGCGGAGAAACTCCCTTTAGAGATCGCTGGCAAGACCCCGCAGAAAGAAGGAAGATACTGCGCCGAGGTGGCACAGGGCTCCTTTCCCTTTTGTTTCCACAATTCCGCATGGCCCAAAATCTCTACAAGTTCGGTAAAGGCATGAAGGAAAACCCTCAAGGGATAATGGGTGCTTTAGGCAATATGTTTATGCGACAAAAACTCGGACCCAATGCCGATCTGTTCGGTGCTGGTATGGGACTCGCCAGAGGCGCCCCGGCTGGGGACATATTTAAGAATCTATTTGTCGGCAGGGGATTGAGAGCGGGAATCGGTCAACTCGCCCCATCACTTTTCAGAAAGGCTTATCAAGAACAAGGCATGAGGGGTGTTCACATGATGAATCAACTACTTAGTACCGTTATGCCTATGGCGCACAGAGGGATCACCGGTAAACTGGGCGGCGGTGGCGGCTAAACCTTACGCTGGCGGACACATGTCCGTTACCCATACTGATGTCGGCGCCCTGGAATTCCTTGAAAGCCGAGGTGCCCTTACCTTATTAGATGTTGGCTGTGGCCCTGGCGGTCAAGTACAGGAAGCGATGAACCGAGGTTGGAAAGCTTTTGGGATCGACGTTGATGTTTCTTTGTTGGATAACGGCCCCCCGAACGTCGCCATTATCGATCTAGCCGACCAACCGGTTATTTTTCACCAACCTTTTGATGTGGTGTGGAGTGTGGAAGTGGCGGAGCATATCCCTGAGCAGTTTGAAAAAAATTATATTACGACACTCGTCGAGAACTGTAAGGAGTACCTGGTAATGACCGCGAGCAATATCCCGATGCCGTTGCATTTTAACTGTAAGCCGAGGGAATACTGGATTACTCAAATAGAAAAGGGGGGATTGAATTACAACGAAGGCTTACTACGACAGCTCTTAGAAAGCAGCACAATGAAAAGGGAGTTTTTACGTGATACGGGGATGGTGTTTAACCGACTTAATCATGGGTAAAGGATCCAAGCGTCGTCCTCTGTCTGTCCCCAGGGAGAAGTTCTAAGAAGTCAAAAGCTTAAAGATTCTTTTGCGTGAGCGTCCGTGTATTTTCTTGGTACGGTGGTGAAAGGCCTGTAGGGTACGGTGATCCAACGGGGAATCTTGGACCAAGACCTTAAATATCTTTTCGTCGGAGAACCCCAGAGGTTTTAACATCTTGTAGCGTTCATTGAGTTCTTTGCGGGCACGCCTTTCGGTAACGCCGAAGGACTTAACGTATTTTTCTAACTGTTCTCTGTTCATTTATCTATTCTCCTAGCATAAAGTTCATCATTCGTTCTGCTCCCTCTATGGTGGATAGTTCTGGTTTTGGTCGAATAATGACCTCATGGTTAAATACCTCTGCATAAGCCACTAATTCTTTTAGGACAAACGCAGCCTTCCCTCGTTCAAGTAGACCTATTTTGTGATAATAGCTTTGGAGTCCCTTTGCTTCATCATAAGGAAGTCGCCTTTTGTGGATTAAAACACCTTTTTCGTTGAGTTTTTTAAGAGCATCATGCTGAGACCACCCTCGTTCTTTGCGTTTAGTCTTAAAGAACTGTCTAATTTCTTCTTCTTTCATTTTATTTCCCCTTTTTCTTGTCGAACCATTTGTCTATGGTTTTCTTACCGATATACACCAGTGCGACTAGGAATAGAAGCACTATGGCATTGCCGTACCACGGCAGGTCGGTGGTAAGTTTAACCCCGCCTATTTCCAGACTTTCTTCGGGAACGGAAGTTTGTTCTACGGTGACGATGGTATCGTCCTCGGCTTCTTCGATGGTAATGGTTTTTGTATCAGTCATATTTTTCTCCGATAGACCTTGGCCCCTTTTGTGTACCCAAGAGATGATTTACTAAGGGACCAAGGCCCAAGTTCATTTTATTCATAAATCCAATTTTTTTAAGACATCTCTTTTGGCTCTGGCGATGTCAATATCATTCATTCTTTGGCATAACTGTTCTGCCAAGGTAAGATATTTTGAATTTTCCTCACTGGTTATTGACATGAAAAGGACAGACGAGAGGGCTTCATAATCGTTGGTTGGTGGTTTCATTGTTCGACTTTCCCGATTAATTTTTCGTATTGTTTAGGATCTGATAACCCCTTATCAAAGCGTGGTAGTAACCAGGCGATGATCTTTACCTTTCTTTCTTGGTCCTTCTTTGTTTCTCTTTCGTATAAGTGACACCGATCTAATCTTTTTTTACAACTACCACAGTGGGTGGAGACACTAAAAAATTGTGTTATGTTTCTCGCTTCGTCCTGTATCACCTCAAGTTCAGTTAGCCTTGGTCCAGTATCTCCACAGTGGCTACAGGGTTCACGGACCAAGGACGAAGGACTTACCTTATCCAACACTTGTACCCTGTGCATTCATCTATGGGGAAGCCACAATGCTCGCAAGTAGCTTCTTCAGGGCCGTACAGGACCTGCCAGAGCGGTTTTATTATTTTATTTTTATTCATAATACCCAATATTATAAGGATTTTATAAGTCAGTGCAAGATTTATTTTATATAAAGGGGTTTTCTAACTTGAACCGCACCTATAGGTTTACGCTGTAAGTTATTGATTTCATTAAAGAAAATATTTCTTCTAACTTATGCCAAGTTAGATAAAAACTGTAATGAAATCAATGGCTTAGAGTAACCCTATAGAAAGAAAACCTCACCTCACTTCTGCACACACAGAAAAGAATAACAAGTTAGGGATTTTTTCAGAATCACGGGTGAGAAAGTTAGAGTGCTGGAAAATGTTGTTGTATAAGGGGTTCCCATCTAACTTCTGTCAGGTGAGGTTCAGGTTAGACAGGTTAGAAAATAAGGGTTTTCTTACTCAAAGTTACTCTGTTATAATGCTTGTATGTCTAAACTAAGCAATAATTGTTACCTGGGACGCTTTTGGGATCAGGAAACAAGAACATTTAAAACATGGAGTGAAACATGCCAAAAGGAATCTCCGGAAATATCTCAGGAAAAAACAAAAAACACCTGACGCATAAGCAGATCCGCTTTGCCAAGGAGTATGTCTATAACGATGGGTCCAAAACCCAAACGGAATGTGCTTTGGACGCTGGCTATGCCGACAGCTCTGCGGCCGTGCGTGCTTCTGAATTAACCAATCCACAGAAGTATCCGCTTGTGGTTCATTACATACAGACTCTCCAGACGGAAGTAGATAAGAAATATGAAGTTACCTTCGGTCGTCACGTTAGGCAATTGGCCAAGATAAGAGATCAAGCTATGGAGAAAGGTAATCTCACGGCTGCGGTTTCTGCTGAAGTCCAGCGAGGTCGAGCGGCAGGCTTGTATGTTGAACGTAAGGAAGTGCGTACAGGTACGCTTGATTCTCTTAGCGAAATAGAGATAAAAGATAGGATTAAGAAGCTATTGGGAGACTATAAGCCGTTGTTAGATGTTGTTGATGCCGAGATTGTTAAGCAGTAAATACTCGTAGGAACTTATTGAATAAACTTTCCCTGTATTTTTCCCCTTCATAGCCTTCTGGAAAGTCATAAGTCTTTTTGCCTGTGCTTGTGTCTTCTATCTCAATTCGTCCGTCCTGGTACTTGGTTTCCATCTTGCCATTATTAAGATGTAAAGAGATAGGCTTGTTTTTCCATTCCCTAAAAGCTTCCTGCCTTCTGGTTTCTTCAACTAGGTGGGTGTATTCAGTCATTCTTCTTTCTCCTCTAATTCAAGTTCAGATTTTTTAAAAGAAAGGAAAACCTCATCTTCCCATTCTGCATATTCATCTTTTATAACAACTTTAGTACCCCAATCGTCAACAACTACCCAACCATAATCATCTACGTCAGGTTGATCAATAGGCCTAACTTTCATTCCATACCAATTATTCATTCTTCTTTCTCCTTTTCTTCAACGTATTCTTTAAAGTCTGGGGTTAGTCCCAATGTTTCCACAGGGGTTTCTGCATCATCGTATTCTTCCCACTCTAATTGTTTGAGGGCGTTGCTGTGTCGATCCACTAAAGTATGCAGGACATCTTGTAGCTTGTTACTTAGTCGAGGGTGGGTATCAATCGGGCAGTCGATACAAAGTTTGTAATGCGGAGATTTGTTTTTAGTATTAATAGCTACATAGACGAGGAGATCCAATAATTGATTGCGTTTAAATATCTGGATTAAGCCTTCGGCCTGTGGCTTGTTGAGATAAACTCTTTTTCTAATCATAGTGTCCTCACTTTTTGTTGTTTAACTGTAGGGGGGTGTTCGGTTTGGATAATGCTTCGTAGTAATTCAGTCGTTACTTTCTTGCGTTGCTCTGGTGTTACTCTTGATAGTATCTTGATGTCCCTTTTCTTTGGCTTGTAGGTTTTCCAATAGATCGCTTCTGCTGGTTTTGTTCGCCAAGTCCATTTTATCGTACCAGCGTCTTTTGAATCAAAATGCAAAAGAGGGTCGCAAGGGAGTTTATCTTTATAAAGAATCAGCTTTCTCCTTTAAAAAATAATTGAAACTTTGACATTTAGGACAGACTACATTGTCATCTTCGTTCCAAGAGGTTATCTTATTACCTTGCTCATCATATAATTCTCCGAATGATGTAGATTCATGCCCACAATCTAAGCACTCGTTAATTTCGTCGTTGAAATCTAAAATTTCTAACTTATTTATACTCATCAGTTTTCTCCTTATATAAATTTCATGTGGGGTTTGGCTCTGGCTTTAGCTATCTCCAGATCATCAGTACCTAGCCTAATCGTAGGGTGGCTTGAATCCTTTGATACTAGAACATACTCGCCATTGTGTTTGTCTAGTTTGTATTCTTGCTTCATTTTCTGCTCCTTTTACCTTTCGTTAAAAACTTGTCCATTTTGTAACCTTTTAATACCAGGTCGTGTAGCTCCTCTACTTCTTCTTTGGTAAGGTCGTGACGCAAACGAATACCACTTTCCTCTTTTCCACTTGCGGTTTGATCAGCAAGGTAGTCTCCGTAAAAGAAAACTTTTTCTATTAACTTCTCCATCTATAACTCCTCAATAGGCCCAAGTTTGACTAGGCAATTTAGTTAATGGATTTAAGTCTATTTCCTCTCGTTTCTCATTCAGTTCTTTGAGGGTTAGGTATTTGTCGCTAGTAAAAACGACAAAGCCACACTCATAACATTCAATGTGAACACAAGGAAAGGGTTTATGGTCTTCACTTACCGAACAGTCTAGTTGACAGTTCGGACAGGTTATTTCGTAATCATATCCACTCATTTGCGATCTCCTTTTTCATATTCTTGTTCAATTTTTTCTGTTGTAAATCTGTCTGCCCACATTGTTTCGTTATCTGTAATATCAGCATTACAAATAATTACTTCAGACTGATCTTTATGTTGGACATAGAGATTTAAATGACCATCACTATCTGAACACACTTCTATTTTCCAATCTTTTATCTTATGTTTTTGATATTCGTGTTCATTCATCTATAACTCCTCTGTTATTTTATTAATAATCTCTCCGATCACTCTCTTGTGTAGCTTTCGGTCTTTTAAAATATCTTCCTCGTCATCGTGCAAGGTAATGATAGGCACTCCTTCTTTTGAAGGAAAGACATAATACTTAATTGGCCTTCCA
>Ga0208182_1001445_pt1 | contig 11001 bp, 15 predicted proteins | sample MalvireepMed_906_FD_184248 | JGI IMG/M metagenome (GOLD analysis project Ga0208182, IMG submission 184248) | Marine viral communities from the Global Malaspina Expedition - Malaspina viral metaG DeepMed_906 (SPAdes) (version 2) | ecosystem: Environmental > Aquatic > Marine > Oceanic | place...
CACCTTTACGATAACACAACAGGACTATAAGGAGATTAGCAAATGGCTATTTCAAGAGCACAGCTACTAAAAGAACTCCTGCCGGGACTGAATGCGTTATTCGGATTAGAGTACGCCAAGTATGAGAATGAGCATCAAGACATTTATGAGACCGAATCTTCTGACAGATCGTTTGAAGAAGAAGTCAAATTAAGTGGCTTTAATGCTGCTCCAGTGAAAGATGAAGGGTCGGCTATCAGCTATGATAACGCCCAAGAATCATTTACCGCTCGTTACAACCACGAAACCATTGCGATGGGATTTGCGATTACTGAAGAAGCAATGGAAGATAATCTTTACGATTCTCTTTCTGCTCGCTACACGAAAGCACTTGCCAGAGCTATGGCTTACACGAAACAAGTGAAAGCTGTTAATCCATTTAACAATGGATTTAGCGGTGGTTCTTTTGATTCAGGTGATGGAGTTGACTTGTTCAGCACCTCTCACCCTCTTGTTTCTGGTGGAACCAATGCCAACACTCCCTCAACCCAAGCTGACATGAATGAAACTTCATTGGAAGCTGCTGTCATTACGATAGCTGGGTGGACGGATGAGCGTGGTTTGCTTATTGCAGGCAAGCCAAGCAAGTTGATCATACCGCCTAACTTAATGTTTGTTGCTCAAAGGGTACTAAAATCCGAACTTCGGGTTGCTACCGCAGACAACGACATTAATGCGATAAGATCAATGGGCACTATTCCTGACGGCTTTGCCGTTAATCATTATCTTACAGATACTGATGCGTGGTTTATAATGACCGATATTCCAAATGGGTTTAAACGATAACGACATTAATGCGATAAGATCAATGGGCACTATTCCTGACGGCTTTGCCGTTAATCATTATCTTACAGATACTGATGCGTGGTTTATAATGACCGATATTCCAAATGGGTTTAAACATTTTGTTAGAACCTCTATGGAAACAAGTATGGATGGTGACTTCGACACTGGAAATGTACGCTACAAATCAAGGGAACGCTATTCGTTTGGCGTTTCTGACCCTTTGGGAGCGTATGGTTCTTCAGGAGCTTAATGGAACCTGTGATGGGGGGGTTTCTTACTCAACCCCCATCAACCTTCTAGGGTAATTTTGTCCTACAGACTGACCTAGCAGACAAGCCAAGACGGTAGGACTTATTTTTTCGGGAGAAAGAATTATGGCAAAATCAACCTTTTCAGGTCCTGTAAGATCACTTGCTGGTTTTATTTCCGCAGGGAACGCTGCTGTAGTTAGCTTAACAGCTAATACAACTATTACAGTCGCCTCTCATGCAGGAAAAATGTTACTTTGCAATGATGCAGATGGAGTTTTTACTTTACCTAGTATTGTTGTTACAGCTCCAACAGAAGACACTGATCCTAATCAACTTAACAATTTGGGTGCTCAATTTACTTTTGTTGTTGTGACAGCAGCAACAGATATGGACATCGTAACAGATGGCACAGACAAATTTGTCGGTGGTGCGTACACTGGTATTGATGACAGCGCAGCAGGCAAAACCTTTATTTCTGGCTCATCCAACGATGTTATTACACAAAATGGCACTACTAAAGGTGGTTTGGCAGGAAGCATTGTAGTTATTACTGCAATAGCAAGCGCTAAATACCATGTTGCAGCACAGCTACTTGGTTCAGGAACTTTAGTAACACCATTTGCTGACGCTTAATAGGGAGTAAATTATGGCTGATGCAGTAGCAACACAAACCATTCAGGATGGCGGTCAAACAGCTATATTCAGATTCACCAATGTAAGTGATGGCACTGGAGAAAGTGCTGTCACCAAGATTGATGTTTCTGCACTAACCACTAATCCAATGACTAAGATGGCTTGCAACTCGGTAAGCATCGAGAAAATCTGGTTCAGTAATATTGGTATGGGTGTCAAAATATATTTTGATGCCAGTACCGATGTTCTTGTCATTCAGCTACCTGCTGATTGGACTGATGAGCTTGATTTTTCTGAGTTTAGTGGAATTCCTGATAATGCAGGAAGTGGTACAACTGGTGATATTCAATTTACAACAGTGGGTCACAGCAGTGGCGATAGTTATACTATTGTCATGAAAGTGCTCAAGCATTACACCAATCCAAGCTAGGAAAATATATGGCTAAGTACAAAGTAGTCCAAAATGGCGAAAGAGTGCCGAGTGGCGAACCTGTCTTTCAGGTAGCAACGACAGTTGATGGCGAAGATGTCATTGTCGATGCCAGCCTGATGACTAAAAAGGAGGCAACCGCAGCAATGAAAGCGTTGTCTCCCGCCAAGAAACCGGCAAAGAAAAAAACCAAGAAGAAGTAAATGCCGTTAAGGAAAGGCTCTTCCAAGAAGGCTATTTCTGCGAATATCTCAACGCTCAGGCGTGAAGGGTATCCGCAGAAACAGGCTATTGCTATAGCCCATTCCAAAGCGGGTAAATCCAAATCAAAATTAAAAAAGGGAGGAAATATCATGCCAGAATATTTTGATTCAAAATCCAGCAAACCAAAGAAAACTAAGAAAACCCGCTATGCTGGTGGCGGAATAGAAAGCTATAATGCTCAAGTTCAGCGTAAATATGGTGGAGGCTCTGTGAAAAGGAAACAGGCTGGCAAGCAATTGCCATTGTCTGGCGGTTATCCCGGAGGAATAGCAGGTATGAAAAAACATATAGCTGAACTAGAAAAGATTGGCTTTAAGGGAGCACCAAAGACTGTAAGGCAAATTGCAAGAGCCAGAAGGGAAAATGTTTCTTCAGGAAAATCTGCTGCATTAGGTGTAAAAAGAAAGCCAAAGCTAAAGGGTAAGACAAAAAGAGGCACTAGCGGTGATGACTAAGAGTCGGATAGACCTATAAATGGCTATTGCAACCACCAATACCTTCAATCTCAATATAGGTGAGATTGTCGAAGAAGCCTATGAACGTGCGGGATTAGAAGCCCGCACAGGCTACGACTACAGGACTGCAAGACGCAGTATCGACATGATGATGCTGGAATGGCAGAATCGTGGGATGAACCTGTGGACGATTGAAAGTGGTACTGAAACCTGTGTTGCCGACACATCCACCTATACTTTGGCAGATGACACCATTGATCTTATGGAAGCGCATATGAGGCTTGATGCTGGAGACTCTTCAAATCAGACTGATTATCAGTTGACAAGAATTTCAACAACTATGTATGCAGATATACCAAATAAATTATCGACAGGTCAGCCTACCCAGATATGGATTCAGCGATTGACGACAACCCCCCAGTTTACTCTATGGCCCGTCCCTGACGATACGCAGACTTATACTGTTGTTTTTTTCAGGATTCGCCAGATTTATGATAGTGGTGAGCCCGGAAGCAACAACATGGATGTTCCGAAAAGGTTTATTCCAGCTTTGGTCTCTGGGCTTGCTTACTACATTGCCATGAAGAAGCCAGAATCTGCTGAAAGATTGCCTTTCCTAAAACAGGAATATGAAGAACAATGGCGATTGGCTTCTGAAGAAGACAGGGTGAAAGCGGCTTTTCGTTTCGTTCCTTGGACTGGATATACTTAATGACCCAGTTTGCGGCAGGGCAATATGCATTTGGTTTTTGTGATCGCTGTGGGTTTCGTTATGGTCTCCATGACTTAAAGCCAGAGATTGTTGACATGACTCCAAGTGGATTCTTGGTTTGTCCAGAGTGTTTGGATCAGGATCAGCCCCAATATCAGTTGGGCAGAGTTCCAGTAGATGATCCGATTGCTCTGGAGAACCCAAGACCAGACAAGGGACAGGCAGCCAGCAGAAGGCTGTATGCGTTTGACCCGATAGGCGGTGGTGTAACATCACTTGGCTCAAGGACTGTCGGATTGACAATGCATGGTCATGTGGGAATGCTTAAAATAACAACAAGTTAGAGGAGAATATCATGGCAGTACGTTCATCAAGACCGCTTTCTGAGATAGAAGCTGGGAAAGAATACAGGCGAAAGCAAAGAGCAAAAGCAAAAACAGCAAGAAAAGGAAAACAAGCAAAACGAAAGGCTTCTCGTTCTCCCGGAGGGTATCAAGCAGGTGGCGGAATTGATGAGATTCCATTAACACCGGAAGAAAGAGCATGGGGATTAGCAAGAACAAAAAGAAAAAGGGCTTACGCAAAAGCAAAAGCAAAAGCAAAAAGAGCAAAAGCGAAAACAGTAAGAACAGGAAAACAAGCAAAACGACAAGCAACTCGTTCACCCGGAGGATTTGCAGGAGGGGGAACTATAGAAAGTTACAGTGCCCAAGTAAAGCGCAAGTATGGCGGTGGAAAAATATAAACAATAACAACCTAGAGGATAAGATTATGGCAGTAAGACCAAAACAACCATTTGATCCCAATTTGGGACAGCCTAAAAAAGTCAGGCGACCAACAAAAAGACAACAGGCAATGCGAAGGGCGAAACAAGCAGGACGACAGGCTTCTCGTTCTCCCGGAGGATTTGCAGCAGGCGGAACAGTTGAAACTGATGCTTATGGGAAATATACAATTGCCCGTGGAAGTGGTGCAGCTAGACCTCAGAAATTCCGTAAGAATGGTTAAAAGTTATAAAAAATAATGACCTATGCTGAGTTAAAAAATCTGATACAGAACTACCTTCAGAATACTGAAACCTCGTTTACGACATATCTTCCAGATATGATTAAACAGGCTGAAGATCGTATTCTTGAGAATGTTCAACTGCCTGTGTTCAGGAAGAACCAGAGTGGGGCGGTGACTTCTGGCAATGAGTATTTGGGAATCCCGACAGATTTTTTGGCACCATATTCCCTTTCCTATACAAGCAGTAGCAATCAAACCTTTTTGATAAACAAGGATGTAAACTGGATTCGAGAGCTGTATCCCAATGCATCTACAGAAGGGGCACCTGAGTATTATGCAATTTTTAGCAACGATTACTTTATTGTTGCGCCAACGCCAGATTCTGGATACACAGTGGAACTGCACTATTTTTATCGACCTGCATCGATTACCGCAGGAGATGATTCTGAATCTACATGGCTTTCGACAAATGCGCCAGCAGCTTTATTGTATGCGTGTTTGATCGAAGGGTATGTTTATATGAAGGGTGAGCAGGATATGATGTCGGTTTACAACGCAAGATACGAAAGTGCTTTGGGAAGGCTCAAGGTGCTTGGTGATGCGAGAGACAGGAAAGATGCCTACAGGTCAGGTCAGTTGATAATTCCAGTAAGTTAGTATGGCAACCAATGGAAGTAGTCGTTCTGTTTCTATTAAAAAGCTAGAAGGGAAAAGTGTTGCCATCGTAGCCTTAGGCGAGAGCCAATTGGATTACCACATGAGTATTTCCCACAGCGTCAAGTTTGACGAAGTGTGGGCAATCAACTCGATGTGCGCTGTAATCAAGGCTGATCGGGTGTTTATGATGGACCCAGCATCCAGATTCTTTGATACCGAAGATGCAGGACCACAGACAGAGATCATGCGTGAGACTTTGCCGAAATTGAAATGCCCCATTTATTCCTGTGTAAAGGACAAAAGGGTTCCAAGGATTGAGCTTTATCCCATTGAGAGCCTGATCGATGATGTGGGTTGCAGTTATTTTAACAACACCATATCCTACGCAATTGCGTTTGCTTTATGGAATAAGGTAGGCAGGCTGAGTATTTATGGAGCCGATTTTACCTACAAGCGGAACCGACATTTTGCAGAGATGGGTCGTTCCTGCTGTGAGTTCTGGTTATCCAAGTGCATTGACAAAGGAATCGATATAAAGATTGCTGCTAAGTCATCGTTGCTTGATACAAACATACCAGAAAAGTATAAGTTGTATGGTTATCATAGGCTTGACGATCCGCCTGTGGTATATTTTGATGAAGGGCAATTGAAAATAACAAAACATTCCGAAGTGCAGATGGAGCATTCACTTCCAGTTGGAACTTCAGGAAGAACAGACAATGTAGAGGTTGTGGATACAGGTTCTTTGAGACCGCCAGAACCGAATAAATTTTAATGGAAACAGATGCTTTTGAATTATCTGTAGGCAATCTGGGGGTAAAAACCACCCATAATAGAGGGCATACAGTAGAAGAGGTTGCTGAGATGGCAACCAACAGATTGGTTTCGGTTGCAGATACTGCTCCTGATCAGTTAAAAGCGCAGGCACACGCTTTTAAAAACCAGTGTCATAGGATAATTGCATACTATATGAGAGAGGCAATCAAAAACCATATTTGTACGATATGCAATCAATTGGAAGCGCAAGGTCACAAAGACTTAGCAAATATAATCAGGAGGCTATAATGGCTATAACACAAGCAATGTGTACTTCTTTCAAGAGTGAAATCTTGCAAGCGGTACATAATTTTAAAGCATCTGGAGGAAACTCTTTCAAGCTCGCTTTATATACTAGTTCTGCGACTATGAGTGCTGCTACTACAGCCTATAGTACAGGACAAGAAGCATCAGGAACGAACTATACTGCGGGGGGATCAGCTTTAACAAACGTAAACCCGACAACATCAGGAACCACAGCGTTTACCGATTTTGCTGATTTGACTTTTGGAACAGCTACCATCACTGCAAGAGGTTGTATGATCTATAATGATACAGCTACTGGTGATCCAGCAGTTGCGGTCTTTGATTTCGGTGGTGACAAGACATCCACAGCAGGTAGTTTTACCATAACCTTTCCAACCGCAGACGCAAGTAACGCTGTTATTAGAATAGCGTAAGTTAGCCCATGGCTAATATTACTGGCTGGGGTCGAGGGACTTGGGGTCAGCTCACTTGGGGTGAGCCAATCCCTGTTGAGCTTACTGGTCTGGCAGGCACAGGTGCGGTAAGTTCCTTAACTATTACTGCTGCGGCAAATGTTGCAGTAACAGGTCTTGCCGGTACAGGGGCAATAAGTTCCCTTACAATCACTGGTGTAGCCAATGTTTCGGTAACAGGACTCACAGGAACAACCAGTGCAGTAGCGAGTGTCACCGCAACAGGTGGGGCGATAGTTGCTGAAACAGGGCTTGCTGGCACAGGCGCGGTAGGCACACTGCTGGCGGCAGGTTTTGCAGTTGCAGGAGTCAGTGGTACAGCTTCCACGATTTCCCAAGGCGATGAAACAGTTACTGGTGCTGCGAATGTGTATCCAACCGGGGTAGCTGGAACCAGTGCATTAGGCAGTGTTAGCACTGTTACTGTTAATGTTATAGCGGTAACTCAAGATGCGATGACATCTGCGCTTGGTTCGATAACTGCTACTACCCATGTTAATATCACAGTAACTGGACTTGCGGGAACAGGTGGCACAGGATTTTTATTGGTTTGGAGTTCGATTGTTCCAGACCAGACACCAAACTGGACTGGGATTAGCCCAAGCCAGTCACCTTCTTATTCAACAATCAGCCCATCCCAGTCTCCAGACTGGAAAGATGAGGCAGCATAATTTATTATGAGGAAATAATATGGCAACTTATGTAAATGATCTAAGGCTCAAGGAAATTGCTACTGGCGATGAGTCAGGTACTTGGGGCACATCAACAAACACAAATTTAGAACTGATCGCGGAAGCATGGGGCAGTGGCTCTGAAACCATAACCGGCACTACGCATACGATTACCATGGCGGATGGCACAGCCGATGCAGCTAGAGCCTATGCAATGACCCTTGCAGGCTCGATCACTGCACTGAACACAGTTACCCTTGCACCGAATACAGTCAATAAAACTTGGGTTATCCAGAACTCTGCCGGTTACGCAGTTTCCATCAGCCAAGGCACAGGAGCCAATGTCGTAATTCCGAATGGCGGCATCAAGATGGTGGTTGCCGATGGCGCAGGATCAGGCGCAGCAGTTACCGATGTCCTCGATATGACAGGTGGCACAGGCAATATAGGTTTAGGCTCTGGTTCTTTGGGCACGGCTTTAACCACAGGAACAGACAACGTGGCTATTGGTGAAGCATCGCTTGATGCAGTGACCAGTGGCACAGACAACACGGCAGTGGGTGATAATGCTGGTGGTGCAATAACTACTGGAACAACCAGTGTTGCGATTGGTAGTGCAGCTTTGTTGTTAGCAACAACTGGTGCAAGAAATGTTGCGGTGGGCTATCAGGCTTTGGATGCAGCTACAACAGCAGACAACAATACAGCCATTGGTGCTGAAGCATTAGGTGCAAATACTTCGGGAACACAAAACGTAGCCGTGGGAACATACGCTCTTGATGCGAATACTACAGCTAATAACAACACAGGTATGGGATATAATGCTTTGACGGCGAATAGCACAGGAGCAACAAATACGGCAATAGGGGCAAGCGCATTAGGAGCAAATACAACCGCTTCAAATAATACAGCAGTTGGGGCAGATGCTTTAAAAGTAAACACCACAGGTGGATCGAATGTTGCAATAGGTGCTTTAGCATTAGATGCTAACACTACAGCAGCTAATAATGTTGCTGTTGGACAGGCTGCTTTATCAGCAAATACCACAGGTGCTAATAACACTGCTGTGGGTAAGTCTGCTGGTGCTTTAAATGTAGATGACACAGAAAACGTAGCCGTAGGATATGCAGCCAACTATCCTGATGGTGGTTCTTATGTAACAGCAGTAGGTTCACAATCTTTGAATGCTAATGTAGCAGACGGCAATACTGCCGTTGGTTATTTTGCTTTAAACGTAAACACCACAGGAGCAAATAATGTTGCGGTAGGTAGAGGTGCTCTCGATGCCAATACAACAGCAGCTAACAATGTAGCGGTTGGTTCAAGTGCTTTAGGAGCAAACACCACAGGTGACAGTAATGTTGCAGTTGGCTATGCAGCACTAGATGCCAACACCACATCAAGCAACAATACTGGAATAGGTATAAATGCACTAGGTGCACAAACAACTGGCTCACAGAATACGGCAGTTGGTGCTAGTGCAATGGCAACGAATACTACAGGCGCTGCAAATGTAGCAGTTGGCTATAGGGCACTAAATACTACAAATACTGCTGGTAACTATAATGTAGCAGTAGGCTATGATTCCATGCAAGCAAGTACTACAGCGGAAAATAATGTTGCTGTTGGTTACAATGCTTTATTAGCAAACACAACAGCCAATAATAATACAGCAGTTGGTTCTAAGACTTTAGCAGCAAACACCACAGGCGCACAGAATACTGCTGTTGGTTATACATCTTTAGATGCTAATACAACTGGTGCGAGCAACAATGGCTTTGGATATAATACTTTAGGCGCTAATACAACTGGTGATGGCAATACAGCAGTTGGTCATAGTGCTTTAGGCGCAAACACCACAGCAGATAACAACATCGCAGTTGGTGCTTTAGCTTTAACAGCAAACACCACAGGTACATCAAACGTAGCTGTAGGTTATAGCTCTTTAACAGCAAACACCACCGCTAGTAAAAACACTGCCGTTGGTCATCTTGCTCTAACAGCTAATACTACAGGTGCAGACAATACAGGTATTGGTTATCTGGCAGGTGATGCAATTACAACTGCTGTAGAAAATACGGCTGTTGGTTCTAACGCTTTATCAGGAGTTACTACAGGTAATTCTAATACTGCTGTTGGTATGAACGCAGGTGTGGCAATTACAACGGCTGCGAACAACACCGCAATCGGTGCTTATACGCTTGTTGCTAACACAACAGGAGCAAGCAATACAGCCATTGGTAGAGATGCTTTACGAGCTAATACCACAGCTTCAAACAACACAGCAGTGGGAATGGATGCTCTAACAGCAAACACCACAGGTGCATACAACGTAGCTGTTGGTGGTTTAGCTTTAGATGCCAATACCACAGCGAATTCAAACGTAGCTATTGGGTATAATTCTTTATCAGCCAATACTACAGGCGCATCAAATGTTGCTGTTGGAGATGGTGCTTTATATGCAAACACCACAGCAGCTAATAATGTTGCTGTGGGTAAATCTGCTATGGTGGCAAACACCACAGGTGCTTCTAATGTTGCTGTTGGTGCTTTAGCTTTAGATGCTAATACCACAGGGGAACAAAATGTCGCTATCGGTAAAGATTCCTTAACAGCAAACACCACAGCAAGCAATAACACTGCTGTAGGTACTGAAGCATTAAAAGTAAACACAACTGGTGCATCAAATGTAGCAGTCGGACAAGGCTCTTTGATGGCTAATACCACAGCATCTAATAATACAGCTATTGGTAACAGTGCTTTAACAGCAAACACCACAGGCGGTAATCAAGTTGCTGTTGGTTATGGTGCTTTAGACGCTAATACAACCGCTAATGATAATGTTGCAGTGGGGCATTCTGCACTTGGAGTAAATACAACAGGACCGAGAAATACAGCTATTGGCACTTATTCATTAGATGCAAATACTACAGGCGCTGATAACACTGCATTAGGAGATAGTGCTTTAAGTGGTAATACCACAGCCAATAACAACGTAGCTATTGGTAAAAGTGCTTTATATGCTAACACCACAGGCGGAAATAATATAGCTATCGGTTATCAAGCATTAGATGCAGCGACAACTGTATCTAATAATGTAGCTATCGGTTATCAGGCTATGACAGCAAGCACTACAGCCGATGCTTCGGTTGTTATTGGTGGCGCTGCAGGGGATGCAATTACAACAGGTGGAAATAATGTTTTAGTTGGTTATAATTCTGGTAGTGCGCTAACTACAGGTGCAAGCAATACTGCTCTTGGTGCTTCGGCTCTGGCTCAAAATACAACTTCCCCAAAGAATACTGCTGTGGGTTCTTCTGCTTTAGGAACTTTTAATATTACTAATGGTGGCGCAGGACATAATACAGCAGTTGGAGCAAACGCTGCTGATGCATTAACCACAGGTTCTGGCACAACTGCTATAGGTTCAGGAGCTTTAGGTACAGCTACTACAGGAGAAAGACAAACAGCAGTTGGTACAGGAGCATTAACACTAGCAACAAACCCTAGTGACAATACTGCTATTGGTTATTATGCAGGTGGTGCAATTACAACAGGTG
>Ga0208182_1001451_pt1 | contig 10981 bp, 21 predicted proteins | sample MalvireepMed_906_FD_184248 | JGI IMG/M metagenome (GOLD analysis project Ga0208182, IMG submission 184248) | Marine viral communities from the Global Malaspina Expedition - Malaspina viral metaG DeepMed_906 (SPAdes) (version 2) | ecosystem: Environmental > Aquatic > Marine > Oceanic | place...
ATCAAAGAGTCCAGCAATATAAGCTATGTCTGTGTCTCTCATTTTAAATTGGGAATGCTCCGAGGTACGTAATTCCAGTAGTCATCATCATCAAGAAGATGACCGTTTTCCAGGGATACTGCATTATATTCTCCTTTCGAATCACATTCCCAACACTGGTGAATGTTTATTTCTTTTTTATCTTCTGGATCTGGTATTTTAATGTAACCATTACCCTTACAAACTTGACAAATGTTATTTGTCGTTTCTTGCTTTTCCATTTAACTTTTTCGCTTTCTCGTTTGCTAACGATTCAATTGTTTTACTTATAGATAATTTGGCGTCGGGTAATAAAACCTTCGACAATCCAATCAAAACCTTATATGTATCATGTGTTAACGAAACGTTTCTATATTTAGTTATATCAGTCATGTGTTCCTTTCATTTGTTTATGATGACAATATAGGACTTAAATAAGATTTGTCAAGATGAAATATGTATTAATAATATGGGTGTGTTCTTTTTTAGGACAAAATACCTGCTTACCTCCTTTCGAAAGTGCTAAAATGTATGATAGTTGGTATGCATGCTCAGTAGCAGCTCATGCAGAATCCAGAAAAATATTAACTAAAATTGGATATAAAGAAGTTAATGAGGCTAAAATTGGAACACGATATAGTTGCAATATTATCCCTACAACCTAATTGACAATGTGGCAGAATTATGGTAAGAGAATTTTCTTACCTTTCAAGCCTGTCCTAAAGTTTCTCTCTTAGGATAGGTGTAATTAATACACAGTTTTCCATTGAGATGGTCCATTTCATGTTGAATGATTCTGGCTTTTAAATCATAAAAGGTTTCACGATGTTCAGCTCCATCTTTATCATAATACCAAAGTTTTACTCGAATAGATCTTTTTACATCTGCAAATTGACCTGGACAAGAGAGGCAGCCTTCTTCCTGAGTGAGTGTCTCTTCTGACATTTTTTTTATTTTTGGATTTATAAATACTTCAGGTTCATCAGACCTTAAAACAAATATTCTAGCAGACGATCCAACTTGATTAGCGGCCAAACCAATACCATTATTTTTATGCATCTGATCAATCATGACTTTAATTAAAGTTTCATGATCCGTATCCAGTGGCGTTCTAACATTTTTAGTTAATTGATTTAAAAAAGGATCTGGGTATTTTACTATTTCCATTAATCCTCTTCAGAGTCACCATGTTTTTTTCTTCCCCACTTAATTATTCTATCAAAATTTTTAGCCTTAATATCCATGACTGGGCCAAATCTTTTCCAGGTTTTGGCCATTAAATTTAATTCAATTAAAAGCAATGGCCATTGCTTTTGAGATATATTTTTAATTTTTATCTTCACTTCTTTCATTGCATAAATTCTGGTGTTGTTCGGTTAGTATACTTTGCAAAACGCTTCTTGTCGCCTACATAATAGTTACGATAAGATTGTACGTAATCATCACATTTATATTCATCGGGCATACACTGTGGTGGTTTGGTCATCTGTGTAGAATCTCCATTATCCAACATAGCTAATTCTTTGATCACTTCATGTGATTTGTGTACTTTATGATAACGCAATTGATACTCTGTACCTAGAGCAAGACCATGTTTTATAGCCCATGAGTAATTATTTGGTGACTCACTAATCCATAACGTCATAGGATGTTTAGGATAAGCTAATTTATAACCCAACTCATAGCCACGTTTACGCGCTGCAGTAGATAGCATCTGCGCTGTTTCCAGCACCATTTTAACTACATGCTTATCACACTGCATTTGTGCAGCGATCTTAGGATTTTTATCTAAAAAAAATATGTTCATCTTTCTTTATGGGTAGTTATTATTAAGGCTCATACCCAGGAGCCTTTAATACTATATAGGTCTTTATAGGATCATTGTCAACCTTTTTATTTTTTTTTCTGTCTTTTTTCGCTTTTATTTAAGTTCTTTTTATGTCTTCCAGGGCGCTTTTTGGGTTGCTGTTTGTGGTAAAGATTTACCCCAAACATTGATTTTTTAGCCATTCTTAGGTGCTTCGAATCTTATTTGTTCAGGGTTAGTGATATTTGGAATATATGAAATTTTGCCATTGATGTGTTGTTTTAAATCTGACCCGCAAGTGACACATCTAAAAAAATCCCGTGTGACAGATATAAGTATAGTGTCCTGAGCACATGTAGGACATACTCCATTAACTACTTCTGTTTTTAAATCTATATTTCCAAACATTGGTCTATTGTTTCTGCGAGTTGATTTTTAAACTTTTTTCTATCATAAACCTTCTTATTTTTTACCACACGCTGATGATAACGTCCATCACTTAATTCTTCTGCTATTGGATTTTGCTTATTTCTTGATCTATTTTTCTTAAGAAAAAAAGCATATACTTTTTTGTTCATTACTCTAGTATTAAAGAGAGTATTTTCTTTTCCCCCATATAGATTTCAGTGTTAGCCTTAGACTTAATGCATTTATAGACCACTCTATCTGTGGGCTTCTTGTCCCGCATCGATATACGCTTGGCCTTAAGGCATTTTGAGAGGCTGGGCTGGATACGGTGTTCTTTAATTTCATGGTCCCAGATTAAAAGTAGGGCGAATACAGTCTCTATCATTGATGTCCTCCATTAGCAAAACTTCTTTGCTTATCTTTTAGTTTTTCAATATCAGATAATATCTTTTCTACATCCTTTTGTAAACGTTGAATATTCACGGTATTTGACATCATATCCTGCATTGCTACTTCTATTTTTTCTACTTGCCCACTCATATGTTCGATGAGCATAAATTGTTCTGAATCAGCCGGAAGACTTCCTAAAAGTCCCCGAGGCCATCCAATACGGAAAGCTGTGTTTTCTACGAGATCCTTCTCCATTAGTTCTAGGGTTGTTGAGTGCTGGTTGAGCTTCTCATTTATACCAAAATAAGCCCATGTGCCGATCGCGACGAGGGTGATCAAACTGGCAACCGTTTTCATCGGCATCTGAACTTTTGCTTCGTCTGAAATTGTTAGAGGTTTTTTATTCATGTGTTATAGATTTTTTATTCTCCTTGCGCACACTTCTTTTTTCCCCATTTAAAAGTTTGAGTCAAGAATTTCTTTTCTTGGAGTTTATCATTTTTAGCATCTGTTGCAGTCACACCCACTTCGACTGTAGTTTTATCTGGACAAACGGTATTACATCCAGTTAAACCTGTTCCTAGCAGTATAAAAAACAATAGTACAATAAACCATTTACTATTGAACATCTGATTTCTTCTTTTTCTTCTTTTTATTAGGTTTATTCTTTTTATTTACTTGTTTCTTTTTAAGTTGTTTAAGTTTTTGTTTAACAAAATTAGTATTCTTTTTAATCTGTTTAGATAGAATTTCCTGTCCTTGTTGAAGTTTAAAAACTTCTTCCTTCATTCCCCAAGTTTCGTGAAGATTCCAGCCGACCAGTGCAATTAAGGCAGCGAGAGCCATACCAATTATTTTATCTTTAAGATCCATTATTGACATGCCTCACATTCTTCTGTGTCGTCTATTACAAGACCATTGTTTTCGTATGTTGAATCTTCTGCTTTATCTTTACCATTTTTACATTCACAATTTTCACAAGTGCATGTTCCATATACATCTGCGTGTAAACCACCATCACAGTGACAATCGCAATTACAATTTTTACATTTAACCATTATTTTCCTTCGGGTAATCCACTTGTTAACCAGTCTATAAATTTTTTAAATGGCCAACAAATAAATTTTAAGATTTTTTTAATCATCTTTTTTCTCCTCAATGTTATAGAAGAACCTATCGGTATCTTCTGTTTTCCATTTACGAGTGTCTTCTACGTTCCACTCTGAAGTTTGCACTTTCCAATCAGGTACTTCATCCTTGACAGTGAATGAAGGTATATCCCAAAGGATACGATTGTTTGGTTGTGCTGCATAATTTCCATCCTCTAAAGCAAGGATGTGTGCGCACTTATGTTCGTGCGGTATTTCTGAATGATCAGTGTCTACTATATTACTCTCTGGGTGGGCCCAGTCAACTGTAAAAAGGTACGCCCCAGGGTGTTTTTGCTTATCTTTTCCGAAATATGAACCAGATTGGCCATCTAAAATATCATAAGAAGTGACAGCAGGATAATAGCTAAAACAATTCCAAAGCTCAAGTTCATCCAGCCTTCGCTGGGGGACCTTGGAGATGTTATATCCTCTTTGAATAAACGCGCTAATTGGTAAGCGATAGAATACTGCACCGTTTTCCATAATAGCGTGAAATAATATAGGACGTCCTGTGATAGATGCCAGGCCAAATATAATACAGTCTTCAACTTCTCCATAATGTTCTTTAAGATCATAGAGATATTCTCTCCTGATCTGTGAATACATTACAGGAATGTTTGCATTTAGATAGGCCATGGGTCATAGCTTACTTAATAACTAGTTCGTATATTATGATTGCAGCTATAATAACACCAATAGTAACCTTCTTATTAGTCGTAACTAATGTCCACATTTTCTTAGTGTATTGTTTAACTTTTTCCATAGTTCCCTCCGTTTTTATTTTATTATACCCCAATTTGGGCCCGATTCATAGTCTACTTTATTAGGAATTTCAAGTGTTACTGCAGACTCCATTATCTCTTTTATATGTGCTGCATGAGTATGGTCTATAACAGATATATCTAATTCATCATGTACTTGTATATGAGGAATAATTCCTTTTTTATATAACTCTATCATTGCTTTCTTCGTCATGTCTGCTGCCGATCCTTGTATTAACCTATTTAAAGCTTTGTAAGTATAAGCACGTTTGATCCCTGGTCCGTGTTCCATGAGCGCTCGTTCGTGAGGTAATGCTTTATGAATTCCGAATTGATTTGGCTCCCATAAATGGAAACGACAAAGACGCCCTAAAAGAGTTCTTACTTTTCCAGAATCTTCTGCACGTTGCATAACATTATCCATTAGTTGTTTTACAAATGGAACTTTGTTGTGATACTGTTTAAAAAGATTTTCAGCTTTTTCTTTAGACACACCAAGTTCTGCTTGTAATTTATTTTTTCCCATACCATAGAACAGACCAAGGTTTATAGTCTTGGCCTGTGATCTAGGTATCTCTGCCATATCAGCAACGATGTCATGAAAGTCTGCATCTCCTTTCTTATAGGCTTCCAACACTTCGTCCACTCCATAGAGATTCTGTAAAGTTGCATAATGTACTACCAGCCTAGGCTCTTGTTGAGAATAGTCAAAACAACCCCATGTATGGCCTTCCTCGGGTATAAATAATGACCTAATAGCTGGTCCAAGGTCCTTGTCCCTAGCTGGTATTTGCTGTAAATTTGGGTTTGAATACGAAAATCTTCCAGTTACTGTTCCTCCATTATCTCCTCGTAATTGGTTAATTTCAGCATGTATTCTTCCTTTATGGTTATGTTTTAATATGGTATCAATAAATGTGGTATGAGCTTTATTTATTTCACGAGCTCGGGCTATTCGTTTCACCAGTGGGTGGGGGTGATTCACTAAAAAATTTTTAGTAAATGATGGAGAATTTGTTTTTTCAGTTGTGTCGTAGGGCAGGTCAAGTTTTTGAAAAACTTGCGCAATGGAACGTGCAGCCCATATTTGAACATCTACTGATGTTTCTTTTTTTACTAGTTGTAGGCACTCTTTTTCTTGTTCTAGTAATTCTGATTTTAATTTGTGAGCTTGTTCAACATCTACACGAACTCCTAAAAACCTCATATCAACGAGGCAGGGAAAAAGTTCGGTCTCTAATTGAAAAATAGAATTTAAATCTTGGTGTAAAATTTCTTTCTTAAGTTCTTGCCAAAGTTCGTAAGTTATTTCAGCATCCTTTTCTGCATATGCGCCAACATAAATGGCAGGTAGTTTATACATTTCTGCCTTGGCGTCAACACCCCATGACTTTGCAGCTTCATATAAAGCTGTTTCATCTTTTCCTTTTCCAGTGTATCTTCTAGAACAATTGTTTAAGTCATAACGCATTTGATTTTCATCAACCAAAGCCGATGCTATCATTGTGTCGACTATTTTACCGTTAATACTTAAACCGAGCGCTCGTATCCAACAAACGTCATACATGGCGTTGTGAAATATTTTTGTAGCTGGTGTATTTAATACTCCTTGAAACCATTTTAAAACTTTGGCTTTATCCATATTACCACCACCTTCATGAGCGATTGGATAATACCCACACCAATTTTTAACAGCTACAGCTATTCCTACAATTTCTCCTACTCCTACAACAGAACCAGAGCCCATTTTAGTGTTTAAATTAGGATCTTTAGTTTCTAGATCTATTGAAATTTCATCATGCTTTGATAAATCTGGAAATTCTTCTGGTGGTAACCATTCTGTTTGTGGTTTGAAAAGTGGTTGTTGTATCATTTAATTCTCTCTTTAGTTTGTCTTAATGATTCTTGATAAGATTCTCCTAATTCTTTTTTTTCTTTCTCTGCTTCTTCTAAAAAGTCTTTTTTCACAGTGTAAAATGTATATTTTAATGTAAGCTCTTCTCCATTATTAATATTTCTTAGTGTTACTAAATTCCATTTATCTGTAATCGAACCTTCGGTTTTCATTTCAACCTTAACACAATTAGCATTTTCATCACAATTAATAAAACCTCCTAAAGGAGTTCTAAAAATTATGTCATCAACTTTTATGTGAGTGGTTCCTAAATTTGTTCCTTGAGCAATACCTGCTGTTGCAAATAATCCTAATCCACTAATTACAGAAGGTTTAATTGTAAGTCTTGGTGGTAACGGATTATACATCGGAGTAATCTCTTTCTATGATCATATCAATAAAATGTTTTGCTTTTTCTAAATCTTGTTTTTTTCCTTTCAATCTGTGTCTTAAGATATATTTTATAACGCATCCTTCAGGATATAGCAACTCGTTTTCGATTACGAATTTACTTGGTTGAATTTTAAAATTCTGATAGTGTGATCCTCCGATTTGTTTATCATATGGTTTCATATAATAAATCCTTTGTTATATTGTTTTGGTTCTATAATGTGTAAGTTTTCTTTCGTTCGTGTTGCACCTACATAATATAATCTATTTTCATCATCGGGATTTTTTTCATAATTTTCCATTGTTGTTTTAGTGAGATCAGTGAGTAATGCTACATTTTCTGATTCACCGCCTTTAGCTGCGTGAATAGTAGATAATTCTATTCTTGGTTTTTTATTTAAAGATTCTCCATTAGCCCGCATCTTTCTTAAATATTCTATTCGTCGTGATCCTGCATCTTTCAATGCTTCATACCAAACTTTTTTAGTTTTTAATCCATAATCTTTTGTAAGTTGATCTATTCCATAAAAAGATCCTTTAACCATACCTTTTATTTTTTCTTTTTCCCAATAGTTTGGTTCCACATATTTAGAGATTTTTTCAATTTGTTTATAACTTAACAATTGACCCTGTCTTAAATGCTCCCAATCTGTAGCTGCTTCTTGCAAATCTTTCTCATAACTACGTTTATTTTTAGTTTCATAATATAAGCCTTTACGATATAAAACATCTTCTACTTCTTTTAACATGTATTTGGTTCGGGCTAGTACTAACCATTCACCTTTTGACATATCTACTGCATCAATATCAAAGTGTCGGTGTAAACTTCCTTCATTAGTTTTAGGTTTCCATGTTTTATCTATTCGATGTTTAATTTTATTTATGATTCCCATTGCTAGTTGGTGAACTTTCATAGGTATTCTGTGTGATTGTATTAATGGAAGATTGATCATTTGATCTTGTAAAGCTATAAAAGAATCTACATCAGCACCAGCCCATTTAAAAATAGCTTGATCATCATCACCAGCAATAAAAGTATCTTCTGTTTTATCCCAAATAGTTTTAGTCATATCCCATTGCATTAAGGACAAATCCTGTGCCTCATCAATAAATACAACGTCAAAGTTTGGAGATTTATCTGATTTTATAAAATCTAAAATCATGTCATTGAAATCTATTAGGTTATAATCTTTTTTATATCTTTTTAATTCATTATGAATGATACGTAATTTATCTAATTCTAAATCTTGAGTATGTTCTCTTCTATTATATTGTTGTTCAGGTGTAATATTTCTAAGTTGTGCTAATTGTATAATTTGTAAATACTCACTATCAGAAGTAAATATACCATGATCTTCTTGGTGTTCTGCATAAGACACTGGAAATCCTAATTTTTTTCCAAGATCTTTATAGTGTCTTTGTTGCATAACCTGGTCTTTTTTAAGTCCCAGTTTTCTAAATGCTAATGAGTGTAGAGTTCTAAAGTATGGAAGATCATCCTCAGTTAAATTAAATTTTTTAATTGCTTCGTCTCTGGCATGATATGCTGCTTTTTGTGTAAAAGCAAAGTAACCCACTTTATCTGGATCAGTTTTTTTTAAATAATCATCTACCTTATTTAATAGTGTAGTTGTCTTACCTGTACCTGGTGGTCCTAATACTATTGTTTTCATAAAATAAAACCTCTCGCTTTTGCAAATAGATAATCTTCCTCTCTGCTAGAAATTCTCTTGTTCTTTTTTCCTGTATGGTTACCACTTCCTGTTTTCCATTCTAAGTTTTCAGGTAAGTAATTACATTTATCATTTCCTTTATGAGATACTTGGTAATATTTTTTAGGATCTATATTCCCAACATAAGCTTTAGCCACAATAACATGTATCATTTTAGGACACCCTTTATAATTTTCATCATCAATACTTACCATCATGTAACTGGTTGAATCTGAAAAATAGGTAGTGACCCTTTTAACTTTATTATATCCACTATTAGTCGTTATAAAAGGCCAAATAGGTTGTGTGTAGATAGAACCTGTGGGCGCTTCTTTACAAAAAAAATGCCAACCTCCTGTGGGGTATATAATATATTTATTTGGTTTAATTTCTGGCATAAATGTTTCTATTTTTTTAGGTACAAGAAGATGATTGTCTAATTTTTTACTCACTATTGGTTGTTTAAATAAAGTTAATTGCTCGCCGTACATTAAAATACATCCTTCGGTTTTAATTCTTTTTGAACATAATCTTCTTTTTTCTTATCAAACTGTTTTACTGTAAAAACAGAAGTTCTTTCTTTACCCACTCTTTTTTTATCATCACAACTGCAATAATCTTTTAACATTTGTGCTGTGCGTTGATAATTTATTTCCCATCTCTGTCTGATTAAAAATTTACTATAGAACATACTGAAAACGAAATGGTGGTAACCATCGTTCGTCCATACTCCACCTTTTTTAAGATCAGTAACATCTGATCCAATATGTCTATTTAAACAAAATTCTTCTAAATGATTTCTTAATTGATCTGCTGTTGTTACACCTTCTGGTGCTTCCACAGGTTCGTGATTCTTCATCAATGGATTTATAATCATGTCCCAATCTTTTGGTTTAACTGTCGGTGGTTTAAAATCTAATTGTTCCATACATGCTTCTTGGAACAAGCTTTGTTGTTTTAAATATTTAACATTTTCTAAATGTAATCGTTCACCATCAACATTTAGATAGTAGTATGGTTTTTCTAATTTAATTTTTTGTAAATCTGTTAATGCTGGAAATACAATTTCTTCTCCTATTCCATATTTACGACTTCTACATAATTTCTTATCACATAGATTACACATTGGAACATCATTACATTTATAACCCCAATCTTTTTTCTCATGTTGTCTTTTTACTATATCTAATTCAGATTCACTTAATGGTGTAGTTGATGCTTCTATATTAAAAACAGTCATCTTACTTTTCCACTCTGCAGGCCATTTCTTTTTAGCATAAACACCATAATGAAACATTGCATTGTTTCTACCACCTTCTGGTATTTTATTGATTGCCATTAGTTCTATACACGGAGGCCCGTCAGAAAATTCTGATTGGGGCCTCTGTACTTTTACGAGACCAACATCTAGTTGTTTTACATTATTTATGATCTCATAAAATTCTTTTAAGCTTGCTGCTGTACCGTCAGCTTTAAACGCATATCTTGTTGTATCATCACCATTAAAGTATGGTAAGTTAAGGAAATTTCCTGTGTCATCTTGTGATTTTAATTGAATTTGTTTTGGAAATACTTCTGATCCGCCGTATCCTAATAGTGTCTTTATTTCTGTCAGTTTGTCTCTCATTCTTTCTGCTGATACCGACTCTGTGGTAAACAGAAAGACATGGGCTCCTCCGCTCTTTGATCTACATACTACCAGAGGTAAATTATAATTCTTTATTTTATCTATTAATTTTTTGTGATCAAATCCTGCGTATGAATCTATATCTACACATCCCCACACACATTGATCGTTTTCATTGATTGGAATAATTCCTAAACTTTGTGAACCCTGTAAATGTTTTAACCAAAGCTCGTCTGTTACTGGTTGACGTACTACAAATGATTGTCCTTTTACCTTAACACCATTTTCTGTTGGTCCAGATACTTTAGTACAACCATGGGCTCTTTCTAAGCCTTTAAATATATCTCTAAAATTTCTTATTCTATCTTCAATCATATAATTCTTTTTTTAAACGGGCGCCCCCACTCTCGCTTCAGCGCCCGCCTCCTAGGATTTGGTTAATATGGTGAATCGCTTTTTGATTCGTCAGATCCATGTTTAACTTTCACTAAACCTTTACTGTTTTTCTCAGCAAAGTTTTTAGCAATTTCGTAAACACCTTTATCTGTAACCGGACCAACTTTAGATACATCCCATCCAAACCATGTTCCTTTGTCATTCGACATTTGAACAGTCTTTAGATTATAAATGTGGCTATATGTTGGCGGTGTGAATAAGCCATTCTTACCTTGAAGCTTGAGCCCCATCATGATTGAGTTCCATTTACGACTAATCTTTAATTGAGTAGCCTTCATAGATATCAATGCTGTTGATGGACTTTTACCCATAAGAATCACAAAGTGGTTAGCAGTGTTTTCCAGATAATTACCATTAGGTAATCTAT
>Ga0208182_1001453_pt1 | contig 10964 bp, 18 predicted proteins | sample MalvireepMed_906_FD_184248 | JGI IMG/M metagenome (GOLD analysis project Ga0208182, IMG submission 184248) | Marine viral communities from the Global Malaspina Expedition - Malaspina viral metaG DeepMed_906 (SPAdes) (version 2) | ecosystem: Environmental > Aquatic > Marine > Oceanic | place...
TCTGGCGTGGTCGGCCTTTCGCTCCGGGGATGGTCGTGGCCAGACCTTGCTCCTTGAGTATCTGGTAGACCCTCCCGGTGGTCACCCCGACGGTTTGGGCTATCTGGGCGGCGTGGGCGTTGGGTTGCTCGGCCCGTATCGCCAGAACCTTGTCGCGGGTTATCATCTAGTTTTCCTGCATTTCGGCCAGGACGCCGACCAATTCCAGCGGGTCGATGCCGAGACTCTCGGCCATGTCGTGGTGGTTCTGGCAGATCGTCCAGTTGTCGCAGGCGCAATCCACGTTGAGCCATTCGCCGGATTCTAGGATTAAGTCTCTGATGTGGTTCCCGATGATGGCGGTCCCGTCGCCGTGGTCGTCGTATTGAATGTTCTCCATCTCGTTTCCTCCTCCTTGTTTGGCCGGGCTTGCCACCGGCCTGCGGGTTACGGCCCCCGGAGGGGCTGGCTCACCTTATCCGAGGTAGAGTCCGGGCCGGTCCTCGATCAGGTGGCGCTCGTACCACTGCCCCGCTTCCTCCCGTTCTTCCTCGGTCATCCGGTCGGCCATCCGGTCCATCTCTTCCCGTCCGCGGAGGACTTGGTCTCGGCAGATTCGCATCTGGTTGGTGCGGTCTTTGGAACTCATGGTCCGGTTGGTCTGCGCGGCATCCTCGGCCTTCTCGAATTTCTCTACTATCGCCAGCTTGTCCATCCATTGCTCGACTATGATACTCATCTCGTTTCCTCCTCTCTTGCTTGACTAAGTATATTATAAACGACGCCGCTATAAACTGTCAAGCGTTTTGTATACCAATCCGCAAAACTCGTGGATATTGGATGACGCCAAATAGCAACGACCCCGGAGGGTGGTGGGTCCCTGCCGGGGCCGCTGCGAAGGAGGTGAGATGTGGAAGAATGCTTAGTTAGGAATTCGCGTGGTCTTCCAGGTGCCGAACGAGGCTGGCGCGGAGGTCGCGGACATCGGTCTTGACCTCCCCGATGTCCTCCCGGAGGGCGTCCAGCTTGGCGACGACGACCTGATAACGGTCGGCTCTCCCATTCCCGTGCCGGCGGCTGATTAGCGCCCATGCCACGACGACGACCAGGACTCCGATGGGCCCGACTATCTCGGCCAATCCTGCCAGATTCTCCATTAGCGCACCGATTCCTCGTAACGCCAGGACATGATTTCCCCGTTCCGGTCAACGGTGGGGCGAATAGTGTCAAGTTTTAGAGTCTGGCTCTCAACTATGTACAGACCAGGATACTGCTCATCTACCTGGGAAAGGACGGGCTGCCAATATGCGATGTCATGGGGGCTAGCCCGGTTCACAAACTGAGTCAAATCCTTTTCCCAATCTGGGTCGGCAACCTGAGGGTTTCGGGCGATTTCTTCCTTCTGGATGGTTCCCATTTCTGCATTGGTAACCACATCCTCAATACCCCCCTGCGTAATCAGAGCCTCATACTGGATTAGAGACTGAACTTGCTCCGGTGTGCTGGCCGCAATAATAACTCCCGGCGAGGCCTTCTCTACATCAACTCCAGCGGCGGTAGCCAATTCTCGCAGCCCAGTGTCGACCCGCCGGGTAATGGCCAGAGCCCGGATGCGTTCGTTGACCGTCGCCGCCACAGAATCAATTGCGACCTTGGTGCCGTTGCACTTACACCCCAACCCATCAAGAATCTCATGCAGTCCAGCCTTGATAACATTCTTCTGTCGGGGAGTTACGGACGCCCAATCCGCTGGCAGTGCTGGGTGTATATCCGTTAGAGGCCCAAGTTGCTCAGACATTGAACACGACTCCAGTCCCCATAATTCGGTCGGTAGTCCCCGCCTTCTCGATGTATTGACTATTAGTTATCATAATTCCCATACTCGTCGCCTGGCCATGCCATGTTGAAGTGTTCACCGTATCTCCAGTCGTATCCTTACCTCCACCAATAATAATCTGTGTCCCCGCCGAGTCCTTGAGGTTTACGGCATCCGTTACTGATTGTTTAGCAATGGATGAAATTTTCTCCTCTACGCCTGAAGACGGCTGATGAGACTCGTTGGCCGCTCCGAGTTCAAAAACTACTGCATCGCCAATCGCCATTGTTCCTCCTAAGTACTAAAAATCTGGATTCTTGCGAAATCTTGGGCAGTTAATGCAACCCCACCACCAGCCGCCGACGCCCACTTCATCCCGGTAGTTTCCCCTGAGTCTACGGTCAACACATGGTCGTTGGTTCCGCCGACCGCTAGGACACTAGGATTGCCAGAACCGTCACCAGCTAATAACCCACCCTTGGTGGACATATCTACTGACGCGATGGCCGAGGTTCCGTTGCCAATCAAAGCCCCGTTGGCGGTTAAGGTCGTCGATCCGGTCCCTCCATTCCCCACCGGCAGAGTCCCACTGACTCCGGTGGCCAACGCTACCTCGTTCCATGCCGGGTTGTTATTGGTTCCGGTGTTCGCGAGGTATTGGGTCGAGGTCGTACTTTTGGCTAATCTGGCCGGCGTATTGGATCCAGAAGCAAATAGCACATCGCCTTGACTACTCATAACCGCCGGCGCGGTGACGTTTAGATTGTCACGGAGATGGGTATTCAAATCTGCGGCCAAAACGACGTAACCAGAGGCCCACGTTTTCGGTGTTGTCCAGGCCATGTTAGGCTCCTATACCGTGATCGGTGTTTTCTTGTTTTAGCATTGCCACGGTCTCCCCAGGTTCCCAGTTCCGGTTGACCGCCTCCGCTGGGTTGCGCCCGTTCCAGGGCCGCTTAAGCAACTCGGTCTCGATGGCCTTGCGGTTCCTGGGGACGGTCACCTTCAGCCATTTCCCGTCATTGGCGGCGTTCCCACATTCGACGCACATAAAGACCAACTCGGAGAGGGAGATGACCAGGGCGCTATTACATCCGGCGCAATCGACCAGCCACCGGCCATGGTTTATCCGGGCCGCGACCTTCCCGGACACGTTGTCCGCGGTCGGCTCCGGTAGTGGGCCGAATCCCATCCCCATATACATGCGCCGGACCATTACTAGATATGGCTCCGGCTGGAGGTCGTTGTGCTGGATGATGTAGTCCTCCATCAGTACGCCAGCCTGGTCGAGGTTCCGAGGGCCGAGGTATTCAAGACCCAGAAGTCGGAGAATTGGACGGCGTCCGACAGTAGATAAGTGACTTTGTGGAATCGGTTGGCGCTTATCTGATGGCTGACCGCCTCGATGAAGAAGTCCCGGTTGATGGATAGGTCGGCGGTATTATCAGCGATCACGGTCACCCGCTCGGATATGTCGCGGTCGAGCATCTCGTTGATCGCGTTGGTGTCCCGGTTGGCGAAATAGGTCATCCGGAGGACGGCGGTCGGGTCTTTGTAGACCGAGAGGTTAAAGTCCGCCCAGTCCAGCGCCTCGTCGGTGTCCGGGATGAACTTGGTCCGGCTCGGCCAGGTGCGCTTCCCGAAAGCGGTCTTGCTGGTGGCGTCCTCCTGTTTGATCGAGGCCGGGTCGTCCGCCGTGATGGCCGTCCCCCTGGCCTGGAGTTTGGTAATGTATGCCGTGGCCGAGGTGTTATTGGTCAGGGTGATGTCCATCGTTTCGGAGGACTTACTGACCGAAATGCCGATGGATGCCGTCACGTTGGTCCCGGAGCCGTCCGCCGCCGTATTCCCCAGCATATCGGTGGTTGCCGCCGTGGTCGTCCAGACGGCGACTCCCCTGGCGTTGTTGGCCGATGCCGAGGTCGGGTATCTGGCTATCCATGTCCGGGCCACGCCGGGAGATATGGACGGGGAGCTGGCGCCGGTCTCCGAAAGCGTCCAAAGTACCGCCACGCTGGCGGTCGTGTAGGTCTGGACATCGGTCTCAAATATGTTGAATATGTGCGGTAATGGGTCGTCTTGGATCAGGTTGGAATATACCCTCGCGGCGCCGGATGCGTCCGAGTAGGTCGCCTGGCTGGTGAGCCCCACGCCGGCCAATCTATGATGCCTGTTATCAAAGACGATTTTGCCGTCCTTGCCTTCCCTGACGAACCCTCCCTCGGTGGACTCCACCTCCTGGAGGGCCGGAACCGCGTATGACTGGCTTTTCCAATAACGGCTTATCGTGGTCTTGCCGGTATCCAGGGTCCGGTAACTGCTACCACTCCCCCAGCCGGCGGCGTCCAGGATGTCGTCTACGACCTGGTCGGTGCGTTGGGAAGTCACCATCGCCACCTCGATCTGGTCGAGGTTGATCTGGCCCAGCGGCCCGGTGGCTTCAAGGATGGCCGTCGCGTCCCCGCCGAGGAAAACTTGAGGCGTGATACGGAGGAGGTATCCCTGCCAGATGGCCTGGTCGCTTTGGGTGGTTGATGTCCCCAGGAGCCGGACGGGACGGCCTGGGAGGATGTTGCCATATATCGGGCTGCTAGAATTAAATGGGTTATAGTCCCCGCTCCGGTTGTCCAGCGTGGCCCGGAGTTGACCGGCCTTGCTCTTGCCGGTCAACTGGCTGGCCCGGTCCCGACCGAATGAACAAGTGATGCCACGGACCCGACTCATGGCAATATCTTCTCCGGTGTCGCCCCAGTCGCCGTCGTTGTTCCAATCTACCTGGAGCTTATACGTTGCGACGACCATCTAAGCCCTCGCCAATACGCCGGAGAATCCGCCGCCCAGGACGGCGTCCCGGATGACCGAGGTCACCTTTTGTTCAAAGTCGTCCATGCCGTTGATGTCCCCGTTAATGACTAGGTTGACCGTCATGCCGGCGCCGCCACCACTGGCTCCGGTAATCCGCGGGAGAATAGTGCCGGAAGTACGCGGAACGAATAACTCCGGACGGCGCTCCCCGACGATAACAGGCTGGCCGGCGGCTACTGGACCGCCATGCTCCCGGCCAAATATTCCGCGTATCACGCCACCAACTCCGCCGAGAGTCGTCGCTGACCGTATCGCGCCACCAACTCTACTGGCTGCGCCTATCACTCGGTTAATCGTGGGCATAATGGCATCGATGGCACTCTTTATGCCGGACACCATCCCATCCCATATACCCAGGACGGTCGATTTGACAGTCCGGAAGGTCGAGATCAGGGCATCGGTCACGGTTTTGAAAGTGGCCTTGATGCCGTTCCATATTGTGTCCCAATTATCTTTCAAAAATAGGATGGCTTTGACTAAAGGCCCAGCCGGGAGGAGCCATCCTAATTTGGAATGGTAGATGTCGGTGATTTTGGTAAATACGTTAACCACTATGGTCCGTATCCAGTTGAAGACCTTGGTAAAAGTAGCCTTGAGGATATCTAGGACATCCTGAATCTTTTTGAAGATTTTGATCGCCTTCTCTTTGACGGTGTCCCAGTTCTGCCAAAGTAGGACACCAATCGCTATCATCGCCGTAACTGCGAGTAAAGCCAGACCTGCTGGTCCCATAGCCAATTTGACCGCAGTGCTGAATCCTTTAACAGCCGTACCAGCTATCGTCATCGAGGTCGTCATAATAGGGCCAAACCCCGCGATTACTGGTCCCGCCGCCATGAATATCGGAGCCAGTGCCGACGCCTTTTCTATCACTGCGCTATTGGCAAATACCAGGTCTCCCATCGAGGACTTGAGTTTGTCCATGACTGTTTTGGTGCTGGCTAAAGCCTCAGCATCTTCCGCCATGGCGCCGTCCAACTTGCCCAAGGACTCCCGGTATTTCTCGGTCTCTGCTTCAGTCAAGCCCAACTGCTCCAAGAGAGGGCCGAGACCGCCCTTGGATAATTCCTCCATGACATCGCGTTGCGCTTTAATCCCCTCGTTATTGATGGCCACTTCCTCGTTGTATTCTGCTTGAGAAATCTTGCCATCAGCCAGGGCTTCCGCTAACTTGACGTTAGCTTCCTCGGATTTCGATATCTGCTTGGATGCCGCATCCATCCCACTTTCGACGTCAGCGACAGCCTCGCGGAACTCAGTCATCGCTGCTCTTCCCTTGATCCCCTTGCCTTCCAGTGCAGCCATTGCCACAGCGGCATCATCGACCGAGATGCCCATAGTCCCCAGGTCCGACGACATGCGCTCAACAAATTGCAAAAACTCGCCAACATCCCCGGACGTTTCGCGTGAAATCAGACCGAATGCCCCGAGAAGCCTCCCCTCCTCCCCGGCAGCGACTCCCACCGACTTCAAGGCTGCAGCGCTATTAGCTAGTTGCTTTGAACTTAATCCCGTAGCATCCCCAACCGTATCCCAGAACTTCGCGTATTTTTTGAGGGCTTCCGCAGATGCCAGTCCTTGCTTGGAACCTTGCTCCATCAATGCTAACGCTTCATCCAATGGGAAGGTGGCGTTAGAGAGTTCGGTCGCCATATCCCGAATCGCATCTTCGCTGAAGCCGGTTTGATTAGAGAGCTTCCGGGTCGCCTCGGTCAGAGGTGCTTGCTTCTGGGCAAGTCCCTCGATGCCGGCGCCCATCGCAGTGATGCCGAGGCCGATGGCCTTCCGGTTTTTGACAATGGAATCCTTCATGCTCTCGAAGCCGGACTTGACCTTCTTGAGTCCGGCCTCGGCGTTCGTCGGGTCGGCTGTGATCGTTATTTCAACTTGGTTTGCCATCGTCCTCTGGTTGTCCCTCCTGGACTATTGCCACCATCCGGAGGATCGTCGCATCCTCCTCCATGAGTTGGGATGGTAGGCACGAGTACCGCTGACAGAGACCGTCAATAATCTCGGCCTCCTCCAATTCCCACGGCTTGACTACTCGGTTGCCATCGCGGTCGATGCCGCCGCCAACGTGTCTATATTTCCGGATGGCTCGGATAAAGGGCTGGGTACGCCGGCAACCTCCTCGACCCAATGTTGGACGACCAGGTTCGTCAACTCCAGCGGGATCGCCAGCATCCCGTCGCCATCAGCCGGGATGAGCTTCCCATCAGCATCCTCAAGGTTCCAGTCCATCAAGACAGTCTCCCCGAATAACCGGGCCATGCCCTCCTGGTCCTCGCCTTGGGCGGACTCCCGGAGGGCGATGAACTGGGCGAAGGTAACGCTCAACCGGACCCGTATCTCGGCCCCGTCGTAGTCAGTACCCTGAAAGTTTATTAGTGCCGTCCTCTCCGGGATGCGAAAGCCCTTCCGGGCCGTCGCCCCGTTAGTCGCTACCACTTAGCCCCACGTCGGGACGGCGCCTCCGGACAACGCGCCGGGTGCTGACCAGGTCAATTCACCGGAGGACGACCGGCTCAAGGCGTAGTCCGAGAAGAACGCCTCGCACGCTAGGGTCTGGCCGCTGATTGCCATCGTCACCGTTCGCGCCACCGAGGTCGATGGGACCGTCTTGAATACATCATGTGACATATTACTGGCATCGTTGAAGACCCCGTTGAAAGTGACCGAGAAGTCCGCCAGGAGCAACAACCGCTCCCTGGCCGACTTGTCGAGGCCGGTTATATCCTGCTCCTCTCTTGGCGTGGCGAAGTCCAAGTTTGTTATATCGTTGCTGATTGTCCTGGCCGACCCGCCGGAGTCGTCCACAATCACCGAGAAACCCAGTCCTGATTCCTTTGCCATGTTACCCTCCTAATTCCTAGCCCTGATCTGATATAAGTCGTCGTTCATGCTGTCTAGCCACTCCAGCGGAGCCATCACCAGGTTGTCGCGCCAGAGGATCGGGTCGCGCTCGACCGGAGTCCTATGACCGCCGGCCCGACCTTTGAAACATTCTTGCCCTGGTTCGAACATGAACCGGATGAGCTGGCCCTCGGATTCCTCCCGAAAGCCCATTCCCGACCGCCGGATATATCCGGCATTGATCGTATCGTTGGCCGGCAAGACGGTCTGCCATCCCCTCACGTATTGTGGGCAGCCCACCTCCCGGCACGATGCCTCTCGCCAATGGGTATCCCTTGGTCTTGCGGCCTTCCAGTGGGTCGTCATTTATAGTTCCCATATTGACGGCGCTCGATAAGCCCGGACTCGCCGAGTTCATAAAGCACATCCGCGAACCCCTCATGGTCCGACATTATCTGCCGCATCTCGTTCTCGACCACCGCTTGCCTGGTCACTATGTCGGCCACCCTATCAGCCATCTCGGTATCTAACTCCCGGTCTCGGATGCTCTCGATCGCTGGGCCGTATTCCTCCATGACCCACATGACCTTTGTCATGGATTCCTCGGCTTGGATGGCAAGGTCTTGGACCCGCTCCACCAGGTCGGTGTCGTCATACTGGGACTCCTGCAATGCCTGGATGCTCTCCAGGGCCGAGTCTATATTCCCCCGGAGGGTCACGACCCATCCGATGAGCCCGATGACGATGATTGCCACCGGGATCAGACTGAGACCCAGTTGGAGAGGCTTCACGTCACTCGCTCCCAGACGGCGCCGGCATCCGAGGTATAAATCAGGATTTCCCGGTGTTCGCAACGAGAGCAAACCCGGCCCGACCATCCATCAAGGCGCCAATCGTGGACTCTTATCCAACAAAGCAATCTCATCTTCTTACCCCTTGCTCTGTATCTTATGGATGATGGCTCCCATCATCAGCCAGGAGAAACAAATCCCTATGGCGAATGCTCCCCACCAGGGGAGCGGCGCGAACCGTCCGATGGACAACAGACCGATATCCTCGGCGAAATGTACCCCGACCGCCAGGCCAGTCGCTCCGGTGAATAATGTCCGGATATAGGCCATTTAGTCCGACTCCAAAATCTTCATAGACAGGGCGATAATCCCGCCCACCGACGTTCCGGTAGCGACCTCGTTGCTGAGATAGATACCGGCCCCGGCCACTCCTCCCAAAATCAGGATAGACAGGAAGATTTGAGGCCTGATACGTCCTATCTTCACAGGGTGACATCATCCTCGCCGGTCCCTCGCCTAGTCACTACGCAGAAGTCCAGGTTAGAGAACGTGCCGGTGGTCGTGATCCGGAGGTAACGTTCTACAGCCCCGCTGACCGTGACTCGTTCCGAGGTCGGAGCGGCAGCGGCGGCGACCGCCGTGAAGGACAAGACCGTCGCGAAGGCATCGCTGGACCCGTTGTCGCTGGACTGTTGGATGGTCACGGTCGGCGTCCCGGAGTCGATGTCGGTGATTGAAAGATACCCGACCAACCCGGCGCTGGTCGCGGCGCCGTCGTCCCGGCTGGTCGAACTACCCGCCGAGGAATGGGTCTCCTTGCCGGTTGTGAGAGTATTGCCCCACTCAAGCGGGACTCCCGACGCGGCCTGAGTATCGATCGTGAAGGATAAAGACCCGTCGCTTCCCCGGCTTGGGTCGTAGTTGATCTGCTTCCCTACCAGACAAGCGGCAACGTCCCCGCGTGTCGCACCGAAAGCCCATACCACGATACGGTCGGTTGTGACCAGTCCTTTGAATGCGGCGTGCTCTTGTTCGGTAGCATCGTTGAACCAGGACGAGACCCCAAGGTTCCCGTCCGAGAGTCCCATGACTCGCTCATGGGCCGAGGCGTTGAGGGCGGTCGTGTCCAGCAATTCGCGGGGACTTCCGGCGTTGTCGATGGCCGCAACGTCCCCACTTAGGTCGTAACCGTGGACGAATATCTGTTGTCCCAGTCCGCTTTTCTTTGCCATTTGTCGCTCCTACGGAGTGATGGTCACTTCTTCATAGAGTTGGATGTCGAAGGGAATTGTGGCAGTGCGGTATAGCTGACCGCCAATATCTATCGTGGCGACCGCGGCATTGCCGACGGTGGAGTCGGTACAGTTCCCGGCAAGGTCAGCGTCCGACCGGAGTTTGGTGTCCACCTGGACCATCGTGTCCCATAACTCCAACTCGATACTCTCCCGGACATCAGCCGACGCCTGGAGCCGGAAATAAGCCCGGACCATGATAGTCGTCGTCGAACCGATATCCGACAGGGTCTGCCAGCCGTTTGTCCGGCCCTGTACCCAATACGCCAGGACCGGAGTCCCGGACAAGGCCAGAGGCTCGGCCCGGATGACCGCGACGAAGGCCGGGTCGGTGATGGACGACAGCAACACGTCGATCCTGTCCAATGCTCCGGAGCGGCTCAATCGAACGCCTCGATCAGGGCATCGCCGATGTACTGCTGATAAAGCGCGGGATTATTGTCGATGTGGTTCTTGGCGTTAGCGAACATGTGATACAGGGCTTCCACCTTCTCGGCATATTGGAGATCGACGTTGTTGCGTGGGCCTTTCGCGTTGACCTCGGCAACTCCATCACGTATCGCGTGGGCTGCTATCGCCCGTTTGAGCACGCGGGTATGCGCGCCATGTTTTGCGGATCGGGGAGCCTTGGCATACTGCGAGGCCGGTGGTCCCCATAGTTGGTCATCAACCTTGTTGCGCCCTTCGATGGTCGCCAGGTCGAGAAGTCCCCGGTTGATGATGCCTTGCATCACCCGGAGACCGGAACCGTCAAAGACCGGGCCGGTGACCTCAAAGTGGACGCCGAACGGTTCTGCCATTAGAAGATCACTCCGTTGCTGGTCCCGGTCACCCGGAAGTCCGCCAGGGTCATCAAAACCGACCGGACCTCGCCCTCGGCCACCGTCATCGACATCTCCCCGGCGCCGATGCTTCCAGCCGACCCAAGGTCTCTATTTCTAAACGTCAGCTTGGCGATGTCGAGACAAGCCTGGACGACCAGCTCCGGATAATCGTAGCGAGTCAGACCGGCGCCTCCGGAATGGGTGGCGGCGGTCGTGCCATTGACGCCCCGCTGGACAGTCAAGGTGTTCCCTGATATGGCGGTTATGTAAATCTGCTCGGAATCCACCAAGACGGTCTGGGCCGGTCCCAGGTCTGCCGCGCTGGTAACGCTGATGGATGTCGCGGTCGTGGAAGTTATCGCGTCCGCCGTGGTAACGGACAACGTGTCCGCGGTATATCCCCAGTTCCCCAGGATGCTCAAGGTCTGTTGGCCGGCGTCCAGGGTGTTGCTGGTATCCTCGTTCAATTTGAATACCGTCTTGGGCGCGGAGTTGTAAGGCATCAAGAAGAAGTCGGCGTTGTAGCCCTCGGTCAATACCGTAC
>Ga0208182_1001409_pt1 | contig 10956 bp, 10 predicted proteins | sample MalvireepMed_906_FD_184248 | JGI IMG/M metagenome (GOLD analysis project Ga0208182, IMG submission 184248) | Marine viral communities from the Global Malaspina Expedition - Malaspina viral metaG DeepMed_906 (SPAdes) (version 2) | ecosystem: Environmental > Aquatic > Marine > Oceanic | place...
TCCTCTACCACCCGCTCGGCGGGCGATTTTGCATTGGAGGATTTGGGCTTCATCTTCGTTTCTTCGTCACTACGACGAAGCCCAAATCCTCCTTAAATCACAACCTAAATTCTGTGCCATAGGCGCTGACGGGGGACAAAGGTCATTTTGTGATGTTGCTTTGCGAATTTCGCTTGATATGATCAGCCGCACAGGTCCTTAATTGGGAATTTAATTGTGCGATTTGACACTTAAATATCTTTGAATCCGTTTGTAGGAGGAGGGCGATGGGGCGCTTGCCGGAATCTCGTGTTGCGTTGGTGAATTCGCCATTCGCGTCAATTCAGACGCCATCAATCCAGTTGGGGTTGATCAAGGCGATTTGCGTGAGGGACGGGCTGCCGCTCGACGACCTTTACGTCAACGTCGACTTCGCAGCGGGTATCGGGGAGTTGGTTTACCACTCCTGCTGTTTTACCCCCAGTCCAGAGATCGGTGAGTGGCTTTTCGGCCATGCTGCATTCGGTAGCGATACGCCGCCGGAACCCTACCTCGATAGGTTCAAGGGCGAGGTCGCCTACTTCTGCAACAAGGCTTCACTGACGCTCGATCAGTTGCTGGAGCTGCGCCAGGAAATCATCCCGAAACTGGTGGCGGAAAGTGCCGAGCGCCTTGCGCACTACGACGTTGTCGCGTTCACATCGACATTCCAGCAGAACGTCGCTGCGCTCGCTCTGGCGCGGGCTGCGAAGGAGCGTCGACCGGAGCTGAAAACCGTCATGGGCGGGGCGAACTTTCACGGATCGATGGGTCGCGAACATTTTCGCGTTTTCCCCTTCATCGACTGCGTGGTGACCGGTGAGGCGGATCATTTTGTGAGCGCGCTGTTCCGTTCGATCCTCGATGGAACTGAGCCTCCGCCCGGTCCCGGCATCTTCGTTCGCGGTCACGAGCGTGAGGAAAAGGCAGAGCGTGATCCGATCTATCTCGGCAGCATGGATGATCTGCCGGTGCCGGACTACAGCTCGTACTTCGAAACCCTCGCTCGCCACCAGATCAATCCCGGTGCCTTGGGCCACGAGGTTTCGGTTCCCTTCGAATCCTCGCGCGGTTGCTGGTGGGGCGCGAAGCACCATTGCACCTTCTGCGGCTTGAACAGTGTCGGCATGACCTTCCGCGCCAAATCGCCGGAACGCGTCGCGAACGAAGTGAAGGGCCTTGTCGAGAGCTACGGTGTCACGCGTTTCGATGCGACGGACAATATCGTCGAGCGCAAGAAAATGGCGCAGCTCATGAACGGTCTCGCCGATCTCGATCTGGGCGTCGACCTGTTTTACGAAATCAAGTCGAACGTATCGCCCGAAGATGTGCAGATGATGCGCAAGGCCGGTATCAAGCGCGTCCAGCCGGGCATCGAGAGTTTCAGTTCGCGCGTGCTCAAGATCATGAGCAAGGGCGTAAGCGGGCTCCAGAATGTGAACGCCTTGCGCTGGATGGCGACCTATGGCGTCGATCCCTTGTGGAATATTCTCTACGGCTTTCCGGGTGAGCTGGTCGAGGACTACACCGAGCAGGCCCGACTGATCCCGTGGATCGCGCACCTGCCTCCGCCACAGGTGATGACGCGGATCAACCTCGACCGGTTCAGCCCCAATCTCGAAGATCCCGAGCTGCGCAGCCAGTTCGAGGATATCCAGCCGTTCCCGAGCTACCAGTTTCTCTATCCGCCCAAGATCGTGACCGAACGTGTAGCATATCACTTCACCGGCAAACCGGCTGGTGGGCTAGAGGATGAGGATTACGAGCCGTTCTTCCGCGCGCTGCAATACTGGAAATCATCGTGGCGGCATGACGAGCTGACTCCGTTTTCCGAATGGTCCAGTGACCGTCCTTTACTGAGCTACGAAATCGTCGACGCAGACCGCGCGATCGTCATCGATAGCCGGCGTCGGCCCGATCAGCCCTTGCGTATCGTGGTCGAAGGCCTCGACCACGCAGTGCTCGACAAATGTTTCCGCAAGCCGACTTCGGTTGTCGTGGTCACCGAGCGGTTGATTGCTGAGGGTTACGACGAGGCCGAAGTTGGCAGATCGATCCAGAGGCTTCTTAAGCAGCGGATGATTGTCGAGGAAGGGGCGCATCTGCTGGCGCTCCCGGTCGCAGCCTCTGATTACCTGGAAAAACGAGCGAGTTTCGGAAAGCGCGAGAAGAAGGAGGCGCTCGTCACGTGATCGAACAGCTCGACGGCGCCAAAACTTCGAAAAATCATTGTAATTCAATTAAGTAATAGTAAAAAAAGTGTTGACTCATTCAAGGTGAAATAGTAAAATAAAATTGCCTAGACGTATTCGATTTTGAATGCTTTGGGCTTTAACAGGAGAAAATAGATGAAGGGCAATCTTGATCTCGAATCTGTGTCATACGACTCGACCGAAACCGTCGGTCTTAGTCTGGCTCTCGGGCCGACGATGACTGTCGGGCGGTGCAGCTGCTCGACGGTGCTTACATGCACCTGCGGGTCGCTTCCCGAGATAGTCTGAGAAATCTGGCGTACTACCAGCCGTCCTTTCGAGGGTGGCTGGTAGTTCCTGACCGGTCCGACGGGTGGGCCACTGACGGAAACAAGTATGCGGGCATCGGGGTGCTCCGCATGGAGGGTTGCATGGAAAGTCGAATGGCGGTCGCCTTTGGCGTGTCTCACGTCCAGATGGGCGAGGACGAGATCCAGATTTCAAATCTGTCAGGTCAGCGGACTTCGCTCGGCGCGCATGGCGCAATTGTAGGAGCGGCATTGCAAAAGTTCGACCAGCCGAATAATCCCGACAGCGTTGTTGCGATGCTCGCAGAAGAGGGGTATCCCGAAGAAACTGTTCGCAGCGCGATTTCCTTCCTTTCGGAGCGCGGATACCTGACATCCGAACATCTGATTGAGCAGCAGGAGCCCTTGCTCCAGCTCATCAAAGCCTCGCAGCCCGTCAACGTGCTGCAGCAGGACCCGTTCGAAGATCGCCTTGCGATTGGCAGGGTCGCGATCGAGGGTATGGGGTTGCTCGCAGAGACAGCCCAGGCCGTCGCGGCTGAACTCGGTCTCGGCGATGTGGCAGCCGCGCAAAGCGGTGAAGCTTCTCTCGAAGGCCTGGGCAAGGATGACTTGCTGATTGTCTGCCGAGACTACGACGATTTCGAAGGGATGCGGGCAATCAACAGGCTTGCTGTCGAGAAAGGCGTCCCAGCTTATTTTGCCCGCCTGAGCGGTGCCTCCTTGTTCCTCGGACCATACGTCATCCCGCACAAGCTGCCGTGTTTTTCCTGCTATGCCGACCGGGTCGAAGCGAACACGACCTTCATCAAGGAGTTTCGGGCCAAGACTTCTGACAAGCATGGCAAGCTGTCATTCAACGCGCCTACCGGATCCATCCTAAGCGGAGCGCTGCGTTACCATCTCGGTCTCGATATTGTCTGGAGTATTCTGGGTCGGATCGAGGAGGAGCGCACCTTTGACGTGCGCGAAATCAACCTTGCGACGGGCAATGCCGACAAGGCTCCGCTGCTTCGCGCGCCGCGGTGCGAGGCTTGCGGCCGCGGGCGGAGTGCGGCGCCGCAATGGGCCGTGCGGGACTTGCTATGAGCGATCTGGTGCTTTCCGAGAAACTCGGCAAACTCACGCATCCTTCACTCGGCATTATCCGCTGGGTGATCGAAGCCAATCTTCAGCACGACGAGCCTCCGATCCATATCGCGCTGTGCGAGTTCACCAACCCGATCAAGCTGAGACCTGCGCGGATCTCGGATACGAAGTGGCAGGAAGGATCGCTTCAGGAAGCCGGGCAAGGGCTCGATATTCGCGCAGGCGCGCTCAACCCGGTCGGACGCAAGCACTCGACCGGGGCAGGCGGTGACCGCACATCCGCTATCTGGGCAACGATAGGCGAGGCCTGCGAGCGCTATGCGATGCATCTCGACGACGGCGCTTCTGCCATCATGGCGACCGAGGCGGAGCTCAAGTCCCGCTTCGTTGCGCCCAGTGAGTTCATCCTGTTCTCGCAAGAGCAGTATGACGACTTTCTCTTCACCTACGCCCCTTACGATCCCGACCAGCCGCTGAAATGGCGCGAAGCCGTCGAGCTTTCGAGCGGCGAGACAGTAATGGTTCCGGCGCAATTCGTGAGCGGACCGCTCGAAAGTGCCGAGTATCAAATTCTCGACGCGATGTATTCGACCGGGTGCGCAGCGGGAGCATCGCCGTCCCATGCGGTCGCCTCCGCTCTGCGCGAGACGATCGAGCGCGATGCCTTCATGTATTACTGGCTCAGTGAGGATACGCCGAGCAAGATTGATCCAGCCTATGCCGCTGGTTTCGTCCCCGACTGGGTTCGTCCCCTCCTTGCCTGGCAAGGGGTGGAAACACACCTTCTGCTTCTGCAGACCGACCACTCGATCCCAGTGGTGTGCGCGCTACTGCTTCCGACAGAGGGGGACGGAGTGGCCATCGGCGCATCGTGCCACCTCGACTGGACAGTCGCGCTCGAAAAGGCTGTGGTTGAGGCGTTCCACACGTTGAACTGGGTCATCGATATGGAGCGGTGGGATGTTCAGCCTCCCCGGGGGAACGATGTCCGCGATTTCAACGATCATGTGGCTTTCTACCGGCATCCGGAGCGGCGCGAAAAATTGTCCTTCTTCACTGCTGGCGATCTCGTTCAGCCAGAGGTGTCTGGCGATCTCCCCGATGCGGAGGATCATCGGTCGCACCTTTCGCGCATGAATTCGGCGTTGGGCGAAGTGGGTTTGGAAACCCTAGTCATAAATCTGACACCATCTGACCTCGCCAGTATTGATATCCACGTGGCTCGCGCTCTCGTCCCGGGGATGCATCCCCTGCATGCCGGTGAAGGAAGCGCGCATCTTGATCGGCGTCGGCTGGAGAAGATTGCGCAGGCAAGAGGCCGGACTTTGCCAGAGATATTCAACCGCGACCCGCACCCGTTCCCCTGATCTTGCCGGAGGCCATGATGACCGATGTTCTTAGCAAGCACCTCACCTCGCTCTCGTTCCCTTTGCCCGATCTGCGGCATCTCGAAGACTTTCACGAGGCGACAAAGATTAACGACGTGACGATACAGCTCGACGGGGTATGGGTCGGAAACTACCTCGTCGATCCGCGTGCACTTCTGGAAACGGCGCGCAACCGCAAACGGTCGTTTCTCTCGCGGGCAATCGAGCTTCCCGAGCCCGGGGCGAATCCAACGCTTCTGACCGAGGCAATGCAGAAGCGGAAGACAACCGCAGCGATGGGTGGAGAGGCGATGAGCCTCGCTACGCTCTCGACCATGCTTGCAGCGTCAATGAAAACGACGCGGAAGACTGTTGTCGACGGCGAGCGAGGGCTGGAGATCTATCAGCGGCCTTACGCTTCGGGTGGCGGGCTTTACCCGGTTGAAGTCTATCCGATCCTGCTCAACGTGGACGGGGTCGAGCCGACTGTCACGCGCTATGACCCGGTGGACCACCGCCTTGTTATACTGAAACAGTGCGAATCCACCGAGGATATTCTCGGCCCGCTCAGCGACTTTGCAAATCAGCTTTCCAAAGCCTCCGTGATTTTCATCTTCTCGTCTGTTTTCCCGCGAACGACCGTCAAGTATGGCAATCGCGGCTATAGGTTCGCGCTGATTGAAGCGGGCGAGATTGCGCAGAACCTGTCTCTCATGGCGGAGGCCGAAGAACTCAAGACTCTACCATGGGGCGGGTTCTTTGACGATGACGTCGCCGATCTGATTGGGGTAGACGGTGTCGATGAGGGGATCGTTCACTGTCTTGCGGTGGGCAAATGACAACAGGCGCGATCAGTCGGCGTGAATCGCTTGAAGCGGCGGTGCGCGACGATCCCTATGCTGTCGGACGGATCGCAGAGCTGGCCTTGCTCGACATCTCGCAGGACCGCGAAAACGGGGCTGGCTCCAGCAGAAATCTCGCCGCTCTACGCAAGCTTGCCCCGCAATTGCACGAAGTCTTTGCGAACATTGCGGACAAGAGGATGCCGATCCATTCCGAGGGCACGCTCCATATCTTGGGCGAACGGAACGAAGATCTTCTGGCAGGCATAGTGCGCGCTCATGCATTCGTCGCCGAGCATTACGGGCATTCAGATCAGGCACTTCTGATCGAGCTCGCGCTTGGAAAGGACGTGCCAACCTTCACGCACAGCCCTGATGCAGCATTCAGCTACGTTCTGATTGGAAAGCAACGTGATGGGGACCTTCATGCTGCCATGGTCCACGAATTCGCTCATGCGCGTTTCCCCACCCACAATCGTTACATTGACGAAGGCATCGCCCATTTTCTCGAATGGAAGGCGCAAGCGGTCGACGCAGAAGCGAGACGCGCATTGCTGGCCAAGCAATGGCCCTCGAAACTCGATTTGAGGACATTGCTATCGTACGATGCAACGCACGATCCCTATTTCTCGAAACTCCATCCTGACGGGCCTTGCCAGGTCTATGGCCACGCTGCCTTGTTCGTTTCGGATCTGTTCGATCGACGTGGACCCAAAAGTCTGTCCGCGTTGTCGGATTGTCTCCTCGAAAATGGTGGCGGAAAGGGGGCCGTTGAATGTCTCGAACGGGTCTTCGCTTGCGAAATCGGGGAGCTGGAGCCGCTCGGCAGGCCGGACGGTGGCAGCGCCGAAGTGAGTGATCCACTCGCCAAGGATTTTCTTGCCCGCCTCACTTGCGCGCTCGTCGCTCTCGACGAAGACCGCGTCGCCGACCTTGAGCGGGAACTGGCCTTGCATTCTTCCGAGGTCTCAACCTGTATTGCAGAAGAGCTCGAGGCTTGGTGCCGCATCAAGCTGTTCGAGTTGCTGAGCGCGGTTCACGAGCATTGTGCGGAAGAGTCCAAACTCCTCTGGGTAAGGGGGCTTGTCACCCGTTATGAGGACTCCGAACATGATCGGGCCGTCCTCGCCAATCTCAAGGCGCTGCTTTCAATCGCAGAGATTCCCTTCGCCGCAGATGAAATGGCTGGCCTGGCTCACATCGGCAATGTGAGATTACTGTTCCGGCAGGCAATGGAACTGGCCCCCGGAAGGGTGGATGCCGAATACAATCTGGCGAGGTTTGAAATGCTTGCGCCCGATGATGTTCGCGCAGAAAAAGCCGAGGCGCGGGAGATACTTCGCAAATTGCAGCGTCACCGGCATCTAGGGAGCGAGATCAAGCGGGGCGTCGCCAATTCCGGCTGGAGGGAGCTACTTGTTGATCCATAGCACTTTGGAAGCGGCTGGCAGATCCGAAACCGGGCAGCCCCGACTTAGCGCTTCAGACCTGTACATCGATACGAAAACGGGTTTCGAACTGACGATACCCGAATTCGAACTGTTCCCCGGCGACATTTGCGCGGTGGTTGGCCCTAACGGATCAGGCAAGACGAGCTTCATCGAGGCCTGTCTCGGTCTGCGCAAGGTGACCAGAGGGGAGATCAAACTCCTTGGGGAGCAAGTGGGACGTAATGTGGGTTCTACGGCGACACGCAAGGCCCTGGGCTGCCAGCTTCAGCGCAACACCTATGCGAAGGACTTCAAGGTCGCCGAAGTCGTCGATTTGCACCGCACAATGTATGGACGTGCCGACCAAGAGGTGTTTGAAGCCCTAGACCTCAGCCCGCTTGCGAGGAAGACTTACACCAAGCTGTCCGGCGGTCAGCGGCAACGCGTGGATCTCTATGTCGCGCTGGCACACACCCCCGTTCTGCTTGTGCTGGATGAGCCGGGCACCGGTCTCGATCGGCGCTTCACCGGTGCGCTTTCCGACTTGCTGAAAACGCGGTCGAACACAGATGGCGTCGCGGTGCTGATGGCTTCTCACAAGCCAGAAGAGATAGAGATCGCGAACCGGATTATTGTGATGCAGAATGGCAATCTCGCCGCTGACCTGACTGTGCCAGAGGGCATGGGCGAAGTGATCGGAAGGTTCCGCTACCGCATGCAATTCGAAACTGAGCAAGACGCCGATCAGGCCGCCGAGCAATTCGAGACGGGCGCCGAGTTCGTCCGTGTCCAGAAAGACAGCGACCACGCCATCTCGGTCTTCGCGGCGGCGGATGTGAACAAGGAAATCAACGAACGCTTCGGCGAAAAGCTCGCCTCCTATTCATTCTCGCCGAGCTCGTTTTCCGATCTCCTCGAAGTCATCAACCGGGCAGAACCGATATGATCGATATCATTCGCAACTTGGCCTGGATCGAGTTCAAGACCTATCTGCGCAACCGCACCGCGCTGTTCTGGACCTTTGTCAATCCGCTGGTGACGATGGTCGTGCTGATGGCGATATTCGGTTCGAATGACAGTGGGATCGAACTTGGCGTCGATGTCCAGATAGAATCGAGCAGCCCCGCCGACGAGGCTTACGCCGAAGCGATAGTCGCACGCGTTTCCGATAGCGGATTTCTCGACGTCAGAATGCGGGAAGGGACGACCGAGAACCGTTCGGCTCTTGGCGCGGTCTTCCGGGTGGAGAATCCGGCCGGCGGGCGCCAGCTCGACGTCGAGCAACTCTATGGCGAGGCCAATCACTTTGCAATCCTGACTACCGCCGTGCGCGCAGCGATTGCGGAGGAGGAGGTCGCCAATGCGCAACCTCGACAGGGATGGGCGATGTCGGCGATCCCCAGTGAGCGGGCGGCGCAGAATTCCTATGGAGAGTATCTCACGGTAGGGATCCTGGCGCTGACAGTCATATCGGTTTGCCTGTTCGGTCTGTCGGTTCCGCTGGTGGAGATGCGAAATTCGGGGGCCGGGCGGATGTACCAGATCTTCCCCATGTCTCCCGGCACCTTCATGGCGTCATACATATTGTCGAGAGTTTTCATTATCGTCCTGCTTGGCGTCACGATCGTAGTCTTTGCGGATCTCGTTTACGGCCTTTCTTTCGCTCTGCTCGATTTCGCGTTTCTGTCACGGCTGCTGGTCGTCTGCCTCTTCAGCGCGATCGCGTTTATCAGCATGGGCATGATGATTGCGGGCGTGAGCAAGTCGGTCGCGGTCGCCAATGCGCTCGTCAACCTGCTCTATCTGCCGATCATGATGTTTTCGGACATTTTTCTGCCGATCAGCATGTTTCCCGAATATCTGGCTGACATCCTGCGTTGGCAACCGATTTCGCAGTTCGTCAACGGCGCCCGCGTGATCCTGATCAATGGAGAAAGCATCCTCTCGCAATGGCCTGCTTTCGTCTCGCTTGCAGCGCTTTCGGCGCTTTGCCTTGCAGTGGCTCTGAAAACATTCACATGGCGGGAAACGTGACGCGCGAGGACTATGCGACGCTGATCGCTGCCGAGCGCAAAGACGGCAATTTTGCAGGACAGTTGTACCACGACCAATCAGTGTTCGGTTTCGAGCAGCACGCGTTTTCGGACTTGTGGCATTACTGCTGCCCGCAAAACGAGCTTGTCGAAGAGGGAGCATTTCGTGAATTCGAGGCCTTCGGCCAATCCCTGATCGTCTGGAATACGGGAGGAGCGATCAGAGCCTTTGCCAATATCTGCAGGCATCGCGGTGCACCGATCCTGAACCAAAATGCGAGAGGCAAAGGCAGCAAGCTCACCTGCCCATATCACGCATGGTGCTACGGTCCGCGCGGCGCACTTCAAACCGCGCCGACTTTCGATTTTCGAGAACGCGAACGGTCGGAGCACGGGCTGGTGGAGTTTCCGGTGCTGATTGTCTCGGGCGTCGTATTTGTGGCCTTGCAAGAAAAAGGCGGAGCAGATGTGGCAAGGATCGACGGAGTTTGCGCGAAGCTCTGGAGCTATCATGGCCTTGAAAGCTCGCAGATCGCTGCGAGTCGTGTTTTCGATGTGGCGGCCAACTGGAAGCTCGTGGTCGAGAATTTCCTCGAATGCTATCACTGCCTCCCCAACCACCCGCATCTTTCCTCGGTTTGTGACCATACGAAGATATCGGCCACCGATGGCGAGGAAGAACGCAAGGAATACGGGAAGTTCTTTGGTCAATGGATCGCGCGCGCGCGAAAGCTTGGAACGCCGGTGACCACGAGACAACAATTGCAAATCGATGATGCGCAGTTCGCAGTCTGTTATCGCTGCGCGATCAAAAGCGGGTTCGACACGCTGACGCAAGATGGCTCTCCGGTCGCGCCGCTGATGGGGCAGTTTCCAGACTATGATGGAGGGGAAACCTTCGGATATGTCGGCCCGTTCCTCCATTTCAGCCTTGCGAATGATCACGCGATCATGATCCGCGTGAACCCGGTCTCATCTGAAGCAACGCAGGTCGTGGTCGAATGGCTGGTCGATGCCAATATTGATGTAGCCGCCCGGATCGACGTTGAGAGGCTGACCTGGCTATGGGACAACACCGTTGCTCAGGATGTCGAACTTGTTGAAAGAGCTCAGACGAATGTGAAGTCGCTAGCCTTTCGCCCTGGACCATATTCGCCGCTTGAAGGCGACTTGGCGGCTTTCAAGCAATGGTATCTTGCGAGAGTACGCAATGGCCTGTCCCCCGTCAGCGCCTATGGCACAGAATTGAGGTTGTGATTTAAGGAGGATTTGGGCTTCGTCGTAGTGACGAAGGAACGAAGATGAAGCCCAAATCCTCCAATGCAAAATCGCCCGCCGAGCGGGTGGTAAAGGATATCCGCCGCAAGACCCGCCGACACTTCTCCGCCGAAGACAATATCCGGATCGTGCTCGACGGGCTGCGAGGCGATGACTCCATCGCCGAGCTGTGCCGCAGGAAGGCATTGCGCAGAGCCTGTATTACACCTGGTCCAAGGAGTTCATGGAGGCTGGCAAGCGTTGCCTGGCTGGCGATACGGCCCGTGCTGCTACCACGGACGAAGTGAAAGATCTGCGCCGCGAGGCCCGCGATCTGAAGGAATGCGTGGCCGACCTCACCCCGGAGAACCGGCTGCTTAAAAAAAGCATCATCGCGGATGGGGACGACGACGTATGAGG
>Ga0208182_1001463_pt1 | contig 10920 bp, 9 predicted proteins | sample MalvireepMed_906_FD_184248 | JGI IMG/M metagenome (GOLD analysis project Ga0208182, IMG submission 184248) | Marine viral communities from the Global Malaspina Expedition - Malaspina viral metaG DeepMed_906 (SPAdes) (version 2) | ecosystem: Environmental > Aquatic > Marine > Oceanic | place...
TAACACGATTGTTTGAAGTCTTGATGCCACCGCAGGCAGTGAGTGCCAGCAGCGCGCCAACCAGAATCAGGCTTGAAAAGCGACGAGTCATTGCTTATTCACCTCCCTGATTGCTGACGACCTGGAACTGACGACCCTGACCCTGGTAGTTGTGCTGGTCCTGCGCGCTGAAGTAGTAGATGCGTGAATCAGCGGCCACAATCCGACTGCCGTCATGCAGGCGTGAGTTGACGATGACCTCGGTGATGGCGTCGTCAGTGTCGCGCCACAGGGCATTGAGGATGTCCAGCCCCAGACCAACGGGAATCAGTGCAAGCTCCTGTTCAGTCCAATTGCGGATGTTGGCTGCGAACACTCCAATAGCGAACGTGGCGGATGCTGTGCCGGGTCGGGGTCGCAGTGAGCGTCGATCTTCATGCGTCACGACCTGAATATCATAGTCCACATGGTGTGAAGCTGATTCGCTGGTCAGTGCAACCTGGACATCATTGGAGACCAGCTGGGAAATCAGCAGATTGCGATAGGCTTGCTCGAAAGGACTGCTGGCCGGGCCGGTGTCACGAATGGCGACCAGATGGTTGCTGTCCAGCGCCTGACCAATCATTGTGGCCTCATTGGCCGCCAGCATGTCCCAGTGTGCCGCTGAACGCATGTAGTTCTGGTCAGTGGCAGGGAAAAGTGTTGCACGTGGCTGCGGCGTGTAGCCACTTTGGCAGGCAGTCAGCGCTACCAGCAGTGTAGCCAGTGCTATCAGTCGAGATGATCCCATGACAGTATCCTTGATGTTAGAAATGGCGTCTATGCAGTCAACTACTGCAGATTATAGCGATATCGCCGTCATCCGCGAGCATTCTGTGACTATTTGTACCCTGTATGTACCCTTGTCCATTATCGGCCAAAGCGAGAAATCCCTGAGGGTCGGCATATATGGATATGCTGCGGCGCCTACATTCTGCGATTCTGCTATGATGCTTGCTTGAATGTCAGGCCTGTAAGTTGAACCATTGAGGGTCCAGTTTTGACGTTAGACATTGCTCTCGTCCTGGGAATACTGCTGGTTGCGGTGCTGTTGTTCGCGACGGAAAAGCTGCGCATGGATGTCGTGGCTCTGGCAGTTTTATGCGCGCTAGCAGTACTTGGGCTGGTGTCACCCGAACAGGCAATAGCCGGTTTCAGCCATCCAGCCGTAGTAACCATCTGGGCGATGTTCATCCTGAGTGATGGTCTGACGCGCACCGGTATCGCCGAAGCTCTTGGTCAACGTGTTATTCGCGTTGCGGGAGACAGCGAAATGAAGCTGGTCGCCACCTTCATGTTGCTGGCCGGATTGCTGTCCGGCTTCATGAATAACATAGGTGTGACCGCGCTATTGCTCCCGGTTGTGGTAAGTGTTGCCAGACAGGTTGGAGCTACCCCCTCACGTCTGTTGATGCCGATGGCTTTCGGCTGTCTGCTGGGCGGTGCATTGACACTGATAGGCACGCCCCCGAATCTTCTGGTAAGTACCGCGCTGGAAGATGCCGGTTTTGAAGGTTTCCACTTTTTCGATTTCACCCCCATTGCCGTCCCCATGCTGCTGATCGCAACTGCCTTCGTCGCCCTCGTTGGGCGTCACTGGTTGCCATCAAGAGACCCGGTTGCAGAGACTGGAAGCAGCCGAGACCTGCGCGAGCTGTACAGCCTTCAGGAACGGATTTTTGCTGTTCAGGTTGCCGAGGACTCATTACTGGTGGGCAAACGTCTAGGTGAAACCGGGATGACAGCAGCGGCTGGTTTGATGGTGATTGCACTCAGCCGTGGTGGTCAGACCCAGGCCTTACCGTCGTCAGTCACGCGGCTACAGGCCGGCGATATCCTGCTTGCGCAGGGCCGTCTGGACCGCTTCAAGCTGCTGCGCCAATGGAGTGAGTTGTCTATCGAACGAGAAGCCCCGGTGCTGCATGACCGGCTTCTCGAAGATGCTGCGCTGTATGAGACGACAATTTCTGAGGAACATGGGCTGGTGGGCAGGTCGATCAGGCCCGCTGAGTTTCACGAGCAGACTGGCGGCTGGTTACTTGCTGTGCTGCGTGGCGAAACAGTCCGGCGCACGCATCTGGGTGATTATCAGTTAAAAGCCGGCGACAAAGTGCTGTTTCAGGCACCGGAAAAAGCCCGTAAGTCGATTGAGTCGCGTTATGAGTTTGCTGAGTTGAAGTCTGTCGACAAGGAACAGGTGCAGCATCACTACCAGTTGGATGAGCGCCTTTTGGTGTTGCGCGTACCTCGTGACGGTGCCCTGACGGGTAAGAGCATTGAGGAGATGCGTCTGGGCAAGGCCTTCGACCTGCGCTTGATGGCATTGTTTCGCGCCGGTGACTTCATCCGTCCTATCCCCGCTGAAGCTGAACTGATGGGCGGTGATTTACTGCTGGTGCAGGGTCGTATTGAAGATTTTGATTTGCTGCGAGGCTTGCAGCAGCTAAAGGTTCTGGATGACGCCACACCCTATCTGAAAGTTTTTGAGCAGGGCAAGCTCGCCATGGTGGAGGCCATCATTCACCCTCACAAGTGGCTCAACAACAAAAAAGTCGCCGACCTGAAGCTGCGAGAGGCCTGGCAGGTCGAAGTCGCAGCGCTATGGCGGGGCGGGCGACCGTATCGTTCTGGCCTAAAGGATATGGAACTGCAACGCGGTGATGCCCTTTTGCTGGTGGCACCACTAAAGCAACTGGCGGCCTTGAATAAAAACAAGGACCTGATCATTCTGGACCCGGTATCCGCGCCAGAAGTCGACAAGTCCCGCGCACCAATAGCGCTAGGCAGTATGCTCGCTGTAGTCGCGATTGCATTGAGCGGGTGGCTGCCGATCTATATTGCTGCTTTGTTGGGTGCTACTGCAATGGTTCTGGGGCGCTGCCTGAGCATGGAACAGGCCTACAAGGCTATCCACTGGCGTTCCATTGTTGTGCTGGTGGGCATGATGCCGTTGGGAGCCGCCATGCAGGGCAGCGGTGCTGCCAACTTCCTGTCCGATCAGCTATTGATGTGGACGGGCAGTCATAATCCCTGGTGGACTATAGCGGGACTGTATTTCCTTTCCGTGATTGGGACATTGATCATCCCGGTGGTGGTCCTGGTCGTGCTGATGGCACCGATAGCGCTGTCCGTCAGTGTCGGACTGGATATCCAGCCGCATGCTGCGATGATGGCCGTCGCACTGGCAGCATCGGCAAGCGTGGCCAGCCCGGTGTCCCATCCAACCAATGTGCTGGTGATGGGCCCGGGCGGCTATCGATTCGTTGATTTCCTGAAGCTCGGCCTGCCACTGACTCTGCTTGTATTCCTGGTAGGCGCGGTGCTTATGCCGATCGTCTGGCCGCTGTAGGCTTCACTTCATCTGTGAGAAATCCGTCGCGGTCATGTATTCACGCTGAACGCTGTCGAGGATGGCACCATCGCGATTGGAGGCCTCATTGACTGCTGCCCACTCCGGGTCTGAGGCGAAGGCACGCCAGGAGGCAGATGCTGCTTCCATACTGTCGTGTTTGAGCAGATAAATAAGCGTGTTGCCCGATTTGGCTTCGTCAACGGGAATCCAGTAGCCGATATTGGTCATGCCGTGCTTTTCAAACAGGCCCATGGTGTGGTCGCGAAACCGGGCCAGCAGTTTGTCCAGATTGCCAGGCGTCGACGTGTAGGTTCGCAATTCGAACACCGGCCCTTCCTGGGCGGCAGCGCCGACAGCTGACAGCAGGCTGCCAACGAGCAGAGTTGCGGCGACAAGCGTTTTTATTGATATTTTCACAATCACTTCCTCGCAGTTGAATGGTCCGCGAGAGCGTATCAGATCGAATGCGCTTTCTCTATGGCAATCCGATACCCTGCATGAGTATTGAGGCCATGTGTTGCCGCGACCCTAAGCTTCGTGTCACATTAGCTGTAACTAAAATTCCGGAGCCGCCTGCGACATGACACAGGATCAAATCGCCATCCTTGCCATACTGGTCCTGAGCATGGCCATGTTCATCTGGGGCCGCTGGCGCCATGACATGGTTGCCGGTGCTGCTTTGCTGGCCTGTATTTTGGTGGGCCTGGTTTCTGCAGAGGATGCCTTTGTTGGATTTGGCCATCCGGCAGTAATAACCGTTGCCTGTGTGCTGGTTCTCAGCCATGGACTACAGGTGACGGGTGTGGTGGACGCCCTGACGCAACGAGTTCTGCCGTCAAGTGCAGGTCCAACAATCAGCATTTTTGCATTGACGGCACTGGCTGCGGCACTGTCAGGATTTATGAACAATGTGGGCGCGCTGGCGCTGTTGATGCCTGTGGCGATTCAGGTCGCATCCCGGCAGCAGATCCCCACCGGTCGTGTTTTGATGCCACTTGCATTTGGCTCCATTCTCGGCGGCACCATGACGCTGATAGGTACGCCGCCTAACCTGATCGTGTCCGGTTATCGAGCGGAGGCAGGCCTGGGATCCTACAGCATGTTCGATTTTTCACCGGTTGGTGTTTCGATCACGCTGGTGGGCATTTTATTTGTGGGCCTGCTGGGGTGGCGTATTGTGCCTGCCCGCAAACGCGCTGACACTGCAAGTTTCGAGACTGGCACGTATCTGACAGAAGTGCGGATTGTTGCCGACAGCAAAGCGATAGGCAAAACCATCCGGGAGGTGGAAGTCGCCCTCGAAAAAGAAGACGCACAGATTGTCGGTATGGTGCGCGGAGATTTCCGGGTCATTGCGCCTTATTCGCGTCGGATTCTTCGTGAACACGATATCCTGGTGATTGAGGCTGAGCCTGAGTCACTCGGTGCGGCACTGGCCAGCCTCGGCCTTAAACTTGAAGAAGAAGTGATCAGCAGCAAGGACAGCGAGGAGGAAGGCGCCGCCGAATCCGAAAAACCTGCCGGCAAAGGCGAGAACGTCAAAAAGGCTGACACTGGCAAGCCTGAAAAGCGCGATGCCAGGCGCAGTACGTCAGAATCTGATGAAAAGACTGAAGTAAAAGCCCCCAAGAAGTCTGATGAGCTGATCATTCAGGAGCTGGTAGTCATGCCTGGCTCACCGATTTCTGGTCGTTCAGCCTCGGATATCGAACTTCGCACGCGTTACGGAATCAATTTGCTGGCCGTATCGCGCCAGGGGCGTCGATCGATAAAACGGCTGCGATCCACCAGTATTCGTGCCGGCGACGTGCTGTTGATGCAGGGTGTGCCAGAGTCTGTATCTGGCTTCGCCGCCGACTTTAGCTGTGTGCCGCTGGCTGAAAGGGATATTCGCGTGCCAGTCAAAGGGCAGGGGTTGCTGGCTGGGGGTATTTTTGTTGCCGCCATTATTGTGACGGCCCTGGGCATATTACCGGTGGCGATCGCATTCGCTGCTGCCGTGCTCGCATATATGGCATTGCGTATCGTGCCACCCCGGGCGGTGTACAGTTCAATCGACTGGCCAGTGATAGTGCTGCTGGGCGCCTTGTTGCCAGTGGCAACAGCGATGGCCTCAACGGGAACTGCCGACTTGCTGGCGCAGGTGTTGCTGGATTCTCTTGCGCAGGGACATCCAGTTATTGCTCTGGCACTGGTGCTGATAGTGACAATGACACTGTCTGACTTTATGAACAATGCAGCGACGGCTGCCGTGATGTGTCCGTTGGCCATCAGTATTGCTGATCAGTTAGGCGTTAATCCGGACTCGTTTTTGATGGCAGTTGCTGTCGGTGCATCCTGCGCATTTTTGACGCCAATCGGACATCAGAACAACACGTTGATTCTGGGCCCGGGTGGTTTCAAGTTTGGTGACTACTGGCGCCTTGGTCTGCCAGTGGAGATTGTCGTCGTGGCTGTCAGTCTGCCGGTGCTGCTTTGGGCGTGGCCGTTGTAAGTCGTCGGCGTGTTAGCGCTGTCTGTCATCGCTGGATGGCCCTGTCTGCCCTGATTGCGTTGTTCCAGGGTGTGATTGCTCCTGCTCTGCAGTGCGCATCAACACCCAGGCGCCGCCGAAGATGGTGCCTATCAGTGTGATTGCCAGGATCATGACCAGTCGGTATGGGATGGCGATATAGACATCACCGAAATAGTCTGCCGCCATGGCCAGAAGATTGACGATAATGATTGCGCTGAAGAAGGTTATCCAGATCAGTTTTTTCATCGGCTTGCGCCTCCGCCGGGCGTCACGATTATTGTCCAGCGGGTCTACCGGTAGCCCGCCAGCCTTCCTCAGTCTGACAGAAACAGGATGCCAGTGACAGCAGTCTCATCACGCTTCAGCAGCACAAAGATGTCATCAAGACCATCGTTGTTCAGATCCTGCATGGCAATATCACTTCTAGGAGTTGCCATCGGCAGGGGCAGGGCAGCATCAGGCTGCCGGTCACTGACAGCGCGCACGTCGCTGTTGATTTCGACATCAAACTCATCAATAACCCTTCGGATATCGATCTCGTAGTTGTCCACCTGACGGCGGTAATTCAATGATGCGAGGAAGCGATCTTCGTCTGGAGCTGGCTCAGTTGCGACTGCGCGGTAGAAGAGCTGAAGCTGGCCGTCGACAAGAGCCAACAGATCCCTGATGCCCGCCTCAGCTGAGCTGCCCTGCAGTGTTTCGGCGCTGACGATTGCCTGCGCACTGGGAATGACAGCTTCTGATGAGCGTGCCCGCTCACGGACCTCATTGACGGAACCAATCATTCGGACAACAGAGGGGAAGCGCAGAGCCACCGTAATACGTCGGGATGGGCGGCGGGCAAAATTGTCGCCCTCACTGGGGTATATGTAGGCTTCGAGGTTGATGGTTCCGGAGATGGCCAGCCACAGGAAAACGTCTCCCAATGACACCTGGTCAACCCGCCATAACCACAGGTCGGGTCGTCCATCTTCGTTCTCATCGTGCATGAATACGGACAGCACATTACCACTCGATCGCAGTATCTGGTCAGCTTGCGCCAGGTCCATTCCCAGGGGGCTTCCCAGATGCAGGGCCACCCGCCCACCTTCACGCAGAATCAGGTCGTCAACGCCGTCGCCATTCATGTCCTGGAGTATTTCCTCATGAGTCAGTGCCAGCACACCTGTCAGATTGGCAAAATCCAGTTGATCGATATCAAACTCGCCAAGCCGCTCGCGAATGGCCACGCGGTCGATTGATATGTCGGGCTCCTGGGGAAAATAAGCATTGGCCTGTGGCGCGGCAAAAAACACATCCAGCCGTTCGCTGGTGTCAGAAATCAGATCTGGCTGATCATCACCGTTCACGTCCCGCAGGCTCATCAGAGGAATGTTTAGTGACTGGCCCACATCACGATCCAGTGTTAAGTCTGATTGCAACACGGAACGCAGCCGGATGTCAGAGCTGACCAGAAGCGGGGGTTGAAAGCTGCCATCGCTCGACTGAATGTACAGGCCCAACTCGCCTGCAGCCGGAATAATCAGATCTTCTCTGCCATCGTTGTTAATGTCACGGGCAAACGTCAGCCTGTGCATGCCTGGCGGTAGAAATCCACTGACGCCATCGAGCACGGTTTCGGCGTCCGTGAACTGACGGTCCTGAAGCTGCCAGCGCATCACGCGGTTGCCATCTATCAGGGCAATCAATGAAAACTTGCCGCTGACATCCCAGCCGACCGACTGACCCGGCATTTCGAGGCTGGCCTGAGGCTCACTGAAGTCGAAGCGAGTCTGTTCAACGCCTGCAGACTGAAAATACAGGTGAACACTGTTTTCTGCGATTGCCAGAATGTCGCTCAGGCCATCGTTGTCCGCGTCCACCAGGATCAAGCTGCTGGTGTCACCAGTCAGCGAGAAATCCATGCGCTGATAACCATCAATAGTGTCAGCGTACAGTGAACTGCCTGCCCAGAGCAAAGCGGCTGCGCCAAGGCTCAGACCGCGGACAGATTGTCTGGAGATTTTCAGTTCAAATATGTTCATGGCGCTGACACCAGCATGGTGATGGTATTGGAGTGATACAACAGTATATCTGGTACCGAATCCCCATTCAGGTCGCGCAGCTCAAAGTCGAGAATGGTGCGTGAAGGCACATACTGCCAGAATGGCTGCGGTTCAAAGTTCAGCCGGGCATCAATACGTCTGGCGGTCAGTACACCGGCATCTGTCAGATAGAGTGCGTCCAGGCGGCCATCGCCATCCAGATCACTTTGCAGGTGGATGGGGCTGGTCAGACCACGAATGGTCTGTGCAGAGAAGCTGTCATCCTGCCGGAAGTCGGGACGGCTGTTAAAGACCTGTGCCCCTGTCGCGCTGCCATAGAGAAGTTGACTACGCACGATGCTGGCATTGCGGATCGCATTGACGACCGGAATTGTGTAGTAGGTGATGCTGAGTTGTCGCTGACCATCCCCAGCCACATCAAGCGTTTCCAGCCGCAGATCATAACCACTGAAGCGCATGACCTGATCAGGCTGCCGCAGATCAAAGCGCCCGCCCTGGTTGCGATACAGGTGCACGTCCCAGTCTTCGCCACTTTCCAGAACACGCGCCAGGTCTACCAGCTCGTCTCCATTCAGGTGCAATAAATGAAAATCGCCTTCCATCTCGACCGGCCCCTGCCATACCGGTGTCGTGTTACCGTTAGCGAGCTCGTCTCTCGAAAGGATATTGACCTGTCCATAAAGGTCATTGCCAATGTTCAGGAAGACGACGTCAGCCGACCCTTCGGATCGCATATCAGCCAGCACTGCGGATGGCATCCACTGTTCAGTCTCCAGTAGCGTGTCTGCGGCACCATCATTAAGGTCCATGACAAAGCCTTCGAAATCTGAAGCACTGCGCGGAATGACCCTGACCACCAGGCCATCCTGCTCGTTAAATGTGACCTCTGTCGAAAATCGACCCGCTGGAGGTGGCAGCAATGACCGGTCCAGCTCGAGGTTCTCGGTCGTGAACTGCTGTCGTAGTGTGAATGACTCGTGGCCCTGGCCTTCGAAATAGCCGTAACCGTCTGTTCCGGGCAACAACAGGTCAACATAGCCATTGCCGGTCAGATCAGTGGGTGCCTGCAGAAAATAGGTGGTGCGCCGCTGAGGCACGGCTGTGAGCAGGGGCCAGTCAAACAGGTGGCGAATATTGCCGGCATAGGTGGCCTGCGCCGTGCTGAGGCTGAACACAGAAGTGCCGGTAAACAATAGCAATTCATCACCCGGTTCTTCGCGTACGTTAGCGAAGGCCACCGCGACTATTTCAGGGCGAATATCAACGGTGCGCGTAGGTCGAGCCGGGAAACGGTGGTCGGCCTGCTGTTGATGAATCAGCAATTGCCGTCCGATACCTGGCGTCCATTGCGGTATGACGAGGTCGAGCAAACCGTCGCCGTCCACATCGGCCAGCTGGATGTCATTAGGCCACTCGGCTGACGGCGTTTCTGAGGCAATGTAGTTGGTTTGTGCCCAGGACTGAGGTCCCGTCAACAATAGCGCAATAAGTATCAGGGGCGGGCGCAGCGTTCCCATCATTCCTCCACCAGTTCTCCAAATCCGCTGGCCGCGCGGAAAATGCCAAGCACGCTGTATTCGCGTTCCGGGCCGGTTCGCTGGTACTGAAACAGCGAAAACAGAATCAGGTCGCCCACTCGAAGGCGGGTCTGGTCGGGACTCAGCGATGACTCGTAACTGAACAGCGGCCAGATGCTTAGTTCGCTCAGGCGCGTGCCAGGATGCCAGAGCCGCAGATCTTCATTCATCAGTTCACCGCGGCGCAGGAATTGCAGGTTTACACGATCGCCTGCCTGATAGTTGCTGCTGATCATCGTGACCAGCCCCTGTGCAGACCCTATGCTTTGTTCGTCTACGGCCACAACCACGTCGTCTTCCAGCAGGCCCGATGCTTTGTTCGTCTACGGCCACAACCACGTCGTCTTCCAGCAGGCCCGCCATCAGCAGGGGGCTTTGATCAAATATGCGGACTATCCTTGCGCCCGTGAGCGGCTCTCCACTTCGGCCAGATAAATGTTCTGTTGTGAATCCGGCCCGCAGCAAAACCGGGTCTGTACGATACAGTTCCACTGGTGGCAATGTCTCATTGCGGATGGGCTGGACCGCAACCGTGGCCTGAAAAACAGTGGTATTGCGGCGGACTTCGAACTCGAAACTTCGATTGTCAGTGGTCTCAAGCGCCAACAAGTCGAGAATGTCTGGCTGGTTGCTCGGTAGCCCGTCGATACTGAGGATGACATCGCCAGCCCTGATACCCGCCCGGTCTGCCGGACCGCCGTTGCTGACGCTGCGCACCCTGATGCCCGGCAGAACACTGATATTGGTCAGTGAGTCACTTTCGTTGACCGTCGCGGTCAGACCGAAATCTACTTCGGGCTCGCTGGCGCCACCATCGCCCGCAAGCACAATCTGTTCAGGCGACTGGGAAATAGTGGGTACCAATTCGCGGGGTTCGGTGCTGACGCAGGCGCTTAAAAGCAGTAGCGACATCCAGCCTGACAGAAAAGCTGATTTGCTTCGGTTGAATCTCATACCGGTTTCCTGTTGATTGCGTACCAGGCCAGTAGCAGCAGGAATATCGCCTGTGGCCAGGGTACCCATTGATTCATCTGCAAGGTAGTTGGATTAATCATTACATCAGAGAAGCCGCGAACCAGGCGGCTGACGTCACGCAGGTAAGAGCTGTCCAGCAGCGATACCAGGTAGCTGGCGTAGATATAGTCAGAGGCTGCACCAATGATCCCTTTAAGAATATCCAGAGCCAGGGTGATGCCCAGCGCTGCAACCAGCGCCTGAGTGCTGTTGCCCGCCAGCACGGACACCAGCAGTCCCATCGTGATGGCTGCTGGTAATGGGATAATCGCCAGTAGCAAACCCAGGCGCAGCTCTGTCAGTATTTCCGAAGTGCCGATCAGTTCGTAGCCATCTTCGACCACCGGACCAAAGTCCCAGATCAGCCATGCACATGCCGTGCAACTGACTAAAAGCACC
>Ga0208182_1001481_pt1 | contig 10802 bp, 9 predicted proteins | sample MalvireepMed_906_FD_184248 | JGI IMG/M metagenome (GOLD analysis project Ga0208182, IMG submission 184248) | Marine viral communities from the Global Malaspina Expedition - Malaspina viral metaG DeepMed_906 (SPAdes) (version 2) | ecosystem: Environmental > Aquatic > Marine > Oceanic | place...
TCTGCATAGCACGATTGGTTATGTGTCACCTTTTGAGTTTGAAAAGCGGTATTACGATAATTTAACCCTGTCAGGCATCGCTGCCTGACTCAAGTAAATCACTCTCCGATATAGTCGGGGCGGTTCAGATAGTATTTTTAGAAGATCATTCCACAAAGGTAACTTACTATTTATATCACCACTACTAGCAGCGCTTCTACTAAAGCCAGAGCCTACCATTATAGCAGCGCCTTGATATGAAGTTTCATTTCGCCAAAGAGCTTCGGCGAGCTTTTTTAGTAATGGATAGTCGGGTAAGCTTTCAATACTCATAATGGCTACTCGTAAATAGTTAAATATTTATCATTATATTTAGTCAAACACAGCGTACCCGAAACTGAACGTAAAGCACGATCAAACAATGACTGCTCTCACAGCTATGACAGTCCAATTTATCATACTAAGAAGTATACTGCTTATAAAATAGAGTAGTAGTAAAACCCATCACAGAGAAGCGCTAATTGCGTTGGTTAAACTCTTGCAAACAATCATAGAGCTATTACAAATGAATATAGGTAGTGTAACTGGTCGCCATCACGGCTCGTTCTTACTAAATTAGTTGACGATATTTTTAGAGTACTCTTCTTGAAATGTTAGTAGGTTAGTAATATTTACTGATGATTTCATCTTGTGTCATGCCAGCAAGCCGACAATAGAAAGACTCTATTGAATTTGAAGCGTCTCTTAGTTGCCGCTGTGACACTTGGATATATTGTAGGGTAACATCATCGGTTGATTTAGCTTCACGGTGATTGAGCAAGCGTTTAAGGACTGGATAGCTGATGCTTGAGTTATTAGCTACCGTTCCAAAAGTGCGGCGCAAATCATGTGGTGTAATATACAAGTTTGTTTGATTACTTATGGCCTTATAACTACGGCTTAAATCTTTTATATGGTCATCGCTAGCTTTCAAGTTGCTCGGGAATACCCATTGCTTGCCAGCGCTTAATCTGAATCTTTCTTCAAGCAGAGCTTGTAAGATATCACTAGTAGGCATATGATAATTAGAACCATTTTTTGTAGCTTTGAATACTATCCTGCCAGCTATAAGGTCGACGTCAGACCACTTTAAGGGCTGCGCTTCATTTAAACGCACACCAGTGAACATAAAAAGTAGCATGATATCTCGTGCATTATTGCTATGGGGCGCTTGCAGGTGTGAGCTTCTATCAACATAATTTAAAAGTGTTTTGAGATACATACCTAAATATTCTTCTTCAACATGTTTAGTACGCGGCTTAATTATATTCCAATCTTTCTTGGCGTTAAGTATGCGTACTGGTTGCTCTTTAATTAAAAAGTCTTCGTTATCATCTAAAAAGCTATCACGACAATAATTCCAAACTGACCTTAGAGCTCTCATAGTTGCGTTAGCCTGAGCTTTACTATGCTTGCTTATCTCTTTATGCTTATCACTTATCATTGACTTAGATATATCATTTAAAGATATATCTAGCCAATCATCTAGCTTGTTTAGTATTTGACCATCATAAGTGTCAATAGTGCCTTTAGCTAAGCTAGTCTTTGCTGATTTAAAGTAGGTATATGCATCTCTCAGTGTTGGTACATTATTGGTCTTATCTTTCGGCTCTTCCAAGACCTCATGAAGCCCGTCATAAACATGCAGACCTTTTTTTATATTAGCCATCATTATGCTGGCTTTTTCACGTGCTTCGGTTAGCGTAATCAAGTGCGTTTCTTCCACTTCATCTCTATATAGCTTTCCGTTAATACGCTTATGTAATGTATAACGTTTGGATTGTTTGCCCACGCGTAGCGCAAAACCAGTTAACACATCGTCCATATAGATTTCAGTACCTTTAGCGGTATAGTCTACTGAATCTATAAATTTTTTGGTAAGTTTAACCTTCATATATCACCCATGCAGCAGTATATAACCATAGTGTTAGTAATATCATACTTTAATTACTATAAGGGTCAAAGTATCAAGATAGTATCAAAAAACCAACTAAGTCCATGCGTTCGCATAAATTTTAGACAATAAAAAACCCTTACAAGTCAATGACTGTAAGGGTTTGAATATGGTGGGCCCAGTAGGACTTGAACCTACGACCAAAGGATTATGAGTCCTCTGCTCTAACCAACTGAGCTATGGGCCCTAACGTTAGACGCACAATGATACCTGATTTTTTGAATTTTTCAAGTAAAAGATGGCAAGTAACCAATAAATTTTTAATCGGTTTAAAAGCGGATTAAAAGCCACTACCAGCCATAGTCAGGCTACGCCCCCCATCGATTGTGATAATTTCACCTGTGACATAATGCGCCTGTACCAAGTACAGTACACTATGAGCAATCTCCTCAGGTTTACCGATTCTTTGCATAGGGATTGAATCGATAATATTGGTTTGTTGTACTTCATCCATGGCTTGGTCGCCATTGGGGTCGGGTAAGATATTGACGCCAGGTGCAACACCATTGACGCGTATGTCTGGTGCCAGCTCTAACGCTAGCGACTGAACCATCATTCGATGCGCAGCCTTTGCCATGTTATAGACCGTATAATTGTTAAACGGTCTATCATGCGCGTGAATATCCAATAAGCTGATAATACAGCCTTGCTGATGTTTGAGATAGGGCAGTAGCGCTTGGCTCAATAGTAAAGGCGCCTTGGCATTGGTTAGAAGTAATTCATCCCACTGCGTATAATCAATGTTACCAAGCGGGCTTGGGTAGAACCGTGATGCATTATGTACCAGTACATCTAGCTGCCCAAACGCTTCCATGATATTTTTAACAAAATTCTCTAACGCTGCACCATGATTGACTACTGCCAAATCCGCAACAATAACCACTGCGCTATTAGCACGGCTTTTGTTAAATTGGTCAGCTAAGCTATTAGCTTCTTTTTCGCTACGATGACAATGGATAATGATACGGTAGCCTTGAGTGTGCGCTGCTCTGATAATTGCCGCACCGATGCGCTTAGCGCTACCAGTTACCAGCATCACCGGAGGTTGGGTGTCAGTATTCTTTGATAGCAGAGTGTTAGGTTCTTGGTTCATAGTGACAATGTTTTTTAAAATGCTTTTTAATAGGTGTCATGCGCTTGTAAGTGTTCAATTCTGCTTTGACGTAAGGCTGCTCCGATGGCTGGCCCTTTAAGATCTGGTGCAATATCTGTCATACCGATTGCATGAAAGCTATTTAGTGCTAGCATCATCTGACGGTGCTGTGTTGCCAGCTGTAAGACGTGACTGCAGACAAGGAGCTGTGACAGCTTATCTGGCTCTTTATGAGCACCACAAGCTTGTATAAGGTCAATCTTTTTGGCAGCGCTCAGACTGTTTATCATGCTCAGCGTTTCGGCTTGCTGAGCGAATAGGATAGCAAACTGCGTATGCGCTTTGGGGACTTTAGCTTTATTACCGGTATCATTGATATCTCTTAGCGCTTTTGATTGGTCAGATTGGTCATGCGTATGTTCATTATTAAATAGTGACGGGGTCAGGCTGACCATTAACAGTGCCCAACGCTGTGGCAAGTTTAGGCGCATTTGGCCTGCAAAATATAATGCTGTCTGAACCGTCTCTCGTATATGAGTGTCCTCCCAAGCATCATGCAATGGGGCAAAGTACTCTGTAAGCGCACCAATCTCAAACAATTGCTGCCAGTATACTTGCGGTGATAGTTGCATCGTTGCACGGCTCGACTCTTGCCAGATACGTTCCGCACTCAAATGAGCAAGCTCTCCTGAGTTGACCAGTTGACGCATTAGGGTCAAGGTGTCTTCCGCAATGGTAAAACCCAAATCATAATAACGCCCGTAAAATCGAGCCGTCCTCAGCACTCGTAATGGGTCTTCGCTAAAAGCGCCAGACACATGGCGCAGTATGTGACTCTCTAAATCTTGTAATCCTCCGTAATAGTCAATGACATCGCCACTGACAGGGGTATCATCGGTGAGACTCACAACCTCGATAGCTATTGCATTGATGGTCAGATCACGGCGCTGCAAATCCTCTTTTAAACTAACATTAGGACTGGCATGTACGCTAAAGCCTTTATATCCTGAGCCTTGCTTGCGCTCTGTACGTGCAAGGGCATACTCTTCATGAGTGGTGGGGTGCAAAAACACAGGGAAGTCCGCACCTACTTGTTGAAACCCTGCATCAAGCATCTCTGAGACAGTTGCACCAACGACGACGAAGTCTTTATCTTTGACAGGTTGTTGTAATAGTTGATCTCGAACCGCACCACCCACAAGATAAATTTGCATAAAAGCCTCTTCTTATTGAACCGATATCAGCGGCCCAATCGCAATAAATCAAAAAACCGCCCATGCGTGATGTGCATTGGCCGGTTTTAGTATAGCAAAAAGGCCCTGCCAATGGATGACAGAGCCCTTTTGAATCACATAATCATACGAAGTAGGACGTCTGATTATTTTTCGCTTTCTAAATCTTGTGCTTCAGTCACAGTCAATGCCGTCATATTGACGATACCGCGAGCAGTCGCTGATGGCGTCAAGATATGTACTGGCTTATTCGTACCTAACAAGATAGGTCCAATAGACGCACTGCTGGTTGCCGTTTTAAGTAAATTAAAGGCAATATTTGAGGCGTCAAGCGTTGGCAAGATCAGCAAGTTCGCAGCGCCTTTTAGTGGGCTTGATGGCATATCGTTTAGGCGGATATGTTCATTCAGTGCGGCATCTCCTTGCATCTCGCCTTCAAAATCAAAGTCGACATTCATGTCAGTTAGTAGCTCATGAACCTTGCGCATTTTGACCGCGCTGGCAAGATTTGAAGCGCCAAAGTTTGAATGAGAGACTAATGCAACACGTGGCGTGATACCAAAACGGCGGATTTGATCGGCAGCCAGAACGGTCATCTCAGCCAACTGCTCAGCGGTTGGATCTTCATGCACGTACGTATCAGCGATAAAGATGTTGCGATCTTGCATCAATACGGCATTCATCGAATAAAAATCATTGATGCCTTCTTTTTTGCCAATGACGCTTTCGACATACTTTAGGTGCATCTGGTAGTCACTAAAGGTACCACAAACCATACCGTCAGCATCACCGTTGTCAACCAATAAAGAACCAATCAACGTGGTTTTACGGCGAACATCACGACGAGCAAGCTCGATACTCACGCCGCGGCGCTTGTTTTTCTCGTAGTAGCCCTGCCAGTAGTCTTTGTAGCGAGGATCATCATCTTGGTTGACGATCGTGATGTTTTCGCCATCTTTTAGACGTAAGCCCAACTTATTGATGTGATCGTTGATGACTGCTGGACGACCAACCAAGATTGGCTGAGCCAAGCCTTCATCGACGACCACTTGTACGGCCAATAAGATATTATTGTCTTCGCCTTCACAGTATACGATACGCTTTGGCGCAGACTTAGCGCGTGCAAAGATAGGCTTCATAACAAACGCAGAGTTGTAGACAAACTCAGACAGACGCTGACGATATGCCTTCATGTCTTCGATTGGCAGTGTCGCTACGCCTGAGTCCATTGCCGCTTTGGCAACCGCAGAGGCAATCTCGATGATTAGGTTTGGCTCTAGTGGGCCAGGGATTAGGTAATCACGACCGAAGCTTTTCATCGTCTCGATGTTTCTGACGTTGGTCGTAGGGGTTGCTTCGACGTGTGCCATGGCAGCGATGGCTTTTACGCAAGCGACTTTCATCTCTTCGTTGACGGTTGTCGCACCAACGTCCAAGGCACCGCGGAAGATGTATGGGAAGCATAGTGCGTTGTTTACTTGGTTTGGATAATCTGAGCGACCAGTTGCCATGATGACGTCTGGACGTACCGCATGTGCCAATTCTGGCATGATTTCAGGTGTTGGGTTGGCAAGTGCAAAGACAATAGGATCTTTTGCCATACGGCGAACCATATCTTCTGATAGAGTACCTGGCATAGATAGACCTAAGAACATATCCACATCGTCCATCACTTCTTCGATAGAGGTAGCGGTTGTCTCACGAGCATAACGTTGTTTGGTTTCATCAAGGTTTTCACGACTAGTGCTGATAATGCCACGTGAATCTGAAACAATAATGTTGTTTTTATTAACACCAAGCGCGCAAATGATGTCTAGACAAGAGATGGCGGCTGCACCTGCACCTGAACAGACAACTTTAATTTCTTCGATTTTTTTGCCAGTAATCAACAAAGCATTTAGCATGGCTGCGGCAACGATGATTGACGTCCCATGTTGGTCATCATGGAACACAGGAATGTTCATGCGCTCACGTAGTACGCGCTCAATTTTGAAACATTCTGGTGCTTTGATGTCTTCTAGGTTGATACCACCAAAAGTAGGCTCAAGGGAGGCAACCGCTTCGATGAATTTGTCTGGATCATTTTGAGCAATTTCAATATCAAAAACGTCGATACCTGCGAACTTCTTAAATAGAACGCCTTTACCTTCCATGACTGGCTTCGATGCCAATGGACCGATATTACCCAGACCCAATACAGCAGTACCGTTAGTGATAACACCAACGAGGTTATTACGTGCCGTGTATTTAGACGCAAGTTTTGGATCTCTTTGGATCTCAAGACAAGGTACAGCAACACCTGGAGAGTAGGCGAGTGCTAAATCACGTTGGTTGGCTAGCTGCTTAGTAGGGGTTACCGAAATTTTACCTGGGCGTGGAAACTCATGGTAATGTAAGGCAGCTTGTTCAAACTGCTCTTTTTCTGTACTGAGGTTATCCGTATTCGAAGTGGTATCGTCATTCATAATAATTGCCATGGTTGGAATAAATTGGAATAAATTAAATGGTGATAAAAAACAACGTCTAACCCTCCAAAGATCATTGAATGATAATAATTGAAAGGGATAAAGACGTTAAACGACTCACGACCATCAGAATCATGGTCGACGATCAAAGATCAGGTCAAAAAAGCAAACCAGCTAAAATATTCATTCTAGCATTATTGCCAATTCACTGCCTAGTCAACAACGGTGAATTGTGCGAATAATATAATAAAATGATATTCGTTATTTATCTCGTTGATAATGCCAAAAAATGCAGTTGGATATCAACCTTAATTTCATAATATTTCAAAATATTACAGAATTGAAAAGTGTTAAAGCGGGCAACTACTAAGATGAGCAGCTAATAGGCATCTGCGGTGTATCCGGTGCAGGCGCATTAGTATCTAGATCATTAGCGATATCTTGCACGCTGTAAGGATTGTCTAATAAGCGAAACACTCGATCAACTTCTTCAAACTGACCTTGCTCTGCGGCAGTAATCGCACGCTGCGCCATGCTATTACGAAGGACATAGACAGGATTAGTTGTCTGCATACCGTTAACTACCTGCTCAAGTGACAGCTGCTCGATCTGTGCCAGATAACGTGTTGACCAGTCTTGCCATACTTGCTGCGCATCACCGCTTAATTCGGTGGTCATGGTAACCAGTAGCTTTTGCTCATAAGGATGATCTGCTGGTGCGACCAAACCGAGTAGGGCGCGGAAACTATTGGTATAGTCGAGCAAATTGTCTTCTAATAGTGTCAACCATTCAAAGGCCAAGCTGAGGTTTTCTCTTTGATGCGGTAGGCCAAGCTTGCGGCACAGACCTTGCTGATAATGCTGCATAAAGGTTGCTTCATAAGGCGCTAAACACTCAGCGAGCGTCTCACGAGTAACGCCTTCTAGGCGCATAAAGTGTGGCAGCCAAACGTTTAGGTTCCAATGCCCGATAGCAGGTTGATTCTGATAAGCGTAGCGACCCGTATGGTCTGAGTGATTATTAATCCATGCAGGATTGAAGCGCTCCATAAAGCCAAACGGCCCAAAGTCCAAAGTACTGCCTGTGATAGATAAGTTATCTGTGTTCATCACACCGTGAGCAAAGCCAATCAATTGCCAATCAGCAATCATACGGGCCGTACGTTCAACCACTGCGGTCAAGAAAGCTAAGACAGGCGTTTCGCTATCGCGGCACTCTGGATAGTAAGTGTCAATCATATAGTCAGTGAACTCACCCAGTACATCAGGGGCAAAGCTGGCAATCCATTCGACATGACCGAGACGAATATGACTATCAGCCACACGCATCAACGCTGCACCTGCTTCGATACGCTCACGGCGTACTCTCGTATCAGATACCACAAACCCCAAAGCGTTAGACGAGGGGATGCCAAGCTGCGTCAATGCATGACCGCAAAGGTATTCGCGAATAGTACTACGTAAGACTGCGCGTCCATCACCCATGCGCGAGTAGGGCGTCAAACCAGCACCTTTAAGATGCAAGTCTTGTGGCTGTCCATCAACATCGAGTACCTGCGCCATCAATAAACCGCGTCCGTCGCCCAATTGCCCAGCCCACTGTCCAAACTGGTGACCGGCATAGGCCATCGATAATGGTTTGAAATCAGCTGGCACGTATTGACCGCCCAATATCTCAACCCAATTGGTCATCAGGTCCTCGTCGTTTGCCCAACCTAACTGCTGTGCAACTTGAGTGTTGAAGTGACCGACACGAGGATTGTCTAGTGGCGTCGGTGGCTGCTCATGATAAAGGCGCGTGTCTAGGTTGACGTAAGTGTTTTGATAACGCATACAGGCCGTTTCCATTAAAATATAAAAGTGAGAATGTCACTATAGCATAGCTCTCATATGGCATCGTTGCACTCTGTCCGTCTCTTGTAATATCTAGCCAAAAAATAAAACTAGCTACTTTGGGTGAGCTGAGTTTAGTGGATTATAGTCGAACCACTATTAAAGTGTTACAGCGTTAGACTCGTTTAGCCTACTACTGTAGTACTTGCACTCTGATGTATGCTGAAAAAAACGGACAAAAATATTTGGTAAACTTGTAATCTAAACAGGAGTTTACCATGAGTAAGAAAAGAGTAGAATACAGCGACACCTTCAAAGCCGAAGCCATCGCCAAAATCAAAGAAAATAACGGCAACATCAGTCAAACGGCTAAGGAGCTAGGGATACCCATGAACACACTAGCGAACTGGCACAGGAAAGCAGAAAGCGGCGTACTTGCAGGCACACAAAACTATAACCCTGAACTCATAGCCGCCTTGGATGAAATCAAAGACCTTAAAAAACAACTAAAAATCGCTCAAGAAGAACGAGAAATTCTAAAAAAGGCAACGGCGTACTTTGCCAAGAACCAGTAGCCAAGTACGCCTTTATGCAAGAGAATCGATTAAAATACTGCATACAACGTATGGCGACCCTATTTGAAGTCAGCCTATCAGGCTACTATGACTGGCTAAAGCGAGGCATCAGCAAGCGAAAACAGCACCACAACCGCTGTGAATTACTGGTCAAATCCGCTCACATGGATACCAAAGAAAGCTACGGTCATGAACGCTTACATCAGCATTTAACTAACCAAGGACATGACATCAGCCTTTACATGGTGCGACAAATTAAGCAAGAACATAGTATTTACTGCAAGCGTCACAAGCGATTTAAAACGACTACTGACTCAAATCACAACAAGCCTGTTTATCCAAACTTGCTAGAACAGCAATTTGACGTGGTAGCACCCAATATTGCCTGGGTCAGCGATATAACGTATATCTGGACCAATGAAGGCTGGTTATATCTAGCAGCGGTCAAAGACTTGTATAGCAAAGAAATCGTGGGCTATGCCCTAAATAAACGCATGACCTCTGATTTAGTATGCCAAGCGTTAAACAATGCCATCAAGTATAAACGACCCGCTAAAGGGCTTATCGTGCATTCTGATAGGGGTAGCCAATATTGCAGTTATCAGTACCGCCAAATCATTCAAAAGCATGGCTTAGCTGGCTCTATGAGCCGAAAAGGCAATTGCTACGATAATGCCCCGATTGAGAGTTTCTGGGGTCAGCTAAAAAATGAGCTGATTTACCACAAGGTCTATGAAACTCGTCAGCAAGCCATCGCTGATGTTACAAGATATATTGAGATTTTTTACAACCGTCAACGGATACAAAAAGGGTTAGGATTTAAGTCGCCTGCTCAAGTATTCCAAGACTTTTACCGTCAGGCTGCCTGATGAAATCTACCAAGTGTTTTTCTCCGTTGTTGACAGCAGAGGTCATTGTTTGCAATGATCAATTTACTAAATATTTTTTAGAGATCGCTGCTAATATTTGCTGTGGAAAAAGCACTTTTGACAGCAAAGTGCGTAAGGAGTTTCGGGGGCTTTCAAGCAATATAGCTGATACGCCAAATGACGTTGATATTCCTAACAATGAAAAGCTGGAGCTGCGATTAGTGCTAAAGCACCAGCATCATAGTTATATTGACTTAGCCGCTCAAGCAAAAAACAAGATATATATTATAAGTGACTTTATAAACACCTCACCTATAAGGCCTATATTTGATGCTTTAAAAAAGTCGGAAGCTAAAAAATATTATTATTACTCTAAGAAATCAAGTTATATCGATCATTCAGAAATTGTTGAGATGCATGATGATCTGAAGTCTGCCGACTCTCTATCTCAATTGGGTGCGCATCATTCCAATAGTCATGCCAAGGTATTAGCTTGGGATAATAATGACTTGCTGATTACTAGCTTAAATTGGCTGTCTGCAAGTGCCCCTAATAACCTTGTAGAGATTTACCATGAAATAGGTGTTTATGTTCAAGGTTGGGATGTAGCTAAAGATTTTATTAAAGTATTTAGAAGCTTAGATTAACACATGAAGTGCAATACCAAATGCAAGGTGAAAAAAAGACCTAGATGCGCTAGCATCAAAGTTTTTATCCACCGACCAAAGTGAGATTGCAACCATGAGCTATACACATCTAAGCC
>Ga0208182_1001488_pt1 | contig 10761 bp, 19 predicted proteins | sample MalvireepMed_906_FD_184248 | JGI IMG/M metagenome (GOLD analysis project Ga0208182, IMG submission 184248) | Marine viral communities from the Global Malaspina Expedition - Malaspina viral metaG DeepMed_906 (SPAdes) (version 2) | ecosystem: Environmental > Aquatic > Marine > Oceanic | place...
CTGACCGAACCATGCGTTGATGGCTTTGATGTGTTCCTTCAGTACAGGGCTGCGTTCTGCGTCAGCCTCTACCCGATTGATGCATTCATCATGCGTTGCATCCATGACCTGCACAGAACCAGACAGCCGCCGCGCAACTACGCCTGCGTTTTCATAATCACTGATGATGATGAACACGTTGCTGTTGCCTGCGTTCAGTTGCAGGTATGAAATCAATTGATCCCGCAACATTGAAAGAACAAAGCCATCAGACTTGGTTGATTGCCAAGGCCGTCTACCAAACAAGCAGGTTGCCAACGCATCCCAGTCGAACACCAGATCTCCAGGCTCTGCGTTGTCACTCACCCATGTAGTCTTGCCGCTGGCAGGAGGCCCGCACACAACCACACGCCTGAATGAATAGCCTGGCTTGAATGCTGATTCATTTGCCGTCTTGATACTGTGATGGTGCTTGCACAAACCCTGTAGGTTCTCAGGAGTATCCAGGCCACCCATACGCTTGGGCACGATGTGGTCAACCTCCGTTGCAGCCTCGTTGCATCCAGCAATCACGCAAACCGGATCACGCCTGAGTATGTGTTTCCTGGTGCGTTGCCAGGCATGACCATACCCACGCTTTGCAGCAGATTCACGCCTGGCATCTGATTCAGTGCGTGAACGCTTTGCAGCAATCTTCCTGCTGCCACTCCCTAGGTTGTCAGGCATCCTTGGCATCATTCAATCGGGCGCAACTTCGCCCCCCCTGCAATCGCAACGATCATGTATGCAGCCCTTGACACATCCTCCCAGGCATCACGGTATTCGTCTGTGATCTCACGCACATGAGGCATTCTTGTTTCAAGCAGCTTCGTCATGTGTACTGCAAATGTCATGTAGCAAACATCAGTCATTGCAGCGATCAATGCTGGCGTGGGGTCTGGTATCCGCGCAGAGTCGTGTTCTATCTTCTTTGCTTTGAACTCATCCATGTCAAATGTCAACCGTCGTACCAGGGTCCAGCAACACACGCCCTCTGTAGTAATCCCATGTTCCTGTCACCGTGCTTGAATTGAACGAACCCAGGCCGTTGCGTGCATCAAGTGTGCCGCCATACATTGCGATACTTGCAACAGTGTGCTGCCCAACTATTGAATCACGCACATCATAGATGCCTGAATAGAGGGTCAGCGAACCACCCGCTGTTGTCACACCGTTATGAAGTAGCGTAGAGCGATGCACAACCATGTTGCCTGATGCAGTGTCGCCTGCCTCTGTTGTGACCTCCAACCTGCTGCCGCCAACAAGTGTGATGTCATCAAGGCCGGATGCACTTTTGATTCTTGAACCCCTGGTTGCAACCAGGTCTGCATTGATGCTTGACCCAAACTCAATTGCAGCACCACCGTTTGATCTTGGCGCAGCGTACACCGTGCCGATGGTCGAGGAGTCTGGTATCTTCAGGTATGCGCGCGATCCACTGACATACAACGCAGTGATGTTGCCGCCAAGTGATGTGTATCCGTTCGCTGTTGGTATTCGCTTCACATACAACCGCTCTGTGCTGCCTGATACCGTGTGGAATGATATGTTTGTTCTGCCATTCTCTTTCTCAATGACTGCCTTCTCACAGTTCACAGTAACAGCAGAAACCGGCCCGCCTATGTCAGCACCAAAGAACCTGGAAACATGGAAGTTGGCACAGGTCAGCGTGCCAGTCGTTGCGTCTGATGCTGTTTCGCTTGCAAAGTACACGGTGTCGTACTGATCAGGAACGGTTCCCAAGTCCCAGTTCCCCGCTGTTCCAAGTTGACCATCGCCTGCGCCGCCCGTCCATTGGAATACACTTGAAGTTTCATAGGTGATTTCCACCTTTGGGTGCTTTGATGCTGTGGCATTCCCTGAATGTGCAAAGTTGATGTACCCCGCTGTTGTTTCATCATCAGACTTCAACAGCATGGACAGTTTGCCACCCCTGAATGAAATGGCATCGTTCACCAGGCTCACCATGCCTGAGTCAGATATTTCAATGGGGTCATTGCTTGCCGGGTCAAGTGTAAACGTACCAGTGCCCTGGGCATCAGTGTATGTTGGTGAAGTGGATTTTGACCCGTCTGCATTCGTCCAGAATGTTGTGCCGGTCTGGTAATTCCATGACGCTGTTTCGTCCCAGTCCTGGAACAGCGTCCTGTACACCGTGCATGTGTTGCCCGCCACATTTGCGAAATTGCTAACAATACTTAGCGTCATGGAAACAGAAGTCACGTATGCGCTTGATGGCAACGCAGAAATGTCAAACTCAAGCAGCACCCTGTTTGTCTGTGTTGCCTTCCCCGTCACATAGCCAAGTTTCAGTGCGCCTGAACCGCTTGTTGTCGGTGATTCAAGATATACAAACAAATCTTTCGATGCCGCTTCGTCTGGTTGTACGGTCAATGTTGGCATTCAGCCGTTCCTCATCACTCTTGATGCCGCTTCATACACACGATCCAATGCAGCAGCGCGTACCCACGAACATGTTTCACCCCATTTGGTGATTGCCGCCAGGCGACCAGAAAGCGTTTCTGGATGGTCTTTGTCCCATATATCAAGCCAGACACGATCGGGGCGAAGTTCAAACACATCTGCGTTCAATTTGAGAATGTCACAGCATTCAAACTGCACACTGCCCCGCTGCCATCGGTCGGTGTATGAAGGAGCGACCAGGGCAATCACATCAGGGTCAATTTCAACAACTGTGATGTGGTTGACAGCCTCGACGTTCATCAGCATATCCACCACTGAACCAACGCCAAGGCCGCCCACCACAATGTGCCCTTCTGCACCATCAACAACAGTACGCTGGTCATCCATCAACAGGGGACTGTCACAGGAAATGATACCCCTGGATTCATGGACAAGTGCAGTGTAGATGTCTGGTGGTGCATTCTCCAAACCACAACCTGCTGGTGCTTCACCAATGCCTGCAACCTCTACTTTGACAACAGACCACTTGCCTTGGCTACCAGGAGGTACATAGGTTTGAATCGGCAAAGCCTATTTCCTTCCCAACCATTTCATCACGGTTGGCTTCAGCCAACACCCAAGCACGAACCCAGCAACACCGACCAATACCAGAAACCAAAACTCACCCATCATGTTCAACTTCCCCTTCTCTTGTTCCACGCTGCCCGAATAGTCAAGTAGGCCAGGGCAATCGAGCAGATGCCGCTGGCAACGATCACAGGAATGAATATCCAATCTGCGTATACTTCAACAGCAAAGTTCAAGACGATCAAGGCAACGCCGATGCCCACGGCACGCAGGCCAACCGCGCCCCTGGTCAACACCATTGCAGCCACGCCGAACAACGTACAGATGCCGCCGACCCAGGACAGGACACCAAGGCGTGCGCCAGCGTGCTGTTGTGCCTGGCTCAACACATCGGACCCAAGGCCGCCTATCCCAAGTGGAGTCGTTCTGCATCCTACAAGCAGCGCAAGAATAAATGCAAGCCCGATGAGCAGTGCAGCCAAAGACAACGGTGCAATCAGTTCTCGAATGCTGAACTTGTTGGTGTTCATGTCAAACCAGCAGTGTGATGAGTGTTGGCACAAGACCAGCAACACCGCCGATGCCCCCTGCTACGATTTTCGTTGACAGTTTCAACTGCCCAACAGACACATCAAGCACATTCATGCGTGATTCAATGTGGTCAAGCCGTGATTCAATACGCTCAAGGCGATGAACCACAAGACGCTGGTATTCTGTCCATCCGTTTGTGTTCAAAGCCTGGCCGCTCCATGTTGAACTATACGCTGCCGCACTACTCAGTCTGCATTTGTCCGCATGGGATTGCTATGCCAACACCGCCGGCCTGTTGATGACCTGCTGGCCTGGCCGGCCTTCCACATTCCTACCAGGTGCTGCTGAACATTGCTCTTGCTCTGCCCTGTCAGGCTTGCCAGGTCGCGCACTGTTGCGTTCTGCCCTGTCTGCCTTCTGAACTGCTGCATGGCACGCAGTATTGAATCCTTGGGTTTGTTGTATTTCCTCATCAGATGATTTCCAGCCTTTGTATTGATGGCCTGGGGATGCTGATTGCATAGTCATATGAATCATCGCCGCCGGCTGCTTCTGGTTTCCATGCTCCTGCAATCACTATGTATGTCGGCGTTTCCTTCACCAACAATCCAACCTGGTAGATCAACTGTGGTTCTGGCAGTTCTTCATAGGTCAATTCTGCATTTTCCATTGGTTCGCTGCTGTCAATCCACTCACACAAAACCAACTGGTGTGGCACGATTTCCCTGCCTTCCATCATTCACCCCCGCCTAGCAGTTGCAGGTGTGCATCCCAGCACTTGCCCGGGAATCTTGACTGCCTGTGATGATCCTGGCATTCACCCCACATCAAGCCAGGTTGCCACATTGTCCACAGCCTGTGTGCGTATGGAGGATTTCTGGGTCCACATGTGCCGGCGTTGCAGTAGTACCAGGGCAATGGTGTTGTTGGATTCTTCATGGCCTGCGTCACTTCCCTGGGCGCATGAGTGTGACCCCTGACAAACAGCATGTGTGACCAGCCGCCAAGTGCCCAGGCTATCTGTAGCGATTCATTCTGGTCTGAATGAACGCCGGCTTGCCAACCATGAGTGAAACAGCACTGGCCGATGAGCAGTGCGCCTTCAGTATCATCAGGTGTTGGCTTCCTGTATGGGTACTGCTGCCATCGACCGAATATGTCCTGCCATGGGGATTGATCCCAGTGGATTAGCCGCCTGGTTGCCTTGTTTGTTCGCCGGCTGTCATTGACAACGACATTTGAGCAGTGGTTGCCCAGGGTCCAGTGCAGCCGGCAGTCATCTGGCAGCACTGACCGGATCGCCTCCAGGTAGTTTGCCGCTGCTTCATACTCATCGAACAGCGTGTGTTCGTACTCATCTGGATGTACAGAACCGGCTGCTGCCTCGAACAGATCACCCAGCATGACAAAATCAGTCAGCGTGCCGTAATGATCGCCGGCCTTTGCCAGTGAATCCAGCAAGTGCTTCTGTGCTTCCTTGCATTCAAATGGGCAGTGCGTGCAACTGATCGCTGCCCATCGTCTAGGTTTCGCCATTTGACAGTTCTGCCTCTATGTCGATGTCGTCCAGTTGCATCCAGGCTTCGACAAGTGCATTGGCAAGTTTCACGATGTCGTACAGCCAGAACGTCGCCATCCAGGGAACACGGTTTGACCTGTGAACGACAATCGGCACGCTGCTACCAGAATCCTCTGCCGTTCGTTCAAGCCACTGCTGCAAGTCGGCACGCCCGTACCGCTCACGATGCTTGACTTCAATGCTCACGCCTTCAACGCCGTGAAGATCGCCGGCCCCTTCGTCTTGTCCTGGTGCTGGCCTGCCTGAATACTGAACTGATCGGCGTGCCTTGGCAAAACCAAGCTCGCGCAGAATCTCAGCAACCTCACGCTCGCCGCGCTTGCCCTTCTGCCTGCTGTTGGTCGGCATGTGCCCCCCGGAACAACCAGAATGATATACGGTGCAAGTGCCGATTCTGTGCATGACTTGTTCTGTGTTTCTAGTTTGTCTTGTCTATCTCTCTCCCTTGGGAGGGAGAGATAGACATATACTTTTGGAAGTGCCGCGCCTGCGCTACATTGAGAACCGCATTGACGGTGCAATGAGTGGGGGCGTTTTTCCTCAATGTAGCGCCAGTGGTGCGCTAAGAATGGGTCAATGACGCGCCTGCGCTACATTGCGCCCCGGCCCTGTTAGGGCTGTATTGGGGGGCATTTCACAGGAGGCCGTAGAAGGCCGTCTCAGGGCACTTGGGTTTCGATGGGTAGTTTGTCGAATCATCGCCCAGGATGGCCCACAGGCCAAGCAGGAGGCCCAAAACAGAACCTGCCCCCCTGTGATGTGCAGTACCAGGGGAGCAGGTCGGAGTGAACCGGCAAACGATGCCGGCGACAGATCAGGCTGTGGCTACAACCTCCAGGCCAAGGAAGGCAAGCAGGTGTTCAAGAACCATGGTGCTGGTGTCTGATTCAGAGTCATCAAGATACCGGCGTACCGTCGTGGGATCAACCTTGGCACGTTTGGCAACCTGCGTTGCCAGGGCATTGGTTGAAAGGCCCAGTGCCTTCTGCCTTGCGACAATCTGCTTGTGTAGCCTGGAGCGTTTCATGCTTGGCCTTCTTCCTGCTTGTTCAGCGTTCAGTATTTCTTCGGCGCATATTTGCGCCTTGGGTTCTTGTAGTTCGATTCTGCAACGTGCAGATGGTGTGGCCCCTGGTCATGGTTCTTGCCGCGAATACGGAAACCACACTTGCCGCATCGGGCACGGGTACGATCCTTGTACTGTGTCATCATGCCTGCTCCTGGTTGTTCAATCGGTTCATCAGTGTCACGAATGCCTTTGCACATGTCGCCGGCACTACGCCGTTCCCCAGCTCATGCCTCACCACTCTCGGGATCGGAGGCAGGCAGTGGTCTCTGTTCGTACCCCACCGGAGGCGTGTTGCTCACCCTCCGTTCGGGAGATCCGAGGCGGAACCTGGCAGTGGGATCTGTGAGGGCAAAGATATGGAACGCATTGCCAAGGTCATTCTTGCGTGACTCTGCGGGGTACAGTTCCACGGCCTCATTCTCTGGACCGACGAGTGTGTTCTTGATTTCCTGAAAGTCACGCCAGTCGTGCTTCGCTGACTTGTCCACGTTCTGGATGCTCAACCGAACGACCCCAGTCTCCGCTTCTGGGAACTTCATCACGATGTAATCATCGTTCTCGTAGACCTTGAAACCTACAGCGTAATAAGCAGCATACAGGGAGGCTGCCATATCCATCGAACACTGGTGTTCCATCATTGTCCGAACCGTGAACTCCATCAGGTCGGGCAGGTCATCCCTGAATTTCTCAGTGATTTCTTTGAACTCCATCATGTGTGTACCTCATCAATCAATCTGTAGAACAGGGTCGAGAAAGCCAGGGCCACACACTGTGGCACTACGGAGTTGCCAAGGGATCTAAGTCTGTCAATTCTCCAGCGGTCCACATCGCTTCGTAGCCCATCAAGGTCTCCACCCAACTTGGGTTCAAGAGTCCGAGTGGGTTCCCATTTGTACTGTCGTTCTCCTGGTCTTGATGGCCAGCCCAGTCCTTCCCTGCTCTTCCACTCATCCCCGTCCGTACCTCCCTCGTGAGACACCTGCCCATCGTGGATCTCGGCGTCGTTTTGTCCGAGTCCCCCGCAGTCGGTGTCGCCCAGGCGGTGGGCAAGGTCTTGCTCGGTACACTCTCCACAGTCTTCGATACATTGCTCGGTTCGGGGACACCACCCGAGGGTGCATTCATTGGGTGGCTCTCGAAACGAGGATCGTTCAGCCATCGTCCACACGGTGGGGTCCACTCCTCCAGTTTCCCCTGAGCCATGCTGATATCTCTCCCCAGCATTGCATCCGCTTCGGCCTTCTCCATCCCCGCCTCCACCCCTCGCCTCAGTAGTCGCACGTTCCCCTCGTGTGGACGCATCGTCACATCGGGTGTCGGCCAGTTCACCTGCTGGGCTAACCCAATCTGGGCCAGCCTCCCTGTCTCCTTGTCGTACATTCGATGTCCCAGCCCACCCTCCAACCGACTGATTGTGATCCCTGGCTCCTGGCTCTGCGGTGTTCTCCACACCAAGGATGAACCACCGCTTTCGGAGGTGGGGTGCCCCAACTTCTTGCGCGCTGAAGCATCCTGCCGTTGCTCGGTAACCCATTTCTTCCAAGTCGCAGAGGACATGGTGGAGAACGCTGTGGTATCCCGGCGACTTTGCTGATGAGATGCCGTCGACGTTCTCGAAGAAGCAGATGGTTGGTCGAACAATGTCAATCCCATTTTTGATTGTTGGCCAGAGGTGGCGAGGGTCTTCGACACCCTTGCGATGTCCGGAGATACTGAATGGTTGGCACGGGAATCCAGATGAGAGGACAGATACACGTCCAGCAAATTCATCCCATGGGAACTGGTGTAAGTCCGTGAAGATAGGCGCCGGATCCAGGCTTCCCTCTTCCATCTTCGCAACCAGGTGATGGCAGCAGAAGGCTTCGATCTCCACATAAGCGATCGTTCTGATATTTCTGACCACGCTTCGGAGTCCAAGGTCGATGCCTCCGATGCCAGTGCAAAGGGAAAGATGATTGGGATGTTCATTCAAGCATGTCTCCAATTGTTTGCGGCTAGTCGATCAAGTGTTTCTCGTGCATCATCCATCTTCATGTCTGGGTTGAACCCGTGCTTCTGCAAGTCGGCAGAACGCTTTGGAGTCCAATGTCGAAACCTCCATATCCTGCGCACAGTGATATGTGATTGATTTGCTGAGAATCCACATGGGCTGTCTGCTCCTGGTTGTTCATTTGCTCGCCTTGTTCGATTTGGGGTGTCCGTACTCATTCCAGAAATTGATGTCATTGGTATTGATCTGCACCGCTTCACCGTTCATGTGTACCGAATCAATTTCTGGAGTCACACAAGCCATATCGACAGCACCACAGTAGATGATGATGCTTTCATGCCAATGGCGAATGATCTCAAGTAGGTCGTTGCCTGTAAGTGCCTCAATTTGCTTCTGGTTCATGTCTGTCGCTCCTGCTCCTGTGGTTTGCATTTCGGGCAACCCTCCCCGCCACCGCCGCACTCTGGGCAGTATGGCGGTAGGTCGTAGAGTCCCATTTCAACCAACTCCATCATGTGTTTCCTTATCCGGGCAGAACTTCTTGCCTGTTCCTGTGCCTGCTTGACGGTTTCATTTTCGTGCATGTCTGTCCTCCTGGTAGCGGGGTTTCCCCTGGTTCAGTTGCCTTCGTTGTTTGCTATTGGCCGAATGACGATCCTGACTTCTGTGCATACAGGATCAGTTGATGTGCCCCGCCAGGCACGTTCAACTGTTACTTCAACACTCTCATGGCCGGCAAGGAAATCATCCATCCACCCGCCTTGCATTTCCAGATAGGTGTTGAACTGGCCTGACTCCTGGATGGTGTGCCGATATTCTTTCACGCCTTCATCAACATGGCTTTCAGTACTGAGTACAAGCGATCCATCACGCATAGTTCGGTACATAGTTCGGCCTGTGCCCAGGTACATCCCATGCGCTGATGCGAAGTTCAACAATTGCTTTGGCAAGACAATACGCTTGTGCCCCCAACTATTCCTATCGCACTCCATTGTCAGTGGTTCAGTGTTGTTGTACATGTCTGTCACTCCGGTTGCGGGCGGTTGCCCTTGGCTGTTTTCTTCTTCGGCGTTTCTGCCGATCTGCCATTAGAGTAATCCGGCAAATCTGCCTGATCAAGCAGATTGCCGTACCAATTCCACTCTTTTTTGGATTCTGTGGCTTGCTCTCAGGAGGCCACAGGAGGCCGTCTCAGGCCAGTACAGCCTGGAAGCCTTCGCGGGCTGCTGGAGCCAGAAGAAGCCACAGACGCGGCCACAGGAGCATTGAGCGTACCATCATGCTTCCACGGCCTGCCGCTGCATGTGACCCCTGGCAACGTGGACAATCCACACCACTTCAGTCCTGGTCGACACTGCCATTGTCGGAATGCCGACCGCCTGGGCAAGCGTGTGTTCGGCCTTGGCTCCCTCGCTGTCGATCCAGCCTGGAAGAAGTGCAACAGCGTTGCAGTCGAGCAGCGCAGCGCAGTCACGTTTCATGCAGTCACGCATCTGCGTTTCGCTCAACACTTCCATCGGATGCAAGCCTTGCTCCCTGTCCAGGTCAGCCGGCGAAACAGGGATTGCATCGCGTGCCGCTACCAGGTCACGCACCCGGTCGAACTCATCCCAGTTCGCACCAGGTAGACCGCGCATCGGCCCGGCAATGTAGATGTGTGGTTTCATTTTTTCATACTCCGCACATCCCATCACACTCGTCATCCCATCCAAATACACCCTGGCCCTTCTCGACATCTGAACGTAGATCGACTTCATCCAGGGGCGTACAACTACGATGAATGAACGCCTCGCCGTCCATGTTCGTACCGTGTCGGATCGACCTGTCGAAATCGACTGCATCGGCCCACTCCTCCGGGCTTTCCTTGATCCGCCTCCACTCCTCGTTCGTGTGATACGGACATCCAATGCAGGCTGACCTGGGTACGTGGATGTCGGGATAGTTTGCCTCCAGCCATTCAATGCACTGGTGACGCTTGACGGGCTTGGGGAAGTAGTCGACCGGCAAGTTGCAGAACGGAAAGATGTGCTCTTTCCACTTGTCACTGCTTGCCTTGGCTCTCTGAATCTCGTCCCAGGATATGCCCATCCACTGCTGCATCACTACCTCCTTGGGCGCACGTTGCCTTGGCTTCAGGCCCATGATCTCCCGCCTCATATACCGCTCGATTGGTTCAATCTTGTACCGCATCGTGCATTGCCTACGGACCATGCCCTTCTTGCCGTTCTCTTGAATGACGTAGAGTGGGATTGCCATGAACCGGCCCCCATCGTTCCTGTGCGTGGGCGTGTAGTCATCACGCAGATTGCCCGTTGTCACCCTCGCCACCTTGATGCCGTGATCGGCTGCGTACTTCTCGCACCAGTCCAGGTGCGTGTACACATCCGCTGGCTCCCATTGCGTGTCTGCGAAGATGGCATAGTCGAGTTTCGGGAGGATGCCCTGGCAGGACATCAGCAGGAGCGTGGTGGATTGAACACCTGCCCCGAACGAAAGTACTTGGATCATGCCTTGCCCCTTTCAATCAAACTGACACGGTACACGCTCACGCCGTATGACTTCGCACCAATCTTCACACGCTTG
>Ga0208182_1001489_pt1 | contig 10759 bp, 6 predicted proteins | sample MalvireepMed_906_FD_184248 | JGI IMG/M metagenome (GOLD analysis project Ga0208182, IMG submission 184248) | Marine viral communities from the Global Malaspina Expedition - Malaspina viral metaG DeepMed_906 (SPAdes) (version 2) | ecosystem: Environmental > Aquatic > Marine > Oceanic | place...
AGTACCCTAAAACCAATACCGGTATCAGTGCTTATATTACCAGTATCCCGGGCAGTGGCGGTCGTGGTGGAGAACCTGTTATTTATGCTATGCATATTGTTGCAGTACTTATTCTTGTTTTAGCATCGATTAATGTTGGTAACTTGTTATTATCGAGAGCCGTTGAACGGGGAAAAGAAACCGCGATAAGAGTCGCTTTAGGTGCACCACGCGGTCGTTTAATTAGTCAAATGCTCTGGGAAAGTATCATCATTTGTGTATTAGGCGGTTTAGTGGGCTTTCTTGTCATGGCGTGGGGCTTGGAGTTAACAGAAGGCATAGTAGATACTTTTTATGCGGATCCAATGGCTTTTTGGTGGGTGTTTGGGATTGATGCCTACACGGTTAAGTTATCTATTTCGATTGTGATTGTAACCATACTGGTGACAGGGTTAATTCCCGCATGGCGAAATTCAGGTGGTGATTTTAATGCGGTTTTACGTGATGGTACTCGAGGCTCTTTAAGTAAAAAAGCGGGTCGAGTGAACAAGTTGTTAGTCATTAGTGAAATATTTATTTCAGTAACTGTGCTCATTGTTGCTGCAGTATTAGTACAGTCGGCATATGAACAAAGCCACAAAGACATTGGCGTTAATACAAATAACGTTTTAGTTGCTAATGTATTACTCGCGGAAAATAATTATGCCTCAGCAAGTGATAAAACACTGTTTGTTAATGCGTTGAAGTCACAATTAGAAAACAGCACAGCAATTAACGGAGTCATGATTGCTAGTGCTCTGCCTGGGCACTTTAGCGCCAAGAAAAGTATTGCTATAAATGGCAAAGAGTACGGTAAAGCAAGTAATAATAGTTACCCTAAAACTAACTATATAACCACCATGCCAGGTTCGTTAGCTAGTTTAGGTGTAGAGTTACGTCATGGTAGGTACTTTAATCAAGCTGATAATGGCATTGATAAAAAAACAGCCTTAGTCTCTGAACTTTTTGCAGACATGCACTTTCCGAAAGAATCGGCAATTGGTAAACGGTTTCGTTTGGTAAACAGCGATAACGAAATAGAAGACTGGTTAACTATTGTTGGTGTGGTTGAGCATACTATTCAAGGAAGTCGCGAAGGGTATTCCGCTAATGTACCTGTGGTATATAGGGCCTTTAGTCAAGATCCAGTAAGTAAGCTAACGGTTGCTTTGAAGATGAATGCAACAATCAATACGGTGACTAAAACCTTACGTAAAGCACTGCAAAGTTTAGATAGTGAGTTACCTTCGTACCGTATTGAAACTTATTTAGCGAGTAACGAACGTATTACAGCTCCTATTATCTTTATCAGTAACTTAACTGCGCTATTTGCTTTAGCTGCTCTATGTCTTGCCGCAAGTGGTATTTATGGTGTTATGTCGAATACGATTAATCAACGCACCCAAGAAATAGGTGTTAAGCAAGCCTTAGGCGCGGATGAAACTAGAATTACTAAAGAGTTTCTTCTTACCGGTTTAAAACTATTATTTTTAGGTGGCATACCGGGCGCGTTATTAGGTGGTTTTATGGGCTTTGCCATGGGGCAAAGGTTTGGTAGCGATATTACTGTACTGGTTATGATTATATCAACGATGCTCACTATTATTGGAGCAACTGTTATGCTTGCCACATACTTACCCACTAAACGAGCTTTGACGTTAGAACCAAGTCAGGCGTTACATTACGAATAAGGCCTATTGAACCGTGTTAGGTTTTGAGAGTGAACTTGACACGGTTATTTTACATGTTCATCTAAGTAAACATGTACTATGATATTCCATGGTATGGTTTGAGAATAAGGCTAAGCTTTTGCACAAGGTAAGTAGTTAAAATGAAACAACATATTCTATTAGTTGATGACGATCTAGATATACTCTCAGCACTTAAAATATTGCTAGTACCAGAAGGGTTTACTGTGCAGTTGTGTCAAACACCAGAAGCCGCATTGGCTGCAATTGCTCAGCATAACTTTGACTTAGTATTGATGGATCTCAATTACTCCCTTGATACTACCTCGGGGGAAGAGGGACTTAAGCTGATTGCAGCTATTCGAAAGCTTGATGAATGTTTACCTGTTATTGTAATGACAGGGTGGGCAACAATAGATGTCGCAGTAAATACCATGAAAAATGGCGCTAATGACTTTATTCAAAAGCCTTGGGATATCGACCGTTTAATTGCCATCATCAACAACCAAATTAAATTGGCGCAGAGTGAGAAGAATGCGCAAAGGTTAAGCCAACAAAACCAATTATTGCAACAACAACTTGATAATGAATATCGGGGCGAGTTAATCAGCCAATCAGCCACTATGCAAAAAACCATGGCGATTATTGAACAAGTTGCCAATACCAACGCGAGTATTTTACTTACTGGGGAAAATGGCACAGGTAAAAGCATGTTCGCTCGCTATATTCACCAACATTCACAACGCAAGTCAGCAAGCTTAATTTCAGTAAATATGGGAGCGGTCACTGAAAACTTATTTGAAAGTGAGATGTTTGGTCATGTTAAGGGGGCTTTTACTGATGCAAAGTCAACACGTATTGGTCGCTTTGAACTCGCTGATAAGGGCAGTCTGTTTTTAGATGAAATAGCGAATACACCATATTCTCAACAAGGAAAGCTGCTAAGGGTATTAGAGGATAGTCAATTTGAGAAAGTAGGGGCTAATAAAACTCAACTTGTCGATGTTCGTTTAATCTGTGCCACCAATGCAAAACTTGATGACGCGGTAATTGCAGGTGAATTTCGTAAAGATTTACTCTATCGTATCAATACCATCGTTATTGAAATTCCACCGCTTAGGCATCGAAAAGAAGATATACTACCGTTAGCGCTATCTTTCTTAAATGAATGTGCCAATAAGCAGTCACAGTCTGCTCTTACACTCACAGATGAAGCGCAATGCGCTTTAGTGAACTATACGTGGCCAGGTAATATTCGAGAGTTACATCATGTGATGGAGCGAGCGCAAATTCTAGGTCAGTGCGATGTTATAGGTGTTGAAGAGCTTGGCTTGCCAGCAAACTTTACAAAAGTTGAGGAAAATTCAGGACAACTCGAGCAGCAGAAAAATGTTGGGCAAGGTGATGGCCCAGAGCTATTAAGTTTAGCGGATATTGAACTTAATATAATTGATCAACGTTTAGCACATTTTGATGGTAACGCGCTAAAAGCAGCTAAGTCTTTAGGGTTAAGCCGTAGTGCATTTTACCGGCGCTTAGATAAAGTATAAATAAATAAGTTCTAGCAAGTTACATCAAGTTTTAGGTATTAATATTAAATATGATCGATAACAGTAAGCAACAAAAGCTAGTTCAAACAAAGCGTTCATTTGAAGCGCAATTGACACAATTGTCACTATTTGCTTCTTTACCGTTATTTTTATTGCTGTTGTGGGTAATGGTATATGCCAATATTTCTTTGTATTTAGTGCTGCTCACTGCACTTTTAGGTACGGTAAGTATTTGTTTTTGCCACAGCCAAATTTATCAAAAGTCTTCCTACCAACTAAGAAGTTTGAGTAATTTACTCGATGCGATGAACCAAGGTGACTACAGTATTAGGGCACGCCCTAGTCAAGGCGATAAAGCATTAAATGAACTCGTACATTCTATAAATAACTTATCTGAGCGACTTAATAAACAACGTATTGAAACTGTTGAAAGTCAATTTCTACTTAATACAGTGATCCAACATATCGATGTTGCCATCATCGCGTTAAATAGTAGCAATGAACTTGTGCTGACTAACCCATGTCATTAAAGTTTTCAGGTCAAAATGGCCAGTTTAATGTTCACCGAGAAGCATATCGTCAGGCGGGAAAACAGCAGACATTATTATTTATTACTGATGTCAGTACCATGTTACGAAGTGAAGAGCGTAAAGCTTGGCAATCTTTAGTACGGGTGATAAGTCATGAAATAAATAACTCACTTGCGCCTATTGCATCCATAAGCCAAAGTTTAACGCGTTTGATTACCCGACCTCCTTCTGTAGATAGCGCGGATGCAGATTCGACTGAAATCACAGACACCATTGAAGATAATAAAGGTTACTTGGTTGAGGGGCTAGCTATTGTCTCTCAGCGCGCTAATAATTTAACTCAGTTTGTCAATAGTTATAAACTGATAGCTAGCTTGCCTGAGCCTAATAAACAGCCTAGCTCAATAGCAACGTTAGTAACCAAGGTCGTCAAACTTTGTGCTGAAAATAAGGTCGAACTTTGCTCAGAACTTGATTTCAGTTTAAATATTGATGCGATACAAATTGAACAGGTATTGATCAACTTAATTAAAAATGCCTTAGAAGCTACTGCTCAGCTAAATGATGATGACCACCAGCAAGCGGGTCGAGTACGTATTGATTGGCGTGTAGAAGAAAATATTTTTATTCTCACGGTTGTTGATAATGGTACTGGCATTGCAAATATCGATAACTTATTTGTACCTTTTTATACGACTAAGAAGCATGGCTCCGGTATCGGCTTAGTATTATCAAGACAAATAATCGAAGGGCATAACGGTAAGTTAACACTGAAAAACAAAGTCACCAGTGACAAAGTATTGCCACAGGCTGTGCAGGACCTTAAGGATAAGACAAAACCGGAAAATCTATCAGGCAGCATTGCAACAATTGAGTTGCCTTATCATTAAATTTACAAAGAGTCTTTTTTAAAGTAACTACCTTCTGTAACTCTTTATTTGTGCGGGCGGTTCTTCCACGCTTTAACTGTTTGGTATCGCCACAGTGCCTGAATACCAAAATAACCTAAAACAGAAAAGCTAACGGCAAGCACACCACAACCTACCAAAAATGCTGGACCAATTGTGCTTAAGCTATCAAGTACCCATTGCCAGTTTGCGACAAAAACAAATTCTTGCTCAGGCACCGCTAATACCCATGTGCCAACTAAGTAACAGGCATAAAAAATAACAGGCATAGTTAATGGGTTGGTTAGCCATACCAAGGCAATTGATAAGGGTAAGTTTGCATGTACTATAATAGCTGTACCTGCAGCTAAAACCATTTGAAAAGGCACTGGCATAAAAGCAAAGAATAAACCTACAGCAAAAGCTTTGGCTACTGAATGACGATTAAGGTGCCAAAGGTTTGCGTTGTGAAGCAAGTTGCCAAAAATTTTTAAGTATTTGTTTTCTTTTATAGTTTGATGATCAGGCATCATGCGCTTAATGGTTTTTTTAGGCATATACTTCTATGAGTTCTTAGGCTGTTTATCATTATAAGTAGCGATAGAATAAGTATTATTGTCCTGATTTAGATAAGGATTTACTTCACTATGGATTGGTGGCTACTGACTTTTTTTCTTGGTGCTATATTGTCACTATTTTTACCAATAGTGCCAGTGCTTTTTCAGCTATTTTTACTTCTTTTAGCTGCCATGCTGTTTTTTTCTTATAAAAGGCTGCGCACTAGTTCTGGTTTATTGTTCGGAATGTTATGGGTTTTAGTGAATGCTTTTAGTTATCAGCAGCAAGTATCACATGAACTCAAATCAGCAATGCACAATAAGCAAACTATCTTAGTGACTGGTGAAGTATTGACCTTAATTAACCTTGCTGCGCAAAAGGTAAATCAGGAACAACGTTATAAATTCAACTTTAAAGTCTTAAAAATTAATCAGCAGCATTTATCTACGCCTATTATTGTCAGGCTTAATTGGGATAAATCGCCAGTGGAAGTTGTTCAAGGGCAATTATTAGTACTGGCCGTGAAGTTAAAGCCAGCTCATGGTTTGGCAAATATAGGCGGCTTTAATTATCAAGCTTGGCTTAAAAGTAAGAATATTGTCGCTACTGGTTATGTGCTTAAGGATAAAAAACGCACTGGAAAACTACAAATTAGCAATCAGATAATCGCGGACTCACTGAGTATTAGGCAATCGCTATTTAATCAATATCAAGCAATATTAACTAAACATAATTTATCGGAAAATACGCTCTCGCCATTGATGTTAGCCTTAACGTTTGGAGAACGTAGTCAATTATCTAAAGCGCACTGGCAAGTTTTGCAGGCAACAGGCACAGGACACTTAATTGCCATTTCAGGTTTACATATAGGTTTGTTAGCGAGTGCCAGCTTTATTGGCATCATGCTGCTATTTCGTCTGTTACCTTTACAAGCATTTCCGAAGTTAAGTTCAACCCTTCAAAAAGAGAATCATCGATATCTAGCAATTTTTATCAGTATTTTTATGGCTATCTTTTATAGTTTTTTGGCTGGATTCTCATTGCCTACACAGCGGGCGCTGGTAATGCTACTACTATATTGGTTTACCCGTCTTTTTGCAGTTAAATTATCAATTAAACGTTGGCTGCTAATAACTCTTTTTATCTTGATTTTAGTGAGTCCTTTTAGTTTATTCACTGCGAGTTTTTGGTTGTCAGTTTATGCGGTGACCATTATCTTTATGACTTTATGGCGTTTTCACTACTTTTTAAAACGAGGTAATGCTTTTGTCAGATTCATTAAGGGGCTGATTATTATCCAATTGAGCTTAACGTTAATGTTATTGCCGATAAGTGCCTTCTTTTTTCAAAAACTATCCATTGTTGCTTTGTTTGCTAACCTACTCGCTGTGCCATGGATGAGTTTTATCAGTATTCCTTGTGCGTTAATTTCTGTTGTCGTTATGCCGTTAAATGAATTTCTTGCTAAATTTTTTCTGCAACTAAGCCTTGAGTCTATAACCGTATTATGGCGCTATTTAGTGTTCTTGGCAGAACTTCCTTTTGCGCAACAACCCATATCACAATGGCAATTATTAATCTTGACAGCTGTGACTGGAATGCTATTTTTTAAACTATTTACCTCAAGCGTGTTAACAATAAACAAGGGTAGTTTTATCGCCATGGCAGCTAGTTTTTTTCTTATTGTGCTAAGCGTTAATCGACTGGCAGCTTCTCAATCAGACAATCAAGGTAAATTATTTGCTGAACAAGTAAGCCAATATCAAGCGAACCCTGAACAAAGTACTTTATCGAAAGAATCAATATGGCAGTTACAGTTATTTGATGTAGGGCAAGGTTTATCGGTGCTAATCTCTCGTGACGGACATGCGTTGCTGTATGATACGGGAGCTGCATACCCGAGTGGCTTTAACATGGTTGATGCGGTAATTTTACCTTATTTACAATATTCAGGCATTAAACAGCTCGATAAAGTTTTTCTTAGCCACAGTGATAATGATCATGCCGGTGGATTGCAACCCTTACTTGCTGGCGTAAAAATTAAACAACTCATAACCAATGACGACAGGTTAGCAAAATCTCATCATAAGTCGCTACCTTGCCAGCAAGATATGGTCTTTAATTGGCAAGGGTTACGTCTTGATGTTTTATGGCCTATTGTGGCTGCCAACAAAACTCAGCACATAACGAATAAAGGGGGATACAGGCAAAAAAATGATGACTCTTGTGTGCTACTTATCTCTGATGGCAAGCATAAAATATTATTAACAGGAGATATTTCAAAAAAAGTCGAGCAAGAGTTAATGTTGTTATATCCAGAATTGACGGCTGATGTTTTATTAGTACCTCACCATGGTTCTAAAACATCATCTAGTGCAGCATTCCTTAAACAAGTAGCACCTAAAGTTGCTCTTGTCAGCGCAGGTTTTATAAACCGATGGCGTATGCCTGTTAGTCTAGTTGTCTCTCGTTATGAGCAACATGGAATTCAATTATTAAAAAGCAGTGATAAAGGACAGTTATCATTAACCTTTAGTGAGGATATTAATATTGAAAGCTATCATGACGATTTAAGACCGTTTTGGTTTAGCCATTAGTTTCATTCCTGCTTATTCTGTATCATAGGACAAATTTAGTTGGTTGTCAGGGTAAATCACGCTAAAATCAGCCAACTATCGTTATTTTCAATCTTTGCATGAGAAAGTTCAGTCAATGACAGCATCGAGTTCATCTGCTAAACAAACACCGAGTCAGGAAAATCCTCCTTCATTAACTCGTTCTTCGACCACAACATGGCAAAACTTTAAGCGATTACTCGCCTATGCTAAACCGTATAAATTAGGCTTTGTTGCAGCCATTGTTGGCATGCTCGGTTATGCGGCCATTGATGTTTATTTTTTATCTAAATTACAGCCGTTAATTGATGAAGGGCTAAATGGTGCTAATCCTACATTTATGAAGTGGGCACCAATATTTGTTGTTGCGGCTTTTATTTTTAGAGGAACTTTTCATTTCATTGCCAATTACTGTTTAGCTTGGGTAGGTAATCACGTTGTAAGTGATATTAGGCAAAATTTATTTGAACATATTATGACCATGCCTGTCGCTTTTCATGATAAAGAATCAACCGGTTCACTTATTTCTAAAATTACCTTCGATAGCGAGCAAGTTTTGCATTCAGTCAGCCGCTCACTGTTGATTATCGTTCAGCAAAGTGCTTTTGTTATCGGTTTACTGGCGTTAATGTTTTATATGAGTTGGCAGCTATCGTTGATTTTTTTATTAATAACGCCAGTCATTGCGATAATTGTTTCTATCGTTTCAAAACGCTTTCGTAAAGTAAGTAAAAATATTCAGGGTGCAATGGGAGAGGTTACTACGGCTGTTGAGCAAACATTTAATGCTCATAAAGTTGTGCTGACTTTTGGCGGACAAGAGCGTGAAGCTGAGCGCTTTGGTCAAATTAATAAACATAACCGTCAGCAACGAATGAAATTGATGGCAACTAAAGCCATTAGTGTGCCGCTTATTCAAGTGATCGCTTCATTTGCTTTAGCATTTGTTTTTTATGCTATTACGTCAGACGCGATGAAAGATATCTCAGCAGGTACTTTTGTTAGTGTGATTACTTATATGACCATGTTGCTTAGACCTCTGAAGATGCTAACTAATGTCAATAGTGAATTTCAACGTGGTATGGCTGCTTGTGCCAGTATTTTTACTGTACTTGACCAAGAAAAAGAAAAAGATACAGGCACCGTTGCATTAGAGCACGCGACAGGTAATTTAGCCTTTAATCAGCTAGATTTTTCTTACGATAATAGTGAAAACTTGGCATTGAAAAACATTAATTTCACCCTGAATACTGGGGAAACTTTAGCATTAGTGGGTCGTTCGGGTAGTGGTAAATCCACGGCTAGCGCTTTGTTGTTGCGTTTTTATGATGCCACTAATGGTGAAGTATTAATTGATGATATTAATATTGAACAGTATAAACTTAAAGACCTTCGCAAACAGTTTTCTTATGTTTCTCAACAGGTTGTATTATTCAATGATACCTTAGCTAATAATATTGCTTATGGTAAGCCTGACGCAAGTATGGAAGAAATTATTTCCGCGGCTAAAAGTGCCCATGTTATGGAGTTTGCTGAAAAAATGGAGCAGGGCATTGAAAGCAATATTGGAGAGAATGGCGCTTTACTTTCAGGTGGTCAGCGACAACGAATTGCTATTGCACGAGCATTGTTATGTGACGCACCTTTTTTGATTTTAGATGAAGCAACCAGTGCACTGGATACTGAATCAGAACGCCATATTCAAGATGCTTTGCAAACCTTGCAAAAAGATCGTACTTCTATTGTTATTGCCCATCGCTTATCGACCATTGAAAGTGCCGATAAAATCATAGTGATGGAGCAAGGTGAAATAGTCGAACAAGGCAATCATCAGAGTTTACTTGAAAAAGACGGTGCATATGCACAATTACACCGCTTTCAATTTGACTCTTAACTTAACTCTTCATTTTATTTAGCTATAAGCAAAAAAGCCTTTATGCGTTTAATAGAAAAAGTCTGGTTTCAACAACACTATGCTAAATGGTGGCTCGTGCCGCTATTATTACCCTTATCACTTTTGTTTTGGTTAATAAGCAGTATAAGACGCATAGCTTTTAAACTAGGCTTGAAAGAAACTGTCATTTTAAGCAAACCTGTAATTGTGGTTGGTAATATCGGCGTCGGCGGCAATGGTAAAACGCCAGTGGTTTTGCATCTTGTTGAGCTATTACGTTCGTTAGGACTTAATCCAGGGGTTATCTCGCGAGGTTATGGCGGCAATGCACCACATTACCCTTATTTACTGAGTGAAGAAAGCAATGCTGAAGTAGCAGGAGATGAACCCATCTTGATTTATCAACGCTGCCATGTTCCTGTGGCTGTTGGCGCAGATCGTATTGCTAGCGGACAACTATTAATTGAACAGGGTTGTGATATTATTATTAGTGATGATGGCCTGCAATATTATCGTTTGGCTCGTGATTTAGAGCTAGTTATTGTGGATGGAAAGCGCCTTTTTGGTAATGGTTTGTTATTGCCTGCTGGGCCACTTAGAGAAGGCCTTTGGCGTTTAAATACTAGTGACTTAGTTATTTATAATGGTGGTGATATTACTGCCGATAAGCCATCGATGGCCTTGCATATGAATTTGCTTGCTACGAAAGTTTATCATCTTAAAAGTGGTGAAAAGCGTAATTTAACTGACTTTATCAATGAAAATAAGACAGTAAATGCCATTGCTGGTATTGGCGACCCGCATCGATTTTTTAATACCTTAACGACATTGCAATTTGAAATTAATGAACAACAAGCTTATGTTGACCACCATCACTTTACCCTTGATGACTTTAAGCAGTTTTCTGATAATAGAGCATTACTGATGACAGAAAAAGATGCGGTAAAATGTCGAGACTTTGCTCAACAACATTGGTGGTACTTGCCTGTTGATGCACATTTTTCTGAACAGGAACAAGC
>Ga0208182_1001502_pt1 | contig 10686 bp, 10 predicted proteins | sample MalvireepMed_906_FD_184248 | JGI IMG/M metagenome (GOLD analysis project Ga0208182, IMG submission 184248) | Marine viral communities from the Global Malaspina Expedition - Malaspina viral metaG DeepMed_906 (SPAdes) (version 2) | ecosystem: Environmental > Aquatic > Marine > Oceanic | place...
GTTTATGATAATTGCGCATGATGAACTGACGCATTAAACCATCAACCCCTGAAACACTGACATCGGGAGTATAAAGCTCGCCTTCTATCCAATAAAAAAGATTCGCACAGCTAGCTTCAACAACTTGCTCTGAAGCGTTGCGCACAATTAAGTCATCTTCATGGCGTTCATCGAGTTCGTGCCGAATTAACACTTGTTCTAAACGGTTGAGGTGTTTTATTCCCGCTAACATCGGATTGATGCCGATTTTTTGCTTACTGACCCCTAGCGTAATACCAGTTTTAGCTAATGCATCGTACTGCTGCGGATAATCAAATACCATAACAATGGTATTCGTTGCATCTTCATTTAGACCAATCCGTGAGTAACCACGACCACCACTGCCACTGGTAATCATTACTTTAAGTATACCAAGAGGATAGTTCGCGGCTACTTTAGTTAATTGTTTGGCTAAAGCATCTTGAATGGATAAATTGGGCAAGGAGATCGATAACTTTTTGCAGCCATCTTCCAAACGGTTCAAATGATGAGTTAATAATTCAATTCGACCATCTACAATTTTAGCGGTAGTGAATAAACCGTCACCATAAGCTAGGCCACGATCATTAATATTAAGATTTGTTAAACTTTTGCCATTTATTGAGCAGTATTTCATTTTTACCTATTGTCATACTTTGAGGTTAATATTTTAGGTATAAAAAAACCTGAATATCTCCTAGTAAAATATAGAAGTAGTATTCAGGCTTCAACTCTGGATTTCAAGTTTTATAATGAAATGATTAGATTTTTTTGAAGATTAAAGAACCGTTTGTGCCGCCAAAACCAAAGGAGTTACACAAAACATAATCAAGATTTACATCACGAGCTTCACCAGCAACATAATCGAGATCACACCCTTCATCAGGGTTATCAAGATTTATTGTCGGTGGTACTTTATTATGCATTAATGCTTGGATACTGAAGATAGCTTCAACTGAACCAGCAGCACCTAATAAATGACCTGTCATTGATTTGGTTGACCCCATCATGACATCGTAAGCACCGGCGCCAAATATCGTTTTAACCGCATTAGTTTCAGCAATATCTCCTGCAGGTGTCGATGTACCATGCGCATTAATATAGCCTATTTTGCTGGCATCTATTTTGGCATCATTCAACGCATTTTGCATAGCTCTAGCGGCGCCATCACCATTGGTAGGTGGCGAAGTCATGTGATAAGCATCACCACTCATACCAAAGCCAACTAATTCAGCATATATTTTTGCACCACGGGCTTTGGCATGTTCATATTCTTCAACAACAATAACACCTGCACCATCACCTAAGACAAAACCATCGCGGTCTTTATCCCAAGGACGAGAAGCCGCTTGAGGGTCGTCATTTCGACGAGATAAAGCACGTGCGGCACCAAAGCCTCCCATACCTAATGTAGTTGACGCTTTTTCTGCACCACCAGCAACCATGACATCAGCATCACCGTAGGCAATCATACGGGCAGCATGACCGATATTGTGAACACCGCTAGTACATGCAGTTGTAATCGCAATATTAGGCCCTTGTAAACCTAACATAATAGATAGATGCCCTGAAATCATATTGATAATGGTTGAAGGCACAAAAAAGGGTGATAACTTACGGGGATTACCGGAGGCTTTTAATAACTTCTCGTGGTTTTGTTCAATTAGTCCTAAACCACCTATGCCTGAGCCAACTGCTACACCAACACGTGGTGCATTTTCTTCAGTAATTTCAAGCCCTGAATCTTTAAATGCTTGTACACCTGCAGCCACACCATACTGGATGAAAAGGTCCATTTTTTTGGCCTCTTTTCTTTCCATAAAGTTTTGTGCGTCAAAGTCTTTGATTAACCCTGCAAATTTAGTTGAATAGTCTGTAGTATCAAAGTGCTCAATAAGGCCAATACCACTTTTTCCAAGTAGTAAATTTTGCCAAGTTTCTTCTGCAGTATTTGCTAAAGGGCTAAGCATGCCCATGCCAGTAACAACAACACGTCTCATCGCTGAATGACCTCCAAAAATTATTATATCAATGTTATTAAACTTATTCTCACTGTTCGAGAAACAACTGAATAAACTTGATATTAGATACAAAAAAAGCGGTCACTTTAATAAGTATACCGCTTTTTCTCTTTTGACTAAGTTCGGTTATTTAGCTAATTAGTTTAGTAAACAGATCGAACTTAAAGCAATAATTACTGATTAGCAGTAACGTAATCAACTGCTGCTTGAACAGTAGTGATTTTTTCTGCTTCTTCGTCAGGAATTTCAGTATCAAATTCTTCTTCTAACGCCATAACTAATTCTACTGTGTCTAATGAGTCAGCACCTAAATCATCAACAAATGATGAATCAATTTTAACTTCTGCTTCACTAACACCTAATTGTTCAACTGTGATTTTTTTTACGCGTTCTTCGATAGTACTCATTTTTTTTCCTTTACTGAAAGTGCAATTTTTCAAATTGCGTGTAGTGTATTCGTCAACAGCGATGCATGCAAGCATCTAATTAATTTTTTTATCTGGTCTAACCTGTTGACTTAACTTGAATTGGTTCTATTTTATCAATAAAAACAAATGTAACTAAAAATGTAAACCTTAATAAATGGGGCTTACACCATATACATGCCACCATTTACGTGAATAGTTTCACCGGTAATATAAGCGGCTGCATCAGACGCTAAAAAAGCAACTGTACTGGCAATTTCTTCTGGTTTACCTAAGCGATTTGCCGGAACTTGTGAAAAAATGCCTTCTTTTTGTTCATCTGTTAACGTTTGTGTCATATCAGTATCAATGAATCCTGGTGCAACAGTATTAACCGTTATGCCACGTGATGCAATTTCACGTGCAAGTGACTTGGTAAAACCTAATAAGCCAGCTTTAGCCGTTGCATAGTTTACTTGGCCTGAATTACCCATAGTACCTACAACTGAGCCAATATTGATGATACGGCCGTTACGTTTTTTCATCATAGGACGGATAGCTGCTTTGCTGACTTTAAATACAGACGTAAGATTTGTATCAAGAATGTCACTCCATTCATCATCTTTCATGCGCATAAACAAATTATCGCGAGTGATACCAGCATTATTGACTAGAATATCAATGCCGCCGTGAGCTTCTTTAATCGCATCAAACATTGCTGTAATTGACTCATCACTCGTAACATTTAACACTAAACCCATACCGGCGTTATCGTTGTTAGCCAAATACTCAGCTATTTTACTTGCGCCATGTTCTGATGTCGCAGTGCCAATAACTGTGGCACCCAATGACTGTAATTGCTCGGCAATGGCTTTACCAATACCACGGCTAGCGCCTGTTACCAACGCTACTTTTCCAGTTAATGAAAACATAATCTTTCCTATTTAATTAATTTTACTGACTTTATAGCCGCCAAGCTATTGTCTATGTATTGTTCTTATACTAATTCTTGTGCTTTTAATAATGATGCTTGATTATTAAAACTCACACATGCAATTGATTTATTGATACGTTTTGCTAAACCTTGTAATACTTTGCCCGGTCCAACTTCAACCATAGCAGTAATACCACTATCACCTAGTTGGCTTATTGTTTCACTCCAACGAACCGGAGAATATAATTGTTTGACTAAAGCTGCCTTTATAGCCTCGCTTGAGTTTTCAATACGTACATCGACATTATTTACCACATCGACAGTGGCATCATTGAAATCAATATTATCAAGTTCTGCTGCTAATTTTGTCGCAGCATCAGCCATTAATGCACAATGTGAAGGAACACTGACAGGTAGAGGTAGCACTCGTTTGGCACCGGCTTCTTTACATAACTCCCCTGCCTTTGTTACCGCAGCTTTATGCCCAGCAATAACAACCTGGCCAGGAGAGTTAAAATTCACAGCAGCAACAACTTCATCACCCTGCGCTTGTAAACATGCATCGATTATTGCTTGATCATCTAAACCGATAACTGCGGCCATAGCTCCAACACCTGCAGGTACACAAGCTTGCATAAACTCACCACGCTTCTCAACAAGCTTTACTGCTTGTGCCAGCGAAAATACACCAGCGCATACTAGTGCAGAATATTCTCCTAAACTATGCCCGGCCATCACATTAGGCAAAACACTTGACTCATTTTGCCAAACACGCCATAACGCGACACTAGCTGTCAGTAGTGCTGGCTGTGTAAAGTTAGTTTGATTAAGCTTTTCCGCGGGGCCTTGAGCTACCAATTGCCATAAATCATAACCCAAAGCGTCTGATGCTTCTTTAAAAGTGTCTTGTACAACAGCATGCTCAGCAAAGTCTTGCAACATAGCTACTGTTTGAGAGCCTTGCCCTGGAAAGACAAAAGCTAAGTTACTTTGTACAGTCATGTTTTGCATAGTTATTATTCTCTTATTTATTCTTAGGAAAATGCCACGTTAAAACAGTTATATTGATCTACGGATACTAATCTGCAGATAAACCTTGCTCTAACGTTGTTTTAATTTTTTCTGGTACTTGTCTTTCAACTTCTTTTACTGCTTCTAAAATGGCAGAAAAGAATGCGCTAGAGTTAGCATTACCATGACTCTTAACGACAATACCGCGCAATCCTATCAAACTTGCGCCGTTATACTGGTCGGGGTTCATGGTTTTAAATAGCTTTTTAAAGCTAGATTTGAAGAAAAAACCCAGTAAGCGGGTTAATATATTTGTAGTAAAAACATTTTTTGAACGGTTATACACCATACGAGCAACGCCTTCACAAGTTTTTAAGGCGACATTACCGACAAAACCATCACAGACTATAACATCGGCCTTATTTGAGAAAATATCACTTCCCTCTATAAACCCAATGTAATTAATCGCCTTATTCTCACTCAATTCTAATGCGGCGAGTTTGATATGGTCACTGCCTTTTATCGCTTCTTCACCCATGTTAAGTAGAGCAATTCGAGGTTTTTTAATGCAATCAACCTGTTCTGCCATAACTGAGCCCATCACACCAAATTGATATAGTACATGGGAGTCACAAAAGACATTCGCGCCTAAATCGAGCATGAATACATGTTTGTCTTTATCATTTGTCGGCAAGGATGAAATGAGTGCGGGTCGTTCAACACCCGGCAAATTTTTCAAAACAAAATGCGCCATAGAGAATAGTGCACCGGTATTTCCAGCACTCACACAAGCCTGTGCCTTACCTTCATGAACTAAATCAAGCGCTTTTCTCATAGAAGAGTCTTTTTTAGTTCTTACGGCAAAAGCGGGCTTTTCATCCATTGCCACGACTTGACTGGTCGGAAAAAGACTTAATTGTGAATGTTGAGATAATTGTTCTGGGGAAATATTTTGTTGAGCAAGGGCTGCTGTAATGAGAGTTTCATCACCACATAGAATCAAGTGCAAGTTAGGCTGATGCTGAATCGCCATAATTGCAGAAGGAATAGATACTAGGGGGCCTTGATCGCCCCCCATAACATCTAACGCGATGGTTAGATTGTTTTGATCATTTAAGCTCAAACTAGATAAGCCTAAGCTGTATAAATCTGAAGTAATCGCTTATTTAGCGATTACTTTAACGCCTTTGTAAAAGCCATCAGCTGTTACGTGGTGACGACGATGCGTTTCACCTGACACTGGATCTACTGATAAGTTTTCTGCTGTTAATGCATCATGTGAACGGCGCATGCCACGTCTTGAACGAGACTTTTTGCTCTTTTGAACTGCCATGAGTTACTCCTAAATCGGTTATTGAATAGTTAAACTAACTATTTTATTTGTTTTAATACATCAAATGGATTCGGTTTCTCAAGCTCTTCTGGCAACTCACCCCAAACACTATCAGCATCAGCTGGACAGTCTTTGATTTCATGCCGAGGAATTAATGGAATCATGAGGATTAACTCTTCTTCCACTAGTTCACGCAAGTTTACTTCACCATTTTCATCTAATTCTATTACATCATAATATGATGGAATATTTTCAGCAGCTTCCGCATTCTTTGCAGGACTAAAAGTAAAATCTACTTCTAATAACTGCTCAAAAGGTTCGTTACACCGCTGACAAGTTAATGCAACTAATGCCGACCCTGTACCTGACAAAACAGTCAAACCACGTTCGTCCACATCAAACTTAACACTAACTTGAACATGCTCGCTACGGCTTTCGCACTCAGCAAGCAGCCTAGTCATTTCCGATAATTTAAACACACCTTGGCACACAAGTCTTCGCTGCGCGCTTCGGGTTGGACTAATTGTTATTGGAAGTTTAAGATTCTGCATAAGGCGCGCATAATAAAGTGCCTGTAGGCAAGTGTCAAAAGAAACTTTCACTATTTTGTTTAAAAGCTCAAGATTACGCCAATAATAGCACTTTTTTATATATTTTAACTAATCAGTGTAATAAAAGTAGTCAATAAAACTCAATAGATATAAATTAGCGACTTTCCCATATCAGTACACCTTATTAAAGGATCACTATGAAAACTTTAGTTCTTGGCTCCACTTCTCCTTTTCGTAAAGCCATTCTTGAAAAATTACAATTGCCTTTTGAATGTGCGAAGCCAAATATAGATGAAAGTGAATACGCTGGAGAAAGTCCACAAGCATTAGTTGAGCGTTTAGCCATTGAGAAAGCCAAAGCCGTTGCGAGTAATTTTCACGATGCACTGATCATCGGTTCAGACCAAGTCGCCGTTTGTGATGGTGATATTTTAGGTAAGCCCCACAATTTCGTAAATGGTGTTAAACAACTTACTCAGTTTAGCGGTAAAGCTGTTACCTTTTATACTGGTCTTTGCCTATATAATAGTGCAACCAACAAAGTTTCAGAGTTAGTCGAACCATTTACTGTACATTTTAATGAATTAACACAACTTGAAATCGCTAACTATTTAAATGCAGAGCAACCTTACAATTGTGCAGGAAGTTTTAAAAGTGAAGGGTTAGGTATTTGTTTATTTAAAAAACTTGAAGGTGATGATCCTAATACTTTAATCGGCTTACCTTTAATAAAATTAGTTGCGCTATTAAAAGAGCATGGTGTTGATGTTTTAGCAGAGCAAAAAACATTGGTAAATTAATTCAATGTTAATTGCAGACTTGGGCAAGTATTGGATTAATATTTGCCCACAGTTATGATGAAGTTTAGCGCAGGGATTAAGCAGGCAATAATAATTGTTGTAATTCATGTAATGAATCGACAATAGCTTTAGGCTTATATTGATTTAATACTTCTCTATTATGTACACCTAGAGTAATACCTATTCGGTCAACCCCAGCAGATCTCGCCATTTTCATATCATGACTGGTATCGCCAATCATCAGTGCGTGTTCTGGCGCAATAGAAAATTCATCAAGTAAGCTATATAACATGTCTGGGTTAGGCTTTGATAAAACCTCTCCTGCACATCGTGAGGCGTGAAAATAATGCTCAGTATTAGTTACATTAAAAACACGCTGTAACCCTTGCCGACCTTTCCCTGTCGCTACGGCTAAGATTTTATCACTCTCTTTTAAAGCAGTTAATAAAGCTAAAGCATTATCAAATAAGGGGGTTGGTGTATTATTCCCTTCAACATATTGATATTTATACTGGGTTAACATGGCTTCATTTTGCAAGGAACTATTTGTTGGAAATAATATCTCCAATGCTTTAGGTAAACTCAAACCAATTATTTCTTTGACTTGTTCATTTGAAGGAATGGTTAAGGCACAGCTTTGTGCTGCAGCTTGCATAGATGCAACGATACGACCAATGGAATCCATTAGCGTACCGTCCCAATCGAAAATAATTAACTTATAAGATTTCATATTTCACTTCAATCTAGGTATTATTCTTTCACCAATTTACTAAGCAGCTTCTCTAAGCTAGGCTCAAGTGGTGCTTCAATTTTTAAGCGTTGTTCTGTTTTAGGATGAGTGAACTCAATGCTTGCTGCATGTAAAAATAGCCGTTTTAAGCCTTTAACTTTCATCTCTGCATCAAAATCTTCGTGTCCATACTTGCTATCCATAGCAATAGAATGCCCACTGACCTGACAATGAACTCTAATTTGGTGTGTTCTACCCGTTACAGGGAAAGCACGTACTAAAGTAGCACCACGGTAATGTTCTATTACTTTATAACGAGTTTCAGAGGCTTTACCATTTTCATTATCGACAACAACAACTCGTTCGCCTGATTTCAAGTCATTTTTCTTTAAACCTTCAGTGACACGAGTTAATTTTGCTGGCCAATGCCCTTTCACTAATGCATGGTAAAATTTTTGCACATTTTTATTACGTAATTGCTCATGCAAGTTACGTAAAGCTGAGCGTTTTTTAGCGACAACTAAACACCCTGAGGTATCCCTGTCTAACCGATGTACTAACTCTAACATGCGTGCGTCAGGTCTAAGAGCACGTAGAGCCTCAATTAAACCAAAACTTAAACCGCTACCACCGTGTACAGCCATACCTGAAGGTTTATTAATGACAATTAACCTATCATCCTCAAAAAGGATTTGATCTTCTAAGTTAGCCACGATATTTAAGCTAGTAGAGACGTTGTCTGTTTTTTCTGAAACACGAATTGGGGCAATACGTAAAACATCGTCAAGTGCAAGTTTATAAATAGGTTTTACCCGTTTTTTATTAACTCTAATTTCGCCTTTGCGCATTAAACGGTATAAGTGACTTTTAGGAACGCCTTTGAGTGTTCTTAACAAAAAGTTGTCAATGCGTTGACCAGCATCTTCACTATCAATAGTAATAAAGCGTACTTGCGGTTTACTTGTCTCGCTTTCTGGCTGTGATGTACCTTTAGCAACAATGGATCTATTTTGCTTTGCTTTATCAAATCTTGATTTATTAGCTTTAGCAACTGTGGGCTGTTTTTTATACGCCGGTGCTGGCGTTTTTTTATTACTTTCTTTCATGAAGTGAAGTTTAACACACTTTATTTTGCAATTTATGCAATTAAAACAGCTTTTTTATTGGCTTAAAGCTAAATATAGTGGGATAATAATAAGGTTATTTGTTGATATTTAACGTTAACAGCATAAAGTGCGCCCTATTATTGAAATACTAGTGGAAAAGTTAATCGTTAAAGACGCTAAAAAGTAAAATATAAGCACGCAACATAATATAACTTAAGAAGCTTTAAAGAGAGACGTAAGAGGCAAACTGCGGCCACATTAATATGCAATACACTTAGCCTAACGGCTAACACCTACATTACTCGTTTAATTAACAAAAAAGTAATGACTAAAGGTGTGTGAAGATATATTAATAGAACGGCCTGTTGCTCTGTTTGGCAAGATTTGACATAAACGTTGTGAGTTATCAATTTGATAAATATACAACTTAGTTACCAATGCTAACAAAGAGCATAAACAGTTATAACAACTTCAATTTAAGATGTTATAGCCCAGCACCATAAAGCAATTTTATTAAACAATACCTTAGTTACAAATTAACTTGGTATGTATAGCACAGCACCCTAGCTGAGCACATAAAGAAACAAATTTATATTGTCCTGACTTTGAACTTATTTACAATAAAAGGGCATGATAGTAAAAACACAATCAGAACTTATAACAGCTTAATCTGGTGCTATGACAGATTAACAATGACAACCGTGAGGCTGACAAATCGCTGTTAACAGAAAAACGGATTGCTTTGTGTGCATATTAAACGAGTCCTTTGTCGATTTCGTTTAATAGTTCAAGCAAAAGGAGTGTTGTGACTAAAAAATGAGTCCGACAACCTATGAAACGTATGTTAATTAATGCTACCCAATCAGAAGAATTGCGTGTAGCCCTAGTAGATGGCCAAAAACTGTATGATTTAGATATCGAAAGTCCAGGTCATGAACAAAAAAAATCAAATATTTATAAAGCAAAAATCACTCGTATTGAACCCTCTTTAGAAGCCGCTTTCGTTGATTATGGTGCAGAGCGCCATGGTTTCTTACCAATGAAAGAGATCGCTCGAGAATACTTCCCTAAAGGTTATACTTTCCAAGGTCGACCAAATATCAAGGAAGTATTACATGAAGGTCAAGAAGTCATTGTTCAAATTGATAAAGAAGAGCGTGGCCAAAAAGGCGCTGCGTTAACTACTTTTATCAGCTTAGCCGGCAGTTACCTAGTATTAATGCCAAACAACCCTCGTGCCGGTGGTATATCTCGACGCATTGAAGGTGACGAACGTACTGAATTAAAATCATCGTTGAGTAAATTAGACCTGCCTAAAGGTATGGGCTTGATTGTTCGTACTGCTGGTGTAGGTAAAGCTTATGACGAATTAGAATGGGATCTAAGTGTATTATTGCATCACTGGAAAGCAATTAGTGATGCTGCACAAAGTCGCCCTGCTCCATTTTTAATTCATCAAGAAACCAATCTAATTTTACGTGCTATTCGTGATTATTTACGTCGCGATATTGGTGAAGTATTAATTGATAGACCTAAGACCTTTGAAAGTGTCAAAAAGCACATAGAGGTTGTTCGTCCTGATTTCCTCAGCAAAATAAAACTTTATACTAGCGATGTTCCGCTATTCACTCATTATCAGATTGAAACACAGATAGAAACCGCATTTCAACGTGAAGTTCGCCTTCCATCTGGTGGTTCTATCGTTATTGATCCAACAGAAGCGATGACTTCCATCGATATTAACTCTGCACGCGCCACTAAAGGCAGTGATATTGAAG
>Ga0208182_1001503_pt1 | contig 10683 bp, 8 predicted proteins | sample MalvireepMed_906_FD_184248 | JGI IMG/M metagenome (GOLD analysis project Ga0208182, IMG submission 184248) | Marine viral communities from the Global Malaspina Expedition - Malaspina viral metaG DeepMed_906 (SPAdes) (version 2) | ecosystem: Environmental > Aquatic > Marine > Oceanic | place...
GATCAAGATGCACCGCTCGGTCAAGGTTAGCGCCATCATTGCCAAACCGTTGGGGGCCAAAGTAGTTTGGAGCCCCAATATCGCCCAGACGCTCCAGCGCTCGGTCAATAACCTGGTGCTCACCGGAGACGGCCCTCAGGGTAATCGTGAAGCCATTACCCCTGTGCTCCCCGCGCCGCAATTTCCGCGCCTGCCGCGAAACCGCCAGAACCGGCCAGCGTAGGCCAATCTCCCGGATCAGAGCGGTGTCCTGATCCTCGTTTCCGGGACGGTACAGACTGAACCACTGGCGGGTCACAGCATGCCTATCCTTGAGCCCACAGAAACCGACATCAAAGTGACGACACCCGGCGATCCTGGCCAATTCGCGGGCAACATACTCTGTGTTATCACCCACTTTCTCCAGTTTCAAACAAAGATGCTCGCCACTGCCTGCGATTACATCTCCCTCGACGGCCGGGCCGCTTTCCGGCAGCTCCAGCAATTCGTCGACAATGAAATCGCCCGGGGCGGTTTTCAGGCGGCCAGAGGCAATACGACTGCCGCCGGAGGTTGGCCAGTCAAGGCGCCAGTTGCTCAAGATTCCACCGGTTCAAGCAGGCAGATCGCCTGGCAGGCAATGCCTTCGCCGCGCCCGGTAAAACCCAGCTTTTCCGAGGTGGTGGCTTTCACGCTGACACGACTGGCCGGCACACCCAGATCTTCGGCAATGTTCAAACGGATGGCATCGATATGGGGCGCCATCTTGGGAGCCTGGGCAATGATTGTGGTATCCACGTTAACGACGGAGAAACCCTCGTCCCGGACCCGGTTCACAACCCGACGCAAAAGGTCCCTGCTGTCGGCCCCTGCCCACTCGTCACTGGTGTCCGGGAAGAAATGCCCGATGTCGCCAAGCGCGGCAGCGCCCAGCAATGCATCTGCCAAAGCATGCAGCAGGACATCACCATCAGAATGAGCCTTGAGCCCGTGGGAATGCGGAATGCTTACGCCGCCAATAATCACAGAGTCGCCTTCGCAGAAGGCGTGGACATCGAAGCCCTGACCAATACGCATAATGTGCTCCGGAACACTCCGAAAGTTCAGAATTGGCTCAGAATGAAGCCTGCCAGTGCCAGATCGGCGGGCACGGTGATCTTGATATTGTCCGGCCGCCCTTCAACCAGCACCGGCATGTTACCGGAAAACTCCACCGCGGAGGACTCATCGGTCACCGGAAGGTCCCGGGCAAGAGCTGCCTCCAGAGAATCAACAAGAACACGATAGCGAAACATCTGGGGCGTCAGAGCCCGCCACAACCCCGTGCGATCAACGGTCTCAATCACTTCCGGAAGCTCAGCAGTAACGGCTTTCTTTAAAGTGTCGGCAACCGGCGAGGCAAGCAGCCCCCCGACAGGATGGCTGTAGAGCCGGTCAATCAGATTTGAAAGATCCCGGGTATCAAGGCAGGGCCTCGCCGCATCGTGCACCAGAACCCAGTCGTCATCTTTCACCTGTTCCGCCATGGCGTGCAGCGCCGACAACACCGAACCAGCTCTTTCGGAACCGCCGGTACAGGTCTGGATTCGGCTATCGCCGCTGGCTTCGGTATCCGGCCACCAATGGTCGGCCGGGTGCAATGGCACCATGCAGCCGGAAAAAGGCGCGGAATCCATGAGTCGGGAAAGGGTGATGTCGAGAATGAAACGCTCGCCAATCCGAAGGTACTGTTTCGGTTGCTCAGCCTGCATACGCTGGCCGATGCCGGCGGCAGGAACAATCAGCCAGAGTCTCGGGGAAGGCATAGACAATCAGTTTTCAACAACCAGGAAAAAGGTCTCGTCGTCTCTTATCAGGCCGAGGTTCATTCTGGCCCGTTCTTCAACGGCGCCCTGCTCGTTACGCAGATTCCTGACTTCCGCATAGAGACGTTCATTGCGGGTAGCCAGCTCGGCATTTTCTTCACGTTGCTCGGCAATGGACTGCTCCAGAGCCCATACCTGCGCAAAGCTGCCCTCCCCGACCCACAGGCGCACCTGCAGCAGGAGAATCACAACCACCATTAAGGTCCAGAGCAACTTCATTGCCGATTCCGTTCAAAATTCAATCAATCAAAATACCAACGCCGGACGTTGAGTATAGACCTTAGAGTAGATTAGCAACAAATTCTTCTAACTGCCTGTACAAAAAGGCCATCATGTCCGGAATTTCGCCCAGAACACGATGGCCTTAACAGTTTTTCGCCAATTACCGGCCAGACACTCTGCCAGAACCGGTGGGATCAGTCGATCAGCCCTGCCCTTTGATTTCGCTCAGGCCGCGGTAAGGCGCCTTACCGTCCAGCGCTTCTTCGATGCGCAGCAGCTGGTTGTACTTGGCAACACGATCCGAACGGCACAGGGAACCGGTCTTGATCTGGCCGGCGCAGGTCGCCACCGCCAGATCGGCAATGGTGGTGTCCTCGGTTTCACCGGAACGATGTGAAATCACGGCAGTGAAACCGGCATCCTGGGCCATCTTGATGGCATCGAGGGTTTCGCTCAGGCTGCCGATCTGGTTGAACTTGATCAGGATGGAGTTACCCACGCCCTTCTCGATACCCTGCTTCAGGATTTTGGTGTTGGTCACAAACAGGTCGTCACCGACCAGTTGAACCTTGGCGCCCAGTTTGTCGGTCAGCACCTTCCAGCCATCCCAGTCGCTCTCGTCCATGCCGTCTTCAATGGAGACAATCGGATATCGCTCACACAGACCTGCCAGGTAATCGGCAAAGCCCTCGGAATCGAAGCTCTTGCCTTCGCCGGACAGCTGGTACTGGCCATCCTTGTAGAATTCGGAAGATGCACAGTCCAGGGCGAGGGTCACATCGGTACCAAGCTTGTAACCGGCCTTCTCGACCGCTTCCTGGATAACCGCCAGCGCCGCTTCGTTGGAGGGCAGGTTGGGAGCAAAACCACCCTCATCACCAACCGCTGTGTTCAGGCCCTGGGCCTTCAGCACTTTTTTCAGGCTGTGAAAAATCTCCGCGCCAACCCGCAGGGCTTCAGAGAAGCTCTTGGCGGAAACCGGCTGAACCATGAACTCCTGGATATCAACGTTGTTATCCGCGTGCTCACCACCGTTCAGAATGTTCATCATCGGCACCGGCATGGAGAACTGGCCGGAGGTACCGTTGATGTCTGCAATGTGTGCATACAGTGGCTTGCCCAGGGAGATAGCTGCAGCCTTCGCCGCCGCCAGGGAAACTGCCAGGATGGCGTTGGCGCCCAGGTTGGCCTTGTTCTCGGTACCGTCGAGGTCCAGCATGATCTGATCCAGAGCACGCTGATCAGCTGCATCTTTGCCTACCAGTGCATCACGGATCTTGCTGTTCACGGCTTCTACAGCCTTAAGAACACCCTTGCCAAGGTAACGGGAAGCGTCACCATCACGCAGTTCCAGGGCTTCCCGGGAACCCGTGGAGGCACCAGAAGGCGCGCAGGCGCTGCCGACGGTGCCGTCTTCGAGGATAACGTCGGCTTCTACTGTCGGGTTACCGCGGGAATCCAGAACCTCACGGCCCTTGATGTTGGCAATCTTGGTCATTCTTCTCTGTCTCCAAGTTCATGTTCAAATTCGGGAGTCAGAGCGAACGGGAACGGCCCTGCGAAAACCGCTACGAGCACATCCATGTGCGCTTGTTTCGGGCCATCCATGGCCCTCTACATTTTCACAGGGCCGTTCCCGCTCGCTCCCATAGTCCGCGTAAAACGCCAACACCGCCAATCAGGCGGTGTCGATAGATTTAAAGCTTTTTACCAGATCATCCACAGCTTTCACCCGCTGCAGGAAGGGCTCAAGCTGGCTCAGCCGCAAAGCGCAGGGGCCATCGCACTTGGCTTTGTCCGGGTCCGGATGGGCCTCCAGGAACAAACCGGCCAACCCCTGGGACATACCCGCCAGCGCCAGGTCAGTCACCTGGGCACGTCGGCCACCGGCCGAATCCGCGCGTCCGCCGGGCATTTGCAGGGAGTGGGTCACATCGAACATCACCGGTACGTTCATGGCTTTCATAATGCCAAAGCCCAGCATGTCGACAACCAGGTTGTTGTAGCCGAAGCTGCTGCCCCGCTCACACAGGATCACCTTGTCGTTGCCGGCTTCCTCGCACTTGGTGATGATGTGCTTCATTTCCTGGGGAGCCAGGAACTGGGCCTTCTTGATGTTGATCACCGCACCGGTTTTCGCCATGGCGACCACCAGGTCGGTCTGGCGGCTCAGGAAAGCCGGCAGCTGGATGATGTCGCATACCTGCGCTGCGGGAGCGGCCTGGGCCGGCTCGTGGACGTCCGAAATAATGGGAACACCAAACTTGCTTTTGATGTCCGCCAGAATCTGCAGCCCTTTCTCAAGGCCTGGACCACGAAACGAATTCACCGACGAACGGTTGGCCTTATCAAACGACGCCTTGAAAACGTAGGGAATGCCGAGCTTGCCGGTGGCCTCAACGTAGGCCTCGGCAACCTCCATGGCCAGCTCCGGCGACTCAAGGACGTTCATGCCACCAAAGAGCACAAACGGTTTGTCGTTGGCGACGTCGATTCCCGAAACGTTTACAGTGCTCTGCGCCATGCTCAGGATCCTTTCTTACAGGCCAGTGCTGCCTCAACAAAGCCTTTGAACAGCGGGTGGCCGTCCCTGGGTGTGGAGGTAAATTCCGGATGGAACTGACAGGCGACAAACCAGGGATGATCCGGCGCTTCAACCACTTCGACCAGACGACCATCGGTCGAACGACCTGAGATCTGAAGACCGGCCTCTTCCAACTTTGGCAGGAAGTGGTTGTTGACCTCGTAACGATGGCGATGACGCTCGCGAATGGTTTTCTTGCCATAGCAGTTGGCAATGGTGGAACCTTCGGTAAGCACGCAATCCTGGGCGCCGAGACGCATGGTCCCGCCAAGATCAGATTCTTCCGTACGCTCTTCGCGCTCTCCGGTGGAATCCAGCCATTCGGTGATCAGGCCCACCACCGGCTCCGGCGTGTGCTCGCGGAATTCTGTGCTGTGAGCGTCGGTCAGACCGGCCACGTTCCGCGCGTATTCAATTACAGCAACCTGCATACCCAGGCAGATGCCAAGGTAAGGCACCTTGTTCTCACGGGCATACTGAACCGTGCGGATCTTGCCTTCCACGCCGCGCTCACCGAAACCGCCCGGCACCAGAATCGCGTCGGCACTGGTCAGCGCACCGGTGCCATCACGCTCGATGTCTTCGGAATCGATGTAGTTGATATTGACCTTGGTGCGGGTCTTGATGCCGGCGTGCAGCAGGGATTCGATCAGCGACTTGTACGCGTCGAGAAGCTCCATGTACTTGCCAACCATGGCAATGGTCACTTCCTGCTCGGGATTCATCAGTGATTCAACAACGTTGTCCCACTCACTGAGGTCCGCAGGACGTGCATCCAGGCCGAATCGTTCGATAACGAGCTGATCCAGGCCATGCTCATAGAGCATGCGAGGAATGGCGTAAATGGATTTGGCATCCTGGAGAGGAATAACGGCCCGCTCTTCGACGTTGGTGAACAGGGCAATCTTGCGACGTGAACTGGCGTCCACCTCGTGCTCGGAGCGGCACAGCAGGATATCCGGCTGCAGACCGATAGAGCGCATTTCCTTGACCGAGTGCTGGGTGGGCTTGGTCTTGATCTCACCCGCGGTGGCAATGTACGGAACCAGGGTCAGGTGCATGAAAAGTGCACGCTGGGGACCGACTTCAACCTTCAGTTGGCGGCAGGCTTCTAGGAACGGCAGGGATTCAATATCGCCTACCGTGCCACCAATCTCGATCAGCGCTACGTCGGCGCCAGCAGCACCTTCAACGACCCGGCGCTTGATCTCGTCAGTGATGTGGGGGATTACCTGCACAGTTCCCCCCAGGTAGTCGCCACGGCGCTCCTTGCGGATTACTTCCTCGTACACCCGACCGGTGGTGAAGTTGTTGCGCTTGCTCATCGGGGAGCGGATGAAGCGCTCGTAGTGGCCCAGATCGAGGTCTGTTTCCGCGCCATCCTCGGTGACAAAAACCTCACCGTGCTGGAACGGGCTCATGGTGCCGGGGTCCACGTTGATGTACGGGTCCAGCTTGAGAATAGTGACCTTCAGGCCGCGTGCCTCGAGGATCGCAGCCAGAGAGGCTGATGCGATACCTTTCCCCAAGGAGGACACGACACCGCCGGTGACGAAAATATAACGCGTCATGCAGATTCCGTGATTGTCTGGTTCGGTGAAGGAGGGAGATTGTCATCTCAAGATGGGACGCCAGACTACCAGAAAGGCCCCATTGACTCAATCACATTCCCGCTCTATGACCAGCCGCCAACCGGCGGCATGGGCGCCTCCCGAGTATTGTTCAGAACACCATAAATCGCCAATGGCAATGAGCTCTGCTGCGCCCTCTGAACCCGCGAAAACCAGCGGCAGACGGGCCCTTTCCCAGGGTGGAACGCCGACTTCCTGCAGCCATTTCTTGAGCGAACGGGACGGCCCATCGGGACGGAAACGGACCCGCTCGCCACCCTGCCTCGTAAATATCCGTATTGGCGGCAACGACTGTTCCGGGGTAACGACAGATTCCAACCTGAGGGACCACTCTCCCCACGCCACGCCCTCCCCCGGCTCGAGATCGACCGGAGCGTCCGGTAAAGGGCCGCGGTCGGGAACCAGGCAAAGATCACCCTGGAAACGTCGCAGACTGAAACCGTCGGACCGGAACTCCGGCTCCCGATCCTCTGCGGCAAACAGCAGGTCCCGAATGACCTGCTGCCAGTCACCAGGGGTGGGCGCATGAAACCCGCGTTCCCGTGCCCACCAACGGACCAGATTCTTCTGCTCCGCCAGAGGCAGTGTTTTCAGGCCATCAACGGGGAGACGGTCCCGGTCGCCGCCGATTGCCTGCCACTGCAAAGCGGCCAGTTTGCGGTTCAGCGCTTCGCTCTCGCCACAGGATTCCGCCGTGTGCCGCAGCCTGCGATTCAACCCCGGCCAGCGATCCCGCAAGAGCGGCAACACAGTGTGACGGAGGAAATTCCGGTCAAATCGCTGGTCGGTATTGCTGGGGTCATCAACCCATGACAGGCCAGCGACCCTGGCCCAGCGCTCGAGTTCGGCCCTCTCAAACGCGAGCAGGGGCCGGACGAGGGTCGCGGCGCCCAGCTCACGACTGGCCGGCATGCCCGCCAGCCCGGCCAAACCGCTGCCCCTGAGCATCCGGAACAGAACGGTTTCCGCCTGGTCATCCCCATGGTGAGCCATCAAGACCAGGTCGCCCTTCCCGACCAGCGCCTCGAGGGCGGCATAGCGAGCCTTGCGGGCAGCTTCCTCTATACCCGCACCCGAGCTACGACCACCATCGACGGTTACCCGCTCAACCACAAGCGGCACGCCAAGTCGCTCACATTCACCGCGACAAAACGACTCGGTATCCGATGCATTGGGTTGAAGCTGATGATTGATATGGATCGCCCGGACAGCGCCGGAACAGCCATGGCAGTGGGCTGCCAGGTGCAATAACAGGGTGGAATCGAGGCCACCGCTCAGGGCGACCCAAAGACGGGCGTGATCGGGGAGTTCTCTGACCGGGGCACACAGGGCCTCCGGCCAGTGGAATCCGGAACCGGGCTCAGCGCCCGGTGTCATAGCGGGTCAGCCGCTCGTAGCGGCGGGATACCAGCTCATCCAGTGGCAGGCGGCTGAGCTCAGCGACGCCTTTCGCCAGAACCTCTTTGAGGGATTCCGACATTTTTTCAGGGTTGCGGTGAGCACCGCCGAGGGGCTCGGTTACCACGTTATCCGCCAGCCCCAGATCTTTAAGCCGGTCAGCCGTAACACCCATGGCCTCCGCCGCCTGGGCAGCGTATTCGGCACTTTTCCAGAGGATCGACGCACAGCCCTCTGGGGAAATCACCGCGTAGGTGGAATACTGCAGCATGTTCAGCTGGTCACAGACACCGATGGCCAGCGCGCCACCGGAACCGCCCTCACCGATCACCGTGGAGATAATGGGTGTCTTGAGGCGGGACATCACGGCCAGGTTGAAGGCAATGGCCTCACTCTGCCCACGCTCTTCCGCACCAATGCCGGGATAGGCACCCGGCGTGTCGATGAACGTGAGAATGGGCATCTTGAACCGCTCGGCCATTTCCATCAGGCGCAGGGCCTTGCGATAGCCCTCAGGGCGCGGCATACCAAAGTTGCGCTTTACCTTGTCCCGCACTTCCCGGCCCTTCTGGTGACCAATCACCATTACCGGCTTGTCGTCCAGCCGGGCAGTACCCCCTACGATCGCCAGGTCGTCTGCATAACGGCGATCGCCGTGCAGTTCATCGAAATCCTCAAACATGGATTCGATGTAGTCCAGGGTGTAGGGCCTGCGGGGATGGCGAGCCAGTCGGGCAACGTCCCAGGGTTTGAGATCGGAGAAAATGCTCTCTGTGAGGCTGACGCTCTTTTTCTTCAGCCGGGTGATCTCGTCGGTGATATTGATGTCGGTGTCATTGCCAACCATCCGAAGCTCTTCAATCTTGGCTTCCAGGTCGGCGATTGGCTGTTCGAAATCCAGATAGTTAGGGTTCATGATGTTCCATCATTTTTTGCCAGGCGGGAAAATGCTCCGCCAAACCAGAATTTACACAAAGATAGCAGCGCCCGGTCAGTGGCTAAAGCGGACATTGGTATGAGTCCGCTATCTGACAAACTTTTAATTTTCAGCTTACTCAATCATAGACCAGTTCTACCGACTGGTCGCCTACGAGGTAACGGAGCTCCAGTAGCAGGTTGTCATCCGGCTGCACCCGCCAGGATTCACCCAGCTCGATCCGGGTGGACGCCTCGGGGCTGCTGTACTCAATCCAGACCGGACTGCCATCACAGCGGAACGGCCTCAGGGTGGTGTCCAGTTTCTCCAGCAGTCCGTTCTGCAGCTGATCGGCGTGCAGGTTGAGCTTCAACCCACGGCTAAACTGCTGACGAGCGCTCGCGACATCCATCACCGAGCTCACCCGCATCTTCATCTGGCCGGAATAGTCGTCGTGGCTCACCTGACCTTCCACCACAATCACCTGGTCAGATTGCAACAGCTCCCGATTTTCAAAGAAGGCTTCCGAGAACAGGGTCGCCTCTATCCGCGCGCTCCTGTCATCCAGCGTAATGAAACACATGGTGGAACCGGTGCGGGTTTTCATGGTGCGCTGGGCAACCACCAACCCGGCGACGCGCTGGGGTGACTTGTTCGGCTTCAGATCGGCGATGGAGGACCGGACAAACCGCCGAACCTCTTTCTCGTATTCATCAAACGGGTGGCCGGTGAGGTAAAGCCCCAGGGTATCTTTCTCCCCTTTCAGCCGCTGTTTTTCGGGCCACTCGCGCATGCCGGCCACGTCCTCGTAGGGATCGCCACCATCACCGGCCTCGAGCATTTCGCCGAACATATCCATCATGCCGACGGACTCGTTACGGGATTGCTGGCCGGCCTGCTGCACGGCCTTATCGATGCTGGCCATCAACTGAGCCCGGCTGGCGCCAAGCTTGTCCATGGCGCCGCACCGGATCAGCGCTTCCATGGCGCGCTTGTTGACCTTTTTCAGGTCAATGCGTCGGCAAAAATCGAAAATATCCTGATAGGGCTCGCCATCGCCACGACCTTCCACGATGCTCTGAATCGGGCCCTCGCCCAGGCCTTTGATAGCACCGAGGCCATACACAATCTGGCCTTCGTCGTTGACGGTAAAGGTGTATTCCGAACGGCTGACGTCTGGCACCAGAAGATCCAGTTTCATGTTCCGGCACTCTTCTACCAGCGTGACCACCTTGTCGGTGTTCTGCATATCGGCAGTCAGTACCGCGGCCATGAATTCTGCCGGGTAATGGGCTTTCAGCCAGAGTGTCTGGTAGGACACCAGTGCATAGGCGGCGGAGTGGGATTTGTTGAAGCCGTAGCCGGCAAACTTCTCTACCAGGTCAAAGATGTTTTCGGCCAGGGTCGTGTTGATCCCGTTCTGCTCACAGCCATCCAGGAAAAACTGCTTCTGCTTGGCCATTTCCTCGGGCTTTTTCTTACCCATGGCGCGCCGCAGCATGTCCGCATTACCAAGGGTATAACCGGCCATCACCTGGGCGATCTGCATGACCTGCTCCTGGTACAGGATAACCCCGTAGGTGGGCTCCAGAACCGGCTTCAGGCCTTCATACTGGTAATCCGGATGCGGGAAGGACATGGGTTGGCGGCCGTGCTTACGGTCGATAAAGTCGTCCACCATGCCCGATTGCAGCGGCCCCGGCCGGAACAGGGCCACGAGGGCGATCATGTCTTCCAGTGAGTCTGGCTGCAGACGGCGAATCAGGTCCTTCATGCCCCGGGATTCCAGCTGAAACACCGCCGTGGTTTCCGCTTTCTTGAGCATGTCGAACGAGGGCACGTCATCCAGCGGAATCTCGTTGATGTCGAGCGGCTGCATGCCCTTCTTTTCCCGGCGTGGATTGATCATGTTCAGCGCCCACTTGATGATCGTGAGCGTCCGCAGGCCCAGGAAGTCGAACTTCACCAGCCCGGCGTCTTCCACGTCGCCCTTGTCGAACTGGGTCACCAGGCTTCCGCCCTCGTCGTCGCAGTACAGGGGCGAAAAATCGGTGATCTTGGTGGGCGCGATCACCACGCCGCCGGCGT
>Ga0208182_1001515_pt1 | contig 10628 bp, 10 predicted proteins | sample MalvireepMed_906_FD_184248 | JGI IMG/M metagenome (GOLD analysis project Ga0208182, IMG submission 184248) | Marine viral communities from the Global Malaspina Expedition - Malaspina viral metaG DeepMed_906 (SPAdes) (version 2) | ecosystem: Environmental > Aquatic > Marine > Oceanic | place...
GGTGGTGGCGATGGATCAGCTCCTGCCCCACCAGGCGAGGCTACAGCTGCCGGATTGCCAGCGGACTGCGCCGTTTGAAATCCTGGCGAGCGGGTATACTCCACCGCCCGCTCCGGGAAAAGCTCCTGGAACTCAGAAAACGACATGCCACCGAAGGTAGGATCACGGGCACCAGGATCGGCGGCGATTGCCGCTGACAACCCCGTGGTATAGTCACCAAAAGAGCTAGTGTTAAAAACATCACCCGCATAAGACACGGCCTCTAAAGGATCATAGCCCTCAATGCCCGTGAGTTCCGGGGCTTTCAGAGCCTGCTCTAGTGCCTCCCGGTCATAGGCACCAAACTGCGCCCCACGTAAAACTCGCTTGAACCGGGGATCTGTTTTATAATCGAATCCATTAGCCATGATTTACTCCACGCCCACCACTTCGCGCCGTCGCATCAAGCCTATCGGTTTGTACTGTAACATCACTCTCCGAAAGGTGAATGGTTCGTCGCTGGCATTGTTTGTGTATTTAAGCTGACTTGTGTTATCGTACCCGATCAGGTCCGTGTCGGCATATAGGGCTTGGTCCTCTCCGCCCAGCTTGGTGGTGCCCACGACAAAGCTACCGAGCCCTGCGGAGGCCTCGCCCATTATTATAGATTCGGTGATGCCGGTGATCTTAGGCGACTGCTGTAACACCTGAACATCGTAGCCGCTGTCCTGCGTGTCGAAGAAATGACGCGCATAGAGCCAGCGCAGCCGCATGGCACCCCCCGCCGGAGGGGGTGCGCCCGTCTCGAAGGTGGACGCGATAGCCGAAGAGTCGTCGTTGTTGTTGGTGTCGTGCGTATAGACGGTGCCGTCGAACCCCCCGGCATGGGGGATCTTATCCACCAGCGCAGAGCAGTCCCGCGCCATGTTGGTATAGGGCCCCGACCAGCAGTTGAGGAGGGTGTTATACACGATGGCGTAATTGTTTGTCGCCTGCGAAGTCCCATATGGAATAAACCACCACACCTCATTCATCACCGGATAATACAGGCTATGTACGAGGCTCAGCTTGGCGGTGTTGAGCTTGTCCCAGAACCGCGAGCCATCCAGGGCCTTGCTCATTTTTGTTACCTGGTCGCTGCCATCCCACGCATAGAAGCCATCGAGGCGCGGAAAAAGCTGCATGCCTGCGGGCAGCACGACGATAGCCCGGCCCGACACGGTGCCTACGGGAGCCCGCCGCGACACCTGATAGGGCACCGTAGCATTGCCGGTAGGGGTGAGGGTGTGGATGCCCTGGTCGGTATGTACGGCGAGCGCATTGCCGAGGGGGGCGATGCCGGTGATGTCATAGTCGAAGTTGTAATAATCCGTAGCGCCCCAGGTGGTGATGTCCCCCGTATTGGAGCGCCACAACTGATAGGCGGCCCCGTTGACATTGCCCATCCACAACCGGTTGTCCCAATAGGCGATATGCTTGCCCTTGGTGAAGCGGGCGTCGTCGTCAAGGGTGCCAGCGTTGGCGGTGCCCCCAGCCCAGGTGATCGAGTCGGTATCGACGCCATTGGTCAGCACCAGCGTCGCACCGGCCAGCACCCACTGGAACACATTGTCATTGCCTGCCGTTATTGTTACAGAGCCGCTGCGATCCGTGCCCGACCCTCCTGTAACATCATAAAACTTATCGCCCGCTATGGCGAAGGTCTTCTCCGTGCCCGCCAGTATCACCTGACCCACTGCCGTTACCGTGGCATCGCTGTTCAGGGCCGAGCTGTTGAACTTGGCAAAGCCCTTTCGCTTCTCGACCTGCCCCGCCTGCCCTACGCGGCAGTTGGTCATCGAAAAAAGGGCTTCGGTGCCCAGATCCTCGGTGGGAAGGTCGTAGCGGACGCCCTTCTGCCAGGGCCCATACTGGACAGTGCTTGCGGCTATAGGCATTAGGAGAGGCTGCCCTCTGCGGGCTGGAAGTTGAACGTGCCGGAGTCGAGGTCGTCCCTGCGGCGCATACGAAAGATGCGATTGCCCTCGATAAGCCTGTTCTGCGTCAGCCCCCGCTGTATGATGCGCTCCATCTCAGCCTTATCGACCATAGATCCCTGGTCGTCGCCCTTCTCTTGCTTGTAGAGGGCGCTTATGCCAAAGGCCGCTGCGGGCTGTATGATGGGGTGGAAGTAAGGGTCCAGCGAGTCGCCGTCGTTGTCCGAGTCGAAGTCGGGTATGAAGGCGTAGTACCTGTATTTGATCACGTCGGTGCTGTTGTCGGGCAACGGGTAGAGCGCCACGGTGACATAGCCGGTGCTGCTGTCTATGCCGTCGATGCTCACGAAGCGGGGGTCGCCCGTAACCGAATGATCCGGGTCGTTGGCATCGAGATCCTGGCTGCTCCATATGACCATGACGTGATTCTGGGTGTGATTGCGGAAGGACAGGGGCTCCAGGACATCGGAGGCCAGGCTATAGCTCCGCTGATCCTCCACGCAGGTGAAGTTGCTCTCCTTGAAGAGCCAGAACCACTTAGCGCGGGCGGCGAGGTCTTTGCTGACGAAGTTGAGATAATCTCTTGCCCCATTTTTGAAGGTCGTCGAGGTCGTCGATAGCCCAACGCGCCGCAGCGCAATCTGCATCACTTCGAGATTGGTCAATGTAGGTCCGTCCAGCTGCCATCGGCCCTGACTTGCAGCTTATTAGTGGAGGTATTATACAAGATGAACCCATCCGCGATATTACTGAGCGCATCCCGCGCTGCCGTCGTCATCTGCGGAGCCGCGAGGGCACTCAGCTGCGTTCCGTCGCCACGATAACCTGCTGCGAATACGTTGCCATATACCGTCAGGTCTCCGTGAACGGGATCGGCCATGTTACATCGTCGCCGCTTCCGAGTCGATCTGATCCAGGTCGAACTCGCTCAAGTTATTGCCGTTGCCTTCGAGCCATCTCTTCTGCCAGATCGTCGTAGCCTCTGGGCCTCGATCTTTTATCCTGCTCGGCGGGTCGGGGATGAAGTCGGGCAGATGGGTCACTTCGCCAAAGGCTTTCACGGTGTTACGCACTTGCTGGTTGTTGAACTTATTTCTTTTAGCGCGGGTATGGGTCTTATTGAGGTCGAGGCGCATGCGGATCTTCTCTTTTACATCCTCGCTCGCAGCGGCGATGACCTCGGCTATCTGGTCAGCGGTAACACTCGGCGGAGTAGACTCCTGGGGTGCCAGGGGTGCTTCCGCTTCCATTGCTTCGGTCATATCGGGAGTCGATGTCTTGTTCACGGTCTTGCCTTTCAAAAGTAAACGGGGGAGGGCCATTGGCCCTCCCCCGACAAACTATGCTACCAAGCCTTGCAGGATAACGCCTACATGGCCGGTGTCGTCTGATGCAAAGGTGGCCATGCCCACCAGGGGCTCGGTCTCCGCATCCTTGGTCTGCACCGCCCCGGTCACTCCATCACTGAGGGTCAAGTTGGCCCCGATGGCTACGGCCCCATCGGACAGGATCGTAGCGACCCCTGCCGTCTGCACCCAACCGTAATAGTTGGCCGTGAAGTTGATAGGCGTAACACCCGAGATGACATAGTCGGTGCCCGCTGTAGCTCCAGTGACGTTATACCACAGGTTGCCTGTAACAGCGACATCGGTAGCCGTTGTTACAGCCACTTCCAATCCATCATACAGCGTAAAAGTGATGGCGTTGCTGGAAGCTGCGGTGTTGCTCTTGATGCGATACTGATAGCCCTCGCCCGCATCGTCGGTGGTGTGAAGATACCCACCGGCATACTGATTCAGGGAGGCGCTACCCACCGTGCCAGAGTCGGTGTAGGTTACAGCGGTTGCACCGGCAGAGGCGGCGGTGAGCTTGCCGTCACTCTCGACGATGGCCGTAGCCGACACGTCCTGCGACACCAGCAAGCCACGGCTGATAGAGCCAGCAGTATAGCAATAGCGGAAGCAGCGGCCATCGGCCAGTTCGAGCTTCTCACCAATGTCATAGCGCGGCGTAGACGACTCATCATAGATGCCCTGGCCTTGCTTGCTGCCAAGGCCTTCGCCACCAATGCGATTGGTGCCGAAGTTGGAGTTGCGAAATGTTGACATTGTTCTCTCCTTCGCTCATGGGCGAGCTTAGAAGCCGCATTGGCTTGCGGCTCGGATTTTAGTCGTTGACGTTGATGACGACACCCTGCCGACGACGATTGTTGGTCGTCAGCTGAAGGCCTACGATAATAAAAGCGACCTTCGCCATTTGATTGGCGGGCTCACGGAATGGCGTCTTAGCAAAGTTCATCCCGTTCTGCATCTTCAACTTCAAGTAGTTGGTGTTGAGGAAATAGATGCGGTTGGAGCCGCAATCCCGATCATACTGCACGGGAATACCACGATACGAAGGCAGTCGTCCATCTACGCCCGGCGAATCCTTGGAGCTAAGGCGCTGATAGCCCGTGCCCTCGAATATCTCCTCATAATCGGCGTATATGCTGTTAGTGGTAAAGATATGGGTAGGCTGTTCATTGCCTTCCGACACCTCGTTCCACAACGAACTCATGCGGATCATGCCCTCGTAGAAATTCGTCCCGGTGATCGTCTTGAAGGACGTATCGCTCGTCGCGTTCTCCGTTTTGTTCTGCCACCAGCTGTTGCCGCTGACAGTGATGCCGCCCAGCGTCGTCGGTGACGACGACGGCGCATTGGCGATGATGTCCTGGAAGCCCAGCGGGGCTTTGCCCGTCTGCGCGGAGTAGATCGAGCTGTTGATCTGATCGCGCAGGGTGAGCATCGACTGCTGTGTCTTGGCTTCGAGCAGCTTCATCGCCGCATCCGTCTTCCGGTTCTCCATCTCTTCGATATGATTAATCGTGATGGGGCAACTGGCGTAACGGAACGGGTAGAAAGCCGCCGTGATACCATCGACAGCATCCGTATTCAGCACATCGTAGCCACTGAAGTACTCGGCAGAGTTACCCGAATAAAGAATATCTTCCTGGATCTCTTTGCCGCCATTTTCCATTTCCAGGGATCCGCTCGAACGAAAAGCCTCCAACGTCGGGTACGAGTCGAAGAAGTTGTCTGTCAACGTCTTGCGCTTCGCCCGCATGGTCAGCGTCCACGCAGCATCCCAGGTTTCAGTAGTGCTGGTACTAGCCACGGTTATTTCTCCTTGTTACATTTATTCAAATCCAAGGCCCTGTAACTTGGACAAGACCTCGTTGTCGGTTAATGCCGATCCGTCGTCGGAGGCGTTGACCGATGTGTTGGCCCGCACTGCATTTTTAGCGCCCTTGCGCGTCTGCTTGTTGGCATCGCGCAGGGCATTAGCATTGCTGGCTGTAACACCGGCCACCTTCTCATAGGCTTCTTTTACGGTGTAGGGCTTGCCCGTGTTGGGGTTGAGATGAGGCCCGTTGCTGTCATTGGACATGAGACGAAGCATCTCAGGGGTCCACTTGGGATTTCTCACATCCTCCCCGTGGGCTTCTACCGCATCGGCCACCGCCGTGTTCGTGCGGTCCACGGCCTGCTGCCGAATATGGGTGTTTATGCTGGGCAAAGACGCCTCGCTTTTCTGGACGCGCTGTAACAAGTTGTTATAGCGGCCTTCCAGTTCGGCGAATTTCTGCTGTGTGCGCTGCTCTACATAGAAGTCCATAAAGTCCATCGCCTTATTTTCTTCTTCGGTAGACTGCGCCCGCAGCTGTGTAACCGCATCCATCTCCTGCTGCGGCGCGGCTACGGCCTGCACGCGATCCGCCCATTCGCTCTGCATCCTGCGTAACTCGACCTCCCGAGACTCTTGCGAGCGCCTCTGGTCGGCCAAGTCCTGCATTTTGCGCGTATAGTCGGCCTGTTGGTTTTTCACCGCCTTCAAGACGGGCTGGTACTGATCCGGCACCGTAGACGGGTCCACGCGGGACCAATCCACCGTATCCGGGTTGAACGCCTCGGCATTGCTCGACTCAGAGTGTCCACTTCCATCCGCAGAGGATCCAGCCGGAGTATCTTCGGGGAAAAGCTCTACGGCAGTGCTGTCCGCAGTCTCTCCCGAGGATTCCGCTGAAGTGTTCTCATTGGGCGAAATGGAGTCCAAATCCAGAATAGCTTCGGACATGGTTTACTCCTCCAGTTGGCGTTGGGCGGCGGCGACGGCCTCGGCGGGGGTTCCGCCATACGACCATTCCGGCCCTTCGGCCTTGGGTGTAGTGACTTCCGACGCTATGTGGCAGCGCGATCCTCCCACGGGGTCGGCAGACTCGATGACCTTGTATTTCTTTAACAGGGTCTGCTTATGACTGTAGCTCTCCACCACGCATCCGAAGCCGTCGTGCCACTTGCCGTACATGCCCGAATGGCGCTGATGAAGGAAGTTGCTCCGCGTAAACCGCATCGTAGCCACGCCGTCGCACTGGGTGCAGTCTATTTGCCGCTGCACCTCACGATGACTGTCAAAGACCACATCCTCATGGAAGTGGCCGCAGTTAGTGCATTCAAAGTCATGGAATATCATTTAATTTTGCCCCGGGGCCCGTTGCAGCTGCTGGGCCATCTCCTGCGCGTTGGAGCGCACCATAGAGATGATATTGCCCTCCTCGCCGCCCCTCTCGCGCACCTCTGCCGAAGGCGGACCCCCGCCACCGCCCTGCGGGGCACCCTGGGCCTTCTGTGCCAGGGCCTGCTGATGTTGCTGCATATGCTGCTGTGCCAGTTGTAACACCTGCTGTTGCTGTTGCGGTAACAACTGCTGCATCTCCGGCAGCGTCTGTATCTGGGCGTGTATCTTCATATGCACCTGATGGTCCTCCTCGGGCGTCACGTTGGGGTTGGACCCTTGGAGGAGGTAGGCCACGTTCTCCATGCTCGCCAGCTTGGCGGCATCGGCATCGTTGCGCCCGAGGTATTTCTCGGGGTCGCTCACCTTGAAGGCTTTGAGCAGGCCCTTGATCGCCTCCATGCGGTTTATCTCGGGCAGCTGTATGGTATAGTTGAACAGGGCCAGGGCATCCTCGCGCTCCAGCTGCTCGGTGATCGGCGAAGTGCTGCCCGCGACGACATCCACCTTGAAGCGCACCCGCAGCATGTCGATGCTCACCGCCTCGTATACGGGGTCCGCCTCGTTCTGGGCCACGTTGATCAGGAACTCCTCGGGGGTGTAGCGGGCATCGGCCATCATGCGGAGGGTGTTATGGACAGTAACCTTGTAACAATCTGCCACCCGCATCTGCATCCACTCGCGGTTGAGCTGGCCGAAGCTGGCAATGAGGGAGGCTTCGGTGGCGGTGCGCTTGGGGCCGCCGCCCATCGCCATCTGCGAGACATTGAGGGCCTGCTCCTCGTAGGAGCGGGCGTCGTTCTCTATGCCCAGCTGATCCGGGGGCGGGTTGCCGAAGTCGAGGGCTTTAAAGGAGGACTGCGGGTCTTCGACCCAGATGATGTCGCCATCGCGTCCCTGCTCCAGGGTCTCACCGATGTCGGCATTGGCATCCCGCTCTCTGCGAGACCCTAAGACAGTGCGCGAGAAGCGTTTAAGGAGGTCGGCGCGGCGCGAGACGCTCTCGACAATGAGCTTCTGCGTGTCTTCGGCATACGCCATCGGCGGCTTGCCATAGAACGACTCGGGCGTCTGGTCGAACCGCAACGCATAGTAGGGGAAGCCGCCCTGGGTGAGGTAGCCCCCCTCGGGCTCGAACTCGCCCGTCATCATCGGCTCGCCCGTGAAGGGGTCGGGAGCGGTGACGGGCCGCATCGCCAGCATAGGATGGTCGATCTCTTCTATGGGCTCGCGCACCGTCTCGGCGAAGGTTATGCGCTTCTTATGCATGCGGTCATGGATCTCATAGAGGACGGTCATCTGGCCTTGCGCCTTGGCCTCCGTGACCGCCTCGCTCTCCTCGCTGCCGCCGCTGCTCTCGGCATCGTAGAGGAGGGTGTCGGCGCTGCTCTCCTCATCCACGGCCTGTATCTGCCGCCGGTTTTCAAAGCGGGGGTCGTCGCGGACATATTCGAGGGGCACCATCATCTTCTCGATGATATAACGAGCATGGGAGAGCCGGTGGGGCGGCGTCAGCGGGTCTATGAAGACATTGAAGGGGTTGACGCGATGCACATAGGGGAAGTCGTCGGAGAGGGCATCATTGATGGTGTAGGGCGCTACGATGTCGTCGTCGCCGGGCGGGTTATAACCGAACTTGAGCCACCCCACATCACAAAACAGCGCGTCGAAGATGACCTGCTGCACCTCTGTCTTGGTATCCATCTGCTCCAGCGCCGCATTGGCGATGCGCTCCAGGATGTCGGAGGCGAACTCGCGGTTGGGCTCTTCGACATGGAAGAAGACATGGGGATAGTTGTAGCTTATGCTGGCGATGATCTGCCGCGAGAGGGGATAGAAGCGCGAGATGCGGATGGTCTTATCCTTGGGGAGGCCCGCCACCTCGAACTCCATCTCATAGGCCTTGAGGAGCCTGCGCCAGAGCTTATGCCGCCCGCGCATCCACCCCTTGGTGTTTTCGATGGCTCCGCGCCAGAAATCAATGTCCCGTTTTTTCATGCGCTACCTGGGCTAAATGCGCTGCGCTGGGAGGGAGGCCTTACTTGGTTCCCTTGCCCTTTTTCATCAGGTCAGCCTTCGGCCCTACGGGCTTGACGCGCTTGGCCCCCTTGGGCTTGCTGCGGGAAGGCTTGGGGGTGCCGTTGAATGATGCCATGTGATCCGTCCTCATTATGCCCACGGGAAAAAGTGGCCCGTAGGTCGTGGTGCTGTTCATGCCGTATCGTAGCGGCCTTTCTGGCGACGGCTGGTCGCCAGCGTGTCCAGCGCCTGCTGGGCGGTGCCCTCATAAGCCACGTCGGGCGGGGCGGCATACGGCTTGTAACAATGCATCATCGCATACCGCCATTCATCCGCCGCATGATCTTCGGCGTGGGTGTCGAGGTCTTCGGGGTTGCGCGGCGAGCGCGGCAGCGTCGGCACCGTGCGGCAGAGGGCGTCGTTCCAGCCCGCGAAGCAATAAAACCTTTCGTTGATGAGGGCGTCGTTACAGACCCTCCACCCATTTATACGATCATTATTGGCTCTTGTCAACCATAACCCCTTCTCTCCGAACACATCAGCGGGGCTGCGGTTCATGGCCTCACTGAGCCGCCGCTTGACAAAAATACTCGGGTCGGCATAGATAGCCTGGGGGCTCCGCCCCCCGGTGAAGGGGCATCCTTCGATGGCGGCGGTGATCGCCTCGGCATGCTGCGAGGCGGAGGCATTGCCCCGGTAATACTCCGTAACACGATAGACGTTATCGTCGTGATCGACGGTATACAGCCCAAACGAGCTGGGCGCGGCCTCGCCATAATCGAGCGCCCCGAAGAGGGGCCAGTGATCCGGGATATTGAAGGAGGGCACCTGCACCTTGTCGCCGTGCCAGTTGGCGAAAAAGGCCCCGACCATCGCATCCCAGTCGCCCGCCAGCCACGCCTGCACCAGCTGCTCGTCGCCCACCGCCTTCAACCGATCAATATAACCCGGATCGCTTTGTAACAATACCTTATTATCTGTAACAAGACTGCGGATATACATCCGCGTCATCTTATCGGACCCCGTGATCAGGTGGCCCTCCTCGCCCGCATCGACAAAGTAACGCTTGACCTCATTATGGCCGGGGCCGCCGGGGTTGCCCGTCACCCGGATCCGCTTCACCGGCACATCGTGCGCCGAGCGCAGGCAGGCCTTGAGGCGATGGTAGGCCTTGAGGTTGGGCCAGGAGCCCATCTCATCCCACCCGATCCACGTATACTGGTGCCCCTGGTAATGATCGGCATCCAGCTCGGTCTCTATATGCCGCAGCTTGAGCGTCGCCCCCCCCGGAAAATGCCAGGTATGGGAGCCCACCTTGTAGTCGGCCTCGGGGAACATCTCCAGATAAATAGCCCGGCTGCGGTCCACGATCTCGTCCAGCTCGGGGTAGGTGCGGCGGAACAAGACCCCCCGCCAATGCTCCCCATATTGCTGAATATCGGCGGCGAAGTCGCCCAGGAGGAGGTCCGTCTTGCCGCCCCCGCGTGCCCCCCCAAAAAAGATTTCATCGACAAAAGAGGCCCGGATCGCCTTCTCCTGGGGCCCCGCCTGGGGCTGCCAGTTCATGCCGACACCTCGAACTCGGCCTCCACCGCCGGGGCCTCGGGCAGGGCCGCCTGCATCTGCTCATTCTGGATCAGCCACTCCGCATAGCTTTGAGCGCGCGGCGGCATGTTGGGCCCCAGCACCTCCACCGTATGCTCGATCTGTATGCGGTCATCCCCCACCTCCTGCCGGATCTGCTCCAAGACCTTCAGCCGCAAGGAGACGCGCGGCTCCGGGATATGCTCGAACATCGCCGACAAGACCTTGACCCGCTCCTTGCGGTCCGCGAGCTTGATGTCCGAAAAATCCTGCTGGTAGATCCGCAGCTGCTTCTGATACTCCGCCTGGAAGTCGTCGTCCGCCCGCCAGTAGTTCACCGCCTGCTTCGTCACCCCCAGCTGCTGAGCGATCTGCGCGGTGAGGCGGCTCTTGGAGAAGCGGTCCAAAATCATCATATGGATCGCCTCCTGATGCTTGGCCTTGATCTTCACCTCAATAACTCCATACCGTCGGCCTGGGACCATGATACTCGACATTGCCCAGGTCATCCAAATG
>Ga0208182_1001521_pt1 | contig 10600 bp, 13 predicted proteins | sample MalvireepMed_906_FD_184248 | JGI IMG/M metagenome (GOLD analysis project Ga0208182, IMG submission 184248) | Marine viral communities from the Global Malaspina Expedition - Malaspina viral metaG DeepMed_906 (SPAdes) (version 2) | ecosystem: Environmental > Aquatic > Marine > Oceanic | place...
CAACCAGAAAAGTGAGTGTGCCACGGAAACAAAAACGCGCACATGGCAGCACTGATTACCTAGAGAAGGTGTTAGCAGCAGGTTTGGTAGCGTTGAACAATAATTGAGCGTTCATGCTCTCGCCCTGAGTGAACAACGGCTTATATCACTAATAAAAATAGGTTTTTTCAGCAGCAAGCAGATATTTAACAATTTATACTTAAATCTTCATTTTTCTTACGCTGTCAGTTACTTACGATATTTTCGTTCAGTAAAAGAATATGACTTATAAGGGTGCAATTTACCTAAAAATTAGGAATTCACCTGAAAAGCACATAAACGTCTGATGACAATGATTAATTTAAGAATTAAGCATACGTTGTGCTGATTTCTGCTCAAACATAAAAAAACACAACACCATCAACTAGTAATAACTTAAATTAGCATGAAATATAATCAGCGCTATAAATTTAAATCCAACGGCTTTTTCAATAACAGTCTGGTAAGTTTTACCGTCAATTCTCAAAAGATAATCCGTGTTATCTCACGTTGGCCATACCTGTTTTGGTCACATCAAACTCTTCACCGTAATGCACCCGCATCGCTGAACTTGTCCATCCACCCGCTTTTTGAATTTGATCTAATGAGACACCCCGCTCAAACATGGTTACTACACCTCCGACCCGTGTACTATGACAACTCGGTTTGAATTCTAGATTGAGTAAGGAAGCTAAGTTCTTATATCTAGCTGTCGAAGGACATAAAAATTTGAAATTTAGACTCCATCAAAGTGGTTATTCAAAGAAAGTTTGCCGACAAATTTCGAAACTTATTTGTGGATACCTAGGTTACAAAACCTACAGGCGGCTCTGTACGTGAAACGGACATTTCATAAAACACAAAATATCGTTTTTAAGAGGAAACGGGTGTTACTATGAAGCCTGAGCAATTAGCTGTTATGAGTCAATTTAAGGAAATGCTATGAGCGTCATACCTTTAGTGAAAGAAAAAACATGGATAAGACTTGGGTCTGGTATTTATGCATATGTATTTAACGTCATATCTGAAACCAAGCTTAGCATTGGGTATTATCAAAACAACCGAACAGCAGTAAAAGAAAATGTTTTGTGGAAAGATAATCAATGGGAGTTTGAGTCTTCTGGGCCTTCTGGCAGTTACTTACGGGGTGCAGATGAGGCTATTGTTAAACGTGGCCCTCTTGTGTAATTAAAAACACATTACGAGTTACTCTATTTGACGTAAAAAACGCAACTGAGTACGGTGTTGGCTGCAATCAGGGTACTGTGCAATGAAAGGGATATGTAAGCTATGTGGCAAGAATGACGATTTGAGAGAAAGTCATTTTATTCCGAAATTTGTGGGTAAATGGATAAAGAAGACTTCTGTTACGGGATATATTCGCGAGAAAAATGAAGTCCAGAAGAGAGCACAAGATATTGCTAAAGAGCATTGGTTATGTGGTGATTGTGAACAACTATTCTCCAGGTGGGAGCGCGAGTTTGCAAACAAGGTTTTTTATCCGTTTGTGAATGAAGGAAAGTCGGTAGCTAGCTACGGTAATTGGATGTCTAAGTTTTGTGCTTCACTTAGCTGGCGAACGTTAACTTACATTAGAAGCAAAAACCCGAATGATGAGAATGATGGAGAGCGCAAGGTACTACTTGATGCAGCGCAGGAGCACCTTAGGAAGTATTTGATTAGTGAAGCTGATAACTTAAATCAGTATGAGCAACATTTGTTTCCATTGGAGAAAATTGAATCAACAGATAGCCAAGATCTGCCACCGAGCATCAATCGATACTTTCTAAGAATCATGGGCATGGATATAGTTGGAAATAGCACGGACCAGTACGTCTTTACTAAGCTACCGTCATTTATGCTTCTTGGCGTTATCAAAGCTAGAAATGTAAAACCAATTAGATCTAGCCGGATCGCGGTTAATTCAGGGGTTCTTTCGCCTAAGAAATATAGATGGCCAGATGGCTTGGCAAGTTACATATTCGAAAAGGCTGACGAAATTATAGAGTTGCATCAACGCATACCTCAAAAGCATTTGGAAAGTTTTGATAAATACATTCGAGAAAATCCTGAAAAGGTAATAAAGTCTAGGCAATTTCAGGCTTTTCTGGATGACTATGAGAGGTTCGGCGATGATGTATTTAGCTAACAAGGCGGTGCAGTGGAACCAGTTACGTTTCAATGCTCAGGCCCATTGACCACCGTGTTATAAGTAAAAGGAGGTCATGAAATTTTCATCTAGGATAAAAGCATCTGAAGGTTCACGTGAGCTGATATTTGATGACGCCCCAAAATCTGCTCATGTAGGATTTTACAAGGGGGTGCTTAATCACTTTATTATCAGCCCAGGTATACTTCCAAGACCAGAGACCCTTGACGGCTATGAGTTCAACGAAAAGTTCTGCGCGCTAATTCGTGATGAATCAGAACCTTGGGATTACTCCCAAGAAAATAACTGGGATTGGCGTACTTATCACTTGAAAGAAGGGTGACCTGCAAACATTGTCTTCTTGCCCACTTTTTTCGCCAAGACTGATATTACAAGTTCATCCGCTAGTGGTCTGCTCCGACATTCAAATAAACCGTAAATAGAACAAGAAAATAAAGTTGTGAATCGGGTAAAGTACGATTTTATCTATCACTTGTAAGAAAAACTTATATGAATCCCCAGCGCCTTTATAAGTATCTCGACTTTAACGAGGGCTCACTTAAAGCCATAAGCGATGCGACGTTAAAGTTTACATCGCCTAAGGATTTCAATGATCCCTTTGATTGCTTGGCATCTTACTCCGATGATTTTGTTAACCTAAGTATTAAAAATCAGAGAGAGCATCTTTACCGCGCATCTGACAACAAAAAGCTTTCCCCTGCAAATAAATTGATGGCTGGAGTTAGAGCGATGCGGCGGGCTAAATCTAATATTCAGGATGGTGGAATATTCTCACCATTAAGGGATAGCGATATAGGAGTTTTAAGCTTAAGCAGTAATAAAGACAATTTGTTAATGTGGTCACATTACTGTCGTCACCATACTGGCTTTGTGCTTGAGTTTGAACCAGAGTGGTATGGCCCTCGTTCGGCTCTTGAAACACCTGAAATACGCCTTAACTCATTGGTAGCTCTAGAAGTTAATTATTCAAGCGATAGACCAGTGTTACAAGGTAAGGAAAATGCGAGCCAAAAATTAGATAAGTTACTTCTAACTAAATCCATTGACTGGGAATATGAAAGCGAGTTCCGCGTAATAGATAACTTTAGAAAAGCTGGTATACATCCATATAAAAGAAAGTTGTTGAAAGGGGTTTATGCTGGCGCAAAAATGGGCATCAATGAACTAAAAACATTAAAAGTAAAATAAATAATCGTCTCAGCTAACTACAAACACAGCTTAAATATACAAGCATTCCAGATGGACCTGCAAAGGTACAGCTTCAGTCTGGTTGAACACGAAATACAGCTATAGAGGATTATTATTTTTCCAAAGCTGGGTTGTAAGCATGCAATTTCCGAATTACAGATAAAACCTGTCCCTATACAGTATTCAATCAATGTCTGCATTTGACCGACTCCCGTTGTTAGGCTGCTCAAGACGTAAAACGGACGTCTAGTTTTTTTGCTCTGAAAACAGTGAGGGTATTGCATAGCGATATCTTGCACCGTTTGTTTTGGGGGATAGTTTTCTCAATAAAGGGCCATCGACAATACCAGTTAATGTAAGCCATTTATCGATGAGTTGAAGATGGCGGCGTCACGTAACCCAATCAGTGAATCAGTATCGACTTTAGCAATGATAGCAGCGATATTTTCAAGACGCGTGGGCGCGGCTTGGGACTGGCGGCTGTGCTTTTTGCTTATCTTGTGATTAGTGTATTCGGCAAAGAGTTTTGACTGTCTCCTGGGGTCGGGTAATTCGCTCACCCCAATAAAATAGCGCACTGAAACAATTTTTGGGCGTATGGTGTGATTCTTTAGTAACATTGATATCGCTGGACATGGCCAGCAGGGCGTTATCTTTGCAAAACGCCAGGTATTGATTGAAATCGTACTGATAGGCCCGTTTCGTATTTTCTGATTTACTGGTACTTTTTCTTCTTATCATGCCGATAGACACTATATACACTCTGCTTAGCCATCGTGGAGTTTACATGCTTCTCTATCGACTCCCGTAATCCGTCCATGGAAGAAACCTCATTCAGCGAAGCCAGGCACTCGAGGATACCCTGCGCCATACTATCGACTGTATTGGCAGCAAAAGAGCGTGTCATTCCTGCACTAAAGGCGAACTCTATTAAATCACGCCTCTTAGGAAAAGCTCTGCTCTTACGCATTTTAAGCGCCATTGTATTATCAATAGTTGGATAGATGAGCGTGTGAGTGACGTCATACACTGGGCTAAGTCGTATGTCTGACTGATTGGTGGAGTATTGCAATGAAAAGTTTTTAAGGTGCGCGTCACCGTTTCCAATCAAGCAGTTAAATGCAATCAGCGTAAACATCTTGTCTACTTCTTCAGGGGAGTGTGTATTGCGGTGTGTTGCCTTCATCACATTTTCATAACTACCTAAATATTTCTGGTCTCCAGTGCGCCCCATGAGCGTAGCATAATCCTCGATACCCATTTTATTGCCGTCATTATCTACGTCAAAGCGCTCTACCACATAGTGCTGCAAATCATCTGATAGCCATACCTTGGGGGTATCCAGACCACAGTACTCAGCGCATTTCATGCAAACAAACTCGTTGACTGTCAGCAACGGGAATTCGTCATCAAAGGTTTTAACAATAACGTCTTGTTGTAAGAGAGTCGAACGGGATACCACTACCTTAGGCTGAACGCCGGATGCCATACCATTTAAGTAGTAGCGGTTGAGTAGTTGAGGGAATAAACTTTCTTTGCCAGACCAGTGCAGTATGTCATCAATGGCAATGGGGTCTGGCTCTGGCAAGGCGATACCAGCATCATAAGATAAGTGGCCTATGCCTTTCTCCCCCATGAGCGCCAGTAAGTACATATCATCGACGTTAGCATAGCGTATGAGCTTCTCAGAAATATACCGTCGCAGATAACCTTCAGGCAAATTCTGCGTGAATATTGGATGCAGTGCACCATGCGTATACGACTCAGGTTGGTAAGGCATCGTTAACGATACTGGCAAATCTTCATTAGTATACGTATAGCTAAATTGGGCCGTCCGATTTAAGACACCAGACGATTGTCCGGCCACATGAACGCTCAGTCGGAGAACCTGTTCGGGTAAACTTGCGAGAATTAAATTAGTCGTCATCGTAAATGGCCCCAAGCTCATCAAATTTCGGGCGGTGATTAGTGGGGATGGCTGTTAACTCTAAGTCCATTAGAGTTAAGTAGCGCTCAAGCAGTTGCAGTGATCCCTGATAACGGCCGTTCTCAATTTGTGAGATTCGGGGACGGCCTGTCTTGAGTTTTTTGGCAACATCATCCTGACTCATGCGGTGATGTTTTCGTTTTGCCTTTAGTTGATTGCCGATAGATTCTCTGCTCATTATTCAAACTATAGATGTATCTATATTTATACAAATAGCATTATTTAGCAATAATGTACATATATAAATACATTTAATTTAAGAATAATGAAGGTTACCTTACGTTCGCCATACCTGTTTTCGTTACATCTAATTCTTCACCGTAATGCATCGGCATCGCTGAACTTGTCCACCCACCGGCTTTTTGAATTTGATCTAACGAGACACCCCGCTCAAACATTGTCACTACGCCACCAACCCGCGTGCTATGACAACTTGGTTTGAATTCTAAATTGAGTATTGACGCTAAGTTTTTATATCTGGCCAATAATGCATGATATTGCATCGCTGAATCTTGCACAGTTTGCTTAGGCGATAGTTTTCTCAATAAAGGGCCATCGATAATACCGGTCAAGGTAAGCCATTTATCGATGAGCTCGATAGTTGTTTTTGAAATGTAGCCATACTGACCTTTGCCTGATTTATCGGTCTTAGAGCGCGGGGCGAAGATGCGCTGCTTGTTAAAATCGATATGCACCAGGTCGATAGCCAGAAGATTTGACGCCCTGAAAATGGTATCAATGGCCGTGTTAAAGATGACGGCGTCACGTAAACCAATCAGAGAATCCGTATCGAGTTTTGCATTGATAGCATCGATGTTTTCAAGGCGCATTGGTACTGCTTGAGACTGGCGGCTGGGCTTTTGGTTTATCTTGTGATTAGTGTATTCGGCAAAGAGTTTTGACTGTTTCCACGGGTCCGGTAATTCGCTTACCCCAATGAAATAGCGCACTGAAGCAATTTTACGGCGTATGGTGTGATGCTTCAGTTTGGTCGACATCAGGTAGTCTAGATAGGCACGACACGTTGCTTTAGTCACATTAACATCGCTGGCCATAGCCGGCAGTGCGTTATCTTTGCAAAACGCCAAGTACTGATTGAAGTCGTACTGATAGGCCCGTTTCGTATTTTCTGATTTCAGCTCCCATACGTCATCTTTTAATTCACGTAAATTCTCTATGACGCGTTCGCGATCTGACTCTGCGATCGCCATCGGTACATTATCGACATGAATTAGCATGGAGGACATAAATTCGCTCTTTTTTATTATTTAAGATAATTTGCATTATATTGAATAATAGAGCAGGGGAGAGGGCAGATCAAGAAATCTCTTTTGCGTTACTAGTAACGCTTTGTTTATATCTTATTCTTAGCACAGTGATACGACATACAAATAGCGTTACTAGTAACGCTTTTATTCTTTTTGGTTTTTAAGGTAATATGAGAGATAAGAAGAAGAAGGGGAGAACAATGTCTGACCAAAGCCTTTGGCAACAATTTCTACATGCGCAATTAAACACGTTCTTATCAACTTTACAGGAAAAGGATAAGGTTACCAACGTAAATATAGACAAGCTCGAGCGTGATGTTTTAGGGTTAGGAAAAAGCATGGGCTTCATCGCGTTAAAAAAACATATTAAACCTCAAAAACTCGGTGAATTTGAACAATCTTTCACCATGTTCAAAGCACAAAAAGAACACGACTTGTGGTCTGACTATCTAGCCAACCACCTAGTAAAGTTTCTATCTTCCATACCCGAATCAACGTATCTGAAAGACAAAGAAGCCCTAGTAAATGCTGACAGTGTAACAATAAAAGAATGGCAAACACTGGCCCCAAAAGCCCTATATTCGGCTATGCGAGCATGGTTACCCCAGGCCTCAATTAAGCAATTTCAAAATCGCTATCGGGCTTATAAGCACCGCGGTATCAAACGCACTGACACCATAGATGTGAGCCCCCAAACCAAAACAATCATTGATATGGCAAAAGCTGAATTGCATGCCAGTAACTATGATGAGGTATTTGAACTCCTATTCTCAAAGCATTACAACGTCAGTGCCGACAGTGAAGTTAGAGCCGTAAAAGAACAGATTTCCGATGCATTACCTGCCTCCAAAAACCTGTTTTTGGAAGAATTCATGCTTAGATTAAACCCCAATGACAGAAATAGAGTGAAACTGCTCATTGAGGTTGCTTTTAATGACGGCTGGGATAGAGCAAAGACATGTAGAAAGCGAAAAGGGGACCCACGCGCAGAAGCTTTAGTAGATTGCAGTATTTTTACAACTGCTGCGAACTTCTCGACTGATGAAAGTAGTGACTAAGACACCTTGGGAAATGGCGGGTATCGTAAGCCAGGTATAACGAAGCTAAAGTAAAGGCGATATGTTTCGATTAGTCCGAACCTTTTATTATTATGGAGAACGGAAGGTGTGCACCAGTAACAAAGAGTGTTACAAGGCGGCGAATCGCCCCAGCGAATACCAGGGCATAGAAAACAAACCATGATTTGTTGAGCCTTCACTCCTTACACATGACCTTATCAATGTGTGATGAGGTGATAACATCATTAAGTGAGTGAGCATTGCGAGCAGCTTACAGGTAAGTATCAACGTTTGTTTCCGATAATTTATTCCAGCGAATTCCCATCCCATTCATGGTTAGGATCGGGCAGAAAAGTCAATCCCATACCATCAGCATCACTAGCGCTAAGCAACCACCCACCAGGTACCTTAGTTCGATATGTGTGCCTAAGTACATCCGAAGTACCTTCGTTTTTAAGTGGTTCCCAATTAAGTTTAGGTGAAGCTTTGGACCCACTTGTGAAAAGTCCCATTATTTTTCCTTATTTGATAATTCTGCGTAGCAGTTTTATTGAGAAATGTGCTTATAGGTAGCAAAAACCCAACACAAACTGCAAACTACATTATTGCTTAGCGTGATAAAGCGGAGAGGAGCAGCTGTTGCAACTAACACGACGGCGGCTATCTGTTGCATTATGTGCACCTAAATTTCGAAGGGATTTTGAACCACAAAAAGCTCAAGCTATTCCATTTTTTGTCTTCGCTGTAGGGTTCTTGGCTAAATATTCCTGCAAATTAAGAGGGAATTTACGTTTCCAGCCAACAAAGTTATACCAAGCCACAAAAGCCACTACGGATGTTATTGCTAAGATGTACATTGATTGATAAAACATTAAGTATTAAGTCCCTTTAGTACAATTGAGTTCTATTAAATACTATCAACGCTGTTAAATCAGTCAAGAAAAATATAAGCGAAATCTTTCATAAGCCATTGTTAAAGCGTGTGTTTTATAGGCAACTCGAAACCGATAATGCGAGTTGTAAGGGTTGAATACATTGGAACGTAAATAAAATAAAAAGCATATTGTCTTTGCATGACGTTGATAAAAACTCTAATCGATTATGGGCTCCAATTGATATTTATAGCCTTTGAAACAATCACCATCATCAGTAATTAATGTTACGAAGCCACTATCTTCGTTGTAGTGCGTAACAATGCCTTCTACGTAATCAAGTGCGTTTAAAGGGGCTAAAAAACGTTGACCAATTATTACAGTACCTAATGGTAACCAAATCTATACTGGAGAACGTATTATTATTTGATGTGGACAGATTAGCGATTGTTAAACCCGAAACCTCTAATTATGAATGGAACTAATTAGGAGAGATTTACAGGGCCAACACAGTAGCCGGCGTTAAAATTAACTGCTGTACAAAAAAACCACAATAAGTTACCGTCTCACCTTAAGTAAATCTTGAAAAGGACATCAGATGAACAGGCTCTTTTTGTTTTTTGTGGTAACGCTCACATTTCCCCTTTTTTGCGCAGCAGGTGTAAATGAGGATACCCTCGCACTCTACTCAAAATGCAAAGGGGGAAGGGATAACCTGGATGGCTACTGTAAATGTGTTGCGGTGAGAACTGCGGAAGTCGCCACCCCAGAACAACTGAAGCATTTTTCTGAACATCCGACTGAAATCAGGAAAATACTTAACGAAGATGAAATCTCAATCTCCATCCCGTTTGAACAGGCCGGAGTCATCAACGATCACACCAATTTATTTTGTGTTGGTATGCCCATATCAGCTGAACAATATTGGAGAAACTACAAGTTAAAACCCAAGTCTGCCTTAGAGGAGGGCATCGAGGAGCAAGGGCGACAGTTAAATGCACTACTAATACAGGCGATGTCTCAAAATGACAGGGCTTGCTATACCACAACAATATTAGGGGAAAGTTGCAAGGACATCTGTAAAAATGAAAACACGTGCCCTGGAGGCCATAAGTATGCACTTTTGAGGGGGCTCGCCTTAGCTTGTAAACAGGATCCTAGTAAGAAAGCTTGCCCACAAGCGGCCACAGCACTTCAAATTGAAGATTGGCGCACGCTTTCTCAATTAATTAACAGTGTACCCAGCCAACTTGTTGAGGACATATCCAAAGGTAAACGCAGAAAATACACGCCTCAGGAAGTTTATCAGGTCATTCAGGCAAGTAACTACCTGATAAGCTCATGCAAGTCCATTAGCGGTGACGCATTAAATACCGCGCAAGCAGTACTTAAGGTACAACACGACAAACTATTCAAAAACTTTGAAATTTCACAAATTTTATTAAAAGTCGTTGAAGGGAATGGTATCAACTGGGCCAAAGCGCAAGCCTGTGACGCGAGAATCACATTGCCATTTTTGTATGGGATGACCGAAGCTCTCGATGAAAAGCTTACCGAAAGCGTCTTTTTCTCTACGTGTCTAGCAAATAGTAAATCCATGGCGCACTGCCAATGCTGGTACGATGTTTATACACAAACTGACAAACAGGCAAAGAGCCGGGCGTACCCTTTAAACTTGATGGATCCGCAACACCCCGCCTCTAGAGCACGGCGTAATACCCTAACCCAAGGGCAGAGGTTTGCAGCCATGAGTTGCCCTGAATAATGCTACCTAATTAGCTGCTTTTTCCTTGTAAGCGCCTAATTAGATATGAAGCGATTAAGGGGCGCTGACAGGGTAACATAATTTGTAGTAGCTCATATCTGATCTCACAGTTTCGATGAGTCGGTTTTGACTCCATCTGACAGGCACCTATGAGCGTAAAGCGGACATTGGAAGTTACTGACGCGCTTGTCCGTTGTAGACAAGGGACGAACGTTCTACGCCCAAAGCAGCGACAGCGTTAGCTGTCCGACTGACTTTGTTTGTTAGCCTCGAA
>Ga0208182_1001527_pt1 | contig 10572 bp, 6 predicted proteins | sample MalvireepMed_906_FD_184248 | JGI IMG/M metagenome (GOLD analysis project Ga0208182, IMG submission 184248) | Marine viral communities from the Global Malaspina Expedition - Malaspina viral metaG DeepMed_906 (SPAdes) (version 2) | ecosystem: Environmental > Aquatic > Marine > Oceanic | place...
GCTGGAGATGATCCGCTTTTTCACTCTGTTCGATAAAAAGGTCGGTAAAATCATTGCCCGGTATCAACAGGTATTTGGCATAAAACGTCTGATTGATCGTATCAATGTCCGCCGCCCGGATGGCGGGCGCGAGGGTGGCGTGATTTGGCATACCACCGGCTCTGGCAAGTCTTTCACCATGGTGTTTTTGAGCAAGGCGCTGATCCTGCACGACAGCCTGAAGCAGTGCCGTATTGTGGTGGTGACTGACCGGGTAGATCTGGAAAATCAGCTCAGTAAAACCTTTGCCTCTGGTGGGGAGCTGGCGGACAAAAAAGACAAAGAAGCCGCTATGGCTACCTCCGGCAAGCGCCTGGCTGAGCAGATTGGCAAAGGCACTGAACGGATTATCTTCTCGCTCATCCAGAAGTTTAATACTGCCACTAAACTGGCAGAGTGCGTGAATACCAGCGCAGACCTGATTGTGTTGATTGATGAGGGACATCGTAGCCAGGGCGGTGAAAACCATATCCGCATGAAACAAGCGCTGCCAAACGCGGCGTTTGTTGCTTTCACCGGCACACCATTGCTGAAGGATGACAAGACTACCAACAAGTTTGGCCCCATTGTTCACGCCTACACTATGCAGCGTGCCGTGGAGGACCGAGCAGTGACGCCGCTGCTTTATGAAGAGCGTATACCTGATCTGGATGTCAATGAGCGCGCCATCGACAGTTGGTTTGACCGAATTACAGAAGGTTTGTCTGATCAACAGAAAGCCGATCTGAAGCGCAAGTACGCTAAAAAAGGCCAGGTATACGGCGCCGATGATCGCATTCGATTGATCGCGCTGGATATCGCCAATCACTTTGTTAAAAACATCGATGACGGGCTAAAGGGCCAGTTAGCTTGTGACAGTAAAGCCGCTGCCATCAAGTATAAAAAGTACCTGGACGAGGCAGGTCTGTTTGAATCTGCCGTGGTCATGAGCGCACCGGATACTCGCGAAGGTAATACCGAAGTGGATGAATCCACCGCGCCAGAAGTCACACAGTGGTGGAAATCAACCGTGGGCTCTAGCGATGAACAGACTTACACCAAGCACCTGATTGAACGATTCGATAAAGACGAATCGCTGAAAATCCTGATTGTGGTTGATAAGCTGTTGACTGGTTTTGATGAGCCTAAAAATGCAGTGCTATACATCGATAAGCCGCTTAAAGAACACAGCCTGATTCAGGCCATTGCGCGAGTGAACCGACTTCATCCGAAGAAGAAATTCGGCCTGCTGATCGACTATCGCGGTATTCTGTCCGAGCTCGATACCACGATTCAAAAGTACCAGGATTTGGCCTCTCGCACCCAGGGCGGCTATGACATTAGTGATATCGTCGGCCTGTATAGTCAGATGAGCACCGAGTACAAGCGCCTACCGCAACTGTACAAAACCCTATGGGCCACATTTGACGGTGTGAAGAATAAAAATGACATTGAGCAGCTGCGACAGGTGCTGGTTCCGAAAATTGTGGATAGGCAAGGCGAGCTGGTGGATGCAAACCTGAAGGTGCGCGAGGACTTCTACGAGGCCTTGACCGCGTTTGCCAGCTGTCTGAAAGTTGCGCTGCAGTCCGCCACATTTTACGAAGACAAAAGTTTCAGCGACGAAGACCGGCGGCATTACAAAGAGACGGTCAAACAGCTTTCCAGCCTGCGTCAACTCGTGCAGCAGGATGCTGGCGAGAAGATCGATTACGACGAGTACTCTCAGCAGGTCAAAAAACTGCTCGACAAACATGTGGTCGGTGTCGAGGTCAGGGAACCCGGTGGTGTGTATGAAGTTGGCAAAATGGGCCAGCAGCAAGACCCAAAAAGCTGGAGTGAGGAAAAAACCCGTAACGAAACCGACATTATCAAAACACGGGTCACGCGCAAGATTGAGCAGGACCTAAGGGATGACCCGTATGCTCAGGAAGCTTTCTCAAAATTATTGCGCCAGGCTATTGAAGAGGCCGAAAAGCTATTTGATCACCCGCTGAAACAATACATGCTTTTCTGCGAATTTGAGGAGCAGGTTCAGAATCGCCGTTTGCCTGACATACCAAATGCATTCAGCGGCAATCGCCACGCCCAAGCCTACTTTGGTGTCTTCAAAAAAGTATTGCCCGAGGCATTCACAATTGTTGATCAGCAAGCACAGGATAAATGGGTGAAACTGGCGTTTGAGATTGATCAGGCCGTCGAAACTTCCGTCGCCGAGAACTCCATCAATCCGCAGAACATCGAAGCAGATATTCGCAAAAAGCTGCTGCCGAAAATATTTCAAGAATGCAAAGCCATTGGCGGCGGCATGGATCAGGCCAAAAAAATCGTTGAGATGATTGTGCAGATTACTCGCGTGGGACTGAATGCCCATGCGAACGAACATTAAACGCAATGAACGTACCCATCAAACCCAAAGGCCAGACGCTGGGCTTTAGCTACGGTGATGAGCGCATCCAGTTTGAACGCGTCAAACGTGTGCAAGCCACTGGCAAAGTACTCATAAAAGTACATCCGGATTGCAGGATTGTGGTGTCTGCGCCAGAGGAAGCCACCAATGACGCAGTGATTGCTGCTGTAAAGAAGCGCGGGCGCTGGATATATCAGCAACTGCGAGACTTTCGGGCACAATCTGAACATATCGTACCAAGGCAATACATTAGCGGCGAAAGCCATTATTACCTTGGCAAGCAATACGTGCTGAAAGTTATCGAGGCGCCTGATCAGACTCAGAGCGTCAAACTATTACGCGGACATTTACAGATCACCGTGCGTCAGAAGAGCAAGGAAGCGGTCACGGCACTGCTTTCAGACTGGTATAAATCCAGAGCAAAAGACGTATTCGCGAAGCGCCTAGAGGCGATGCTTGAGCACGCTCTATGGGTCAACTTTCGACCACCGATCAGAGTGCTCAGCATGCAAACCCAATGGGGCAGTTGCTCACCCAACGGCCGCATTACCCTGAATCCGCAGCTTGTCAAAGCTCCCCGCACCTGTATAGATTACGTCATCCTGCATGAGCTTTGCCACATTGCCGAGCATAATCACAGCGAACGCTTTTATCGCTTAATGAGCCAGGTGATGCCTAATTGGGAGCAGACCAAAGAGCGGTTGGATGCAATGGCAGTCCTCATCACTAGTCTACGCTAACGACAGGTTCACTCAAAAACAGTTTGCGTCGCCAAAGAGCCCACGATAGACATCATTTATCGCTTTCTTTAGAAGATGTTTTGGCAACCCTGTCGACGAACGAATCACCTTATACGCATGCTTTCTGGATTGCCTTATACTCGGAGAATTGACGCCAGCAAAATATTCGAGGGCTAACTGCCTGGCCATTCGCGTTTTGCGTAGGCGAGTTTCTTCCCGGTAGTCTTTGTATTTTCTACCGATGTCAGATACCAGATGCGGAAAGCGGTAGTTCATATATCCGACGCTCAGATCAGCAGCTTTTGCAACCTGCTTTATTGATGGTGGATTGACGCATGATCGAAGATATTCATCTATTCTGTTTAAATTTTGATTGTGATCCTTTGGCTCCTTTCGTCTAATCTCCAGGTAACCCCGAGGCAATTTACAAAATAGACGATTCTCTAGGAATTCCGGCATTCTGTGTGCCTCTCCTGCCAGGAGTACAGACAAAGGGACACCGAGTTTGAAAGCAATTCTTCTAGCCTTTATCAAACTTATCTTCTTTTTGTAAAAAATTGCGGAGAGGTACTCGTCTCGATCAAGCAACGAATAGAATTCCCTGTCACGTCCGCTTTCCCAGTAATATTCAAAGAGCCCTTCACACGACCGCACTATACCGTCATCAGTGAACCTCAAATCAGGGTTATTGGCTAAATCTTCAAACAATTGAATAATATCGAATCCGTAATCAATCCATGACGGCGAAATCTGATCTGGACACAATGGAGCTTTGCGCTGGTATAACGGCTCGTTGCAGTTACGACAGTTATCGAGACCGTATCGCCGGACATATCCAGTTTGTGAATCGCCACAATGGCTACATTTTGATAAAAAAGGTGTGCGGTGAATCGGACATACGGTGATCGATTTTAAATGCCAGATCAACTTGAAATATGCTGGAATACCCAGGCTCACCATCTCGTGAATGCACTCCGGGCACCACCGGAACCCCCTTACAATTTCGCCCGATGAGCTACCCAGCGCTTCATGCATGAATCGCAGCACACTATTGGAGAGTTGCTGCCCGGTGGCTAGTTCAAATGCTGTAACCAGCAGGGTAGTTACCCTATCTGGCCTCACCATCTCCTGTGGCTTACAATACTTGAAAGGTGCAAATTCCTCATGTGGATTTGCGCGCTTCCACTGCATCAATACGAAATTGACTAAGACGCCAACAGTCACACCATGCTCATACGCCAACCGATGCACGAAACTTGGGAACGATTCTATTTCCGACGTGCTTTCACCCATCAGCCGACTAGGTAAAAGAACAGAATCCATCATCTGTCACCCTGACCTCTGTTACCGGCCTTCATCCGCTTAGGTCGGCGCTGAAACGGCGTTCCTTTTCCTGATAGTGGTCGCTTTGTTGATTGATCTGGTCGAACGATGGGGTGCTTGTCGACCATATCGATACCCAGCACTGTTTCACCCTGAATTATTTCCGTTCTAATCACCGCTAGATCTGATTCCGGCAAACGATTTTCGATCAGAATTTCCATCGTTATTTGTTGGTCACGCATATTTGCGTATGCCCAACTCCGGAGCAGCCACGCTCTCAATAGGCCGATACAACCAAACGTCCCTTCATAGACAAATTGGAGGTTTTTGCTGAGTAACGAACTGCCTATGTGATTCTCATAGGCCGCGACGACGCTTGCAAATGCTTCGATGTCAGCTGCATTTTTTCGATATCTCGCGAGGTGAACCTGATGTTTACGACCCACCATGTGAGGAGAATTCTGTAATATACCCAAAATAGGATATGCTCCCACTATCACCAATATCACATTGGCAGCTTTGGCAAAGCACTTCCAAGAGTCCAGCACCGCAAACGGGCCTTGTGCGCTTTTCGATACATACGTGACATGCTGAGCCTCATCGATAAACAAAAATTTAGTTCTACGTTTACGCATCGTTCGCTCAGCAATGAGCCTCAGCGACGCCTCAGTGGTTTTGTCTATCCTGTGATAAATTAGTGCCTCCTGCTCATCTCCCTCTCGTGAACCCAGGGAAAACATAGGATGTCTGAGTTCCTCCAACAGCCGGATCATAAAATTTTTAGTCGAAAAGACTCCGTTCACTCCTGAGTTCGCCGCCTCTGTCACTACTACCGGCATAATCCCCGCGTTATCACCATTACTATCGTCTGTTAGGAGATTTCTCATGTAATCGATCATTTTTGTTTTGCCCGCACGTGACGGACCGACAACTGCTACAACTTCACCCGGATGAACTGAATTAAGCAGCGAAAAAAGCCGCTCAGCACACTCAACCCAGTTCCTGTGGGGGATGCGAAATTCAAGGTCTACGATGGCCATACACTACCCCCAATTCTGAACGTTTAGGTGTACAACATTATCGATATTGAATAACTCATCATCGTCGCCTTGATAGTTTGTGCCACTCGATATAGGCTTTTTCGCTTCTAACTGCCTATGATCTGCATTTTTCATAATCTGTGCTGCCAACTCCTCATCTGCCATCTGCCTTATTCTGACTTTGGCTTGCTTTGACTCAACCATCTTCATGAACTCGCAGCGCTGCGATATCGAGTCCATGGCGTTGAACCGAGCTGCAGACGAGGTTGTACATGGCAACCATTTGTTTTCTACATTGGCATACACAATGTGGGGGTTTTCAGGGTCTCGCCTTACCTCATACCGCCGACTAGAGTTTCCTAGTCTTGATAGATCCGGATGCCAATAGTGGAGGGCATCAATGTGGATACCCCTTTTATGGTCAAGTTTGTAGCGACCACTATCTACAGAGCTCACAAGTAGAAAATCATCGTCATAGCACACATCGATTCCGACTCCTCTGTAGTCATTGGAAAGCTGCTCGAAATTTTTAGAAATCGCAACGTCAGCTACGCCCACTGGCTTTGTCTCGCGCCAGCCTAGGAAAGATTCCAGTTCCCTGTGGAATTCGTATGGTTCTAGCACTGCACACTCTCCCGGTTTCAGCTTGCCATCAACGCTTCTTACCCTGTCAAAATCGAGAGTGTTACCTGGCAACTGACAAACATGTTGCTCCATGAACTCGCCGAACAGACGTTCAACTTCAGAGCCATATCGAGGGTGCGAAGCAGGACGCAATGTTAACGTCACACGGTAATGGGCACACAATGACGCAAGATATACGGATTTAAAATCTGCGCCTCTATCTACAATTAACTCCATGGGCAAGCGCCCGTGACGTCGAACGCAATCCCTTAGAACACACGCAACTGACCTCCGGGATGGTGGTTGAAATGACAGCGTGTATGCGAGAACCTTTTTAGTAGCCAGATCGACCATAGCCGTCAGCCAAGCTTTCATCACCCAAACCACGCCATCGGAATCGAAAATTCGCAGGTAAATTTTTGTCAGACTGTGATCTATGGCGGCCAATTGCCATGGAACACCAGCACGTATCAGTCTATCTGACGGGTTGGTGGGATTCTCATGGGCATGTCCCGACCTGCGACCACCCCGGCCACGGGCGGTGTTCGCAATTAGATCCTGCGCGGCTCTCCTGAAGGTTTCCCAGCTTACCGGGAGAATGGGAGCGTGGGCCGCACGCGAGATTGCACAGTATCGTGTATAGCTTCTATACGTAGACATACCACGTGCTGTCGAGTGTGCGCCCGTTAAGTACTCTTGCAACTGCGCTCGGACCGTTGGGTGTAACCTGGTGCGTCTGCTGCTGTGGTACTTGGGGATTAAGGATTGGAATTCTGACAGGCCCTGCTTTGCACCGTCATTAATTTGTTGCTTCCAACGTCGGGTACTTCTACTGACCTCACCCGAATTTATTCTAGCGAGTTTATTTAGTACGGCTTCAGCATAGCGTTCACAAGGGAATTGCCGCCCATTGACTTCTTCTCGACGCTCTGGGTCGTCCAACTTACTCTGCGCGTGTATATCAATAGCCTCCTGCAACAAATGCTGATTTCGCACAACAAGACAGCCACGTGGCTCGGCGAGAAGGGTCTGATCGAGATCAGCGTGCAGTTCGCCCTGCCTGATTAGTTGGAGAAGTGGGGTTAATGAATCCAACTTTAGACGCTGCTTTAAGTCAGATAGCGTCCATGCATAAGATTCACGAAACGCCATGTCCAGATCAACATCGTCACAATTTTTATCACAAATCGCCGCTAGTAGCTCAAGATTGTGATGACGGTACCGCATTCCTTTTGAGTACACGAAAACCTCGAAGTCCAGACCCAGCTCCTCACAAGCTGCCTCTGCCGGCAGGAATCTAAATTCCTCTGTAGCTGCGTCTTGAACCCACTCATTAGGGCGACTAACTGTTAGGGCCGAGGCTTTATCGACAGATTTGACTTCTACCAGTCGCGGACCGTTAGTGGATAGCACCAAAAAATCGGGAGTGTACTGGAACGTGCGGCAATTCCCGTTCGAGTCTGTGCGAGTAAGCTGCAATGCAGGAGGTTGATCCCAGTATTCCAATACCTCTTCATCGTGCTCAAGCAACAGAGCTAGATATCGTTCCGGGCCTCGGCTTTCAGTTGAGATAGTGCGGGACATTTTGCTGGAGTAGACGAAACTGACAGAGTTCCTGCGTGCATGCGCCCCGACCATCCTGGATGGCTCGCTTGCGCGGGCAGCTGTGATGTATTGTCGTGCAGGTTCGGGCACTCGGTGCTGTATGACAAAATAATGCTTAAGCTCAGAATCAGTAAGCATGCTTCCCTCCGATTTCTGCGCAATCGATGGCCTCAAGATTAGCCTTGATTGACAAAAGTATTGACGAGAGGCTTGGGGGGAGGGATACTAGAGGCCGCGAAACCGAGAGGTATCTCTCCCTAAAAGCCGGACTCAAACGCTGTTTGATTCGGCTTTTTTGTTAGGTGCTCATTTTATTTCCTCTTTATCAGCAATTAGTTGACGATCAATATCCTGGCACGAAACAGACTTGTCTACTTTTAGCCCTAGTGCAACCGCAATCCTGTGGCTCTCTCCACGACATGCACGGCGCTTTCCAGACAGAACTTGATAAACCAGGCTTTCCGAGAAGCCATGACGACGGGCCCAATACGAAAGGCTCACACCGCGCTCTTTGAAAATTGTTCGAACTTCTTCTGCTGTATTCATAACTGCTAACTGCCGATGTAGACGTGCCTTCTTGCTGTCAAACAATTACATCTGTCGACAAATTTGTCAACGCTTTTATTCTATATATATCAAAGACTTAACTTTATCAAATTATGATATAGTGAGATCACTTATTAATCTTTTATTTAACAAATAGTTAATATTCGCCGCATGAAGTTTGAACACTTTTTGTACAAAAATCGGGCTTATCTCCAAGGAAAAGTTCGTATTGCATGACTAAATATTTTTTGCTTTCATCGAAAGCGTAGGGTAGCACTGCATTCCTGCGACTCTAGCTATCGCTCTTGTTACGGATGAACCACTGACCTAGGACAAAGGGGACAAACGGATGCCGGTCGATCTGGAATCGAGTACTGTAAACCTGTTGCATAGCGTGCGTAGGCTGTTTGTCATGTGGCAACTAACGGACGAACAGGTCGCTCAAATCTTTCCACACCTATATATGATCGAAGATCTGCCATTAAGTGCCTCTAATGAAGAGCCAGCGAGAAAGCAGGCATTGATCTACCTTGAAATTCATGAGCATCTAACTGCACTATACGCCAGTCCGGAAACATTGCGTTTCACCTGGTTCAAGAAACAAAATAGAGCCTTTGGTGGAAAGTCGCCTTTTGAAATTATCGCAGACAGACCTGATCATGGCCTTCAGACAGTCAGGGCGTATTTGGCGGGTGTAGTTTCGTCGTAAATCAGCTGTTTGTTTGAGCTTCGCAGTTACCGATGAAAAATGGGCAACGAATCCGCCCGGAGCGCAGATAATTACTAAAAAAAACAAAACGATAGAATGAAGCGGCCAAAATAAACTAGCAATTAGCGGCCAAACTTATCTAGCATGCACAGTAACTCCTTTTTGTTTTGCCAGTGCTGCCAAAATATCACTCCTACCAAAAGACTGGCTCCTCCCAAATGCCACATCCAGGACAATGGTGCCCAGATCAGCAGATAGGCAGCCACTGCCAGCATCGCAGCCTGAACCAGGTTTAGCCGACGCGATGTCCGCCATTGTAGCAACGCGCACATAGCGTAGAGCCCCATTGACGCCCAGACGAATATCTCGATCCGTTGTGGCCAGCTGCCAGTAATCAGTGGCGTGTAGGCAAACAGCAGTGGCACCAGGTAAAGCCCTTTGGCAAGCTTCCACGATGTAATTGACGTCGCCACCGGTTTCGAACCGGCAATTGCGGCAGCGGCGAACGACGCCAGCGCGATAGGAGGCGTTACGTTGCTGTCCTGGGACAACCAGAAAATAATCAGATGGGCGCTCAGCAACATGCCAGTCACCAGTGCCGGACTGAGAAGCTCGGCACGCAGCAACTGGCGCATTTCCAGCGGCATTTCACGCAGGGCAACCACGGCATCGCCACCCCACAGATTAAGTGTGGCTATAACGTTGCCTGGCAGATCCGGTGCCGTCAGCGCCTGCAGCATTTGTTCATACGCGATCAGGTCAAACAGAATGGGCGCGGACAAGGTTGCCAGAACGATATAGGAAGCAGTGACGGGCAATCCCAGGCCTAACACCAGCGAGGCGAGCGCTATCAGCACCAGCGCCACAAACAGACTGCCGTTGGCCCACTCCACAATCATCAGTGAAAATGCATTACCCACGCCGGTGGTCACTACCACACTGATCAGAATACCTACAGCGACCAACAGCAGCGCGGTAGACAGGGCGGTTCTCACAGCATCCACAGTCGCTTCAAAAATATCTTCCCACTCCATGGGTGTCGCCGACAGCCAGGAGGAAACTATCACCAGCACGGTGGCCACGACTGCCGCTCGAATCGGTGTATAACCAACGAATAACATGACGACAAGGCTGCCCAATGGAATCAGGAAATGCCAACCCTGCCTGACCACACGCCACATGCTTTCGTGGTCGCCTTTCTGATCAGCTTTCAACCCCAGGCGCTGGGCTTCGATACGCACAAAATAGAATACTGTCAGGTAGTACAAAAGCGCTGGCAGCAGCGACACAGCAATGATGGTCTGGTACGAAATTTGTGTATACCCGGCCATCACAAAAGCACCGGCCCCCATGATGGGTGGCATCAGCGCACCGCCGGTAGAGGCGGCAGCTTCTACACCCGCTGCAAACTTTGGACTGAACCCGGAGCGCTTCATCATCGGTATCGTGATGCAGCCGGTCGAAACCGTGTTGGCGACCGCAGAGCCGGAAACAGATCCCATCAAGCCGGAGCCCACAACCGCCACAATGCCAGCCCCACCGGTGAAACGTCCTGCC
>Ga0208182_1001533_pt1 | contig 10558 bp, 12 predicted proteins | sample MalvireepMed_906_FD_184248 | JGI IMG/M metagenome (GOLD analysis project Ga0208182, IMG submission 184248) | Marine viral communities from the Global Malaspina Expedition - Malaspina viral metaG DeepMed_906 (SPAdes) (version 2) | ecosystem: Environmental > Aquatic > Marine > Oceanic | place...
CTGGTGCCGCTCCGACTCGATGAAGAAGTCCGCGGAGATGCCCAGCTTCGCGTCGTTCGTTGCCGTCACCGTGACCCTGTCGGAGATATCGCGGCCCAAGACCTGGCCGATGTTGCCAGACGTCGACGCCGGGATGGTCATCGTCAGGATGTTCGTCGGCGATGCGAAGATTGCGACCTGGTATTCGCACCAGTCCTGCGCTTCGGAGGTCGTCGGGATGAACTGCGTCTTCGCGACATATTTCCGCTCCCCGTAGATGCCCTGCGAGGTCGTGTCGATGGCCCGAACGATGCAGGGATTCTTCGTCGATACAGCCGTCCCTCGCGCCTGGAGCTTTGTGACGTATCCGTCCGACCCGGTCGCCGAGTTGGTCAACGTGATCGCCATCCGCTCCGCTGTCTTGGTCTGGGTCACGGTGATATCGGACGTCAGGTTAGTGCCGCCTCCGCCGGACGCGGAGTTGAGGAGGTAATCGGTCGTCGCCGCCGGAGTCGTCCAGGCGTCGACTTCCATCGCGCTGTTCGCGGCGTCAGGGTTCGGGAACTCGGCCTCGAAAGTCTTCGCCTCGCCGGGTGCCAGGGTGGGCGAGGCTGACCCGGTCTCCGGATGCGTCCAGAGTACCGCGACCGAGGCCGTGTCAAACGTCCGAGCGGTCGCCTCCACGTGATTGACGATAGTTCCGAGCGGATCGTCCTGGTCGACCTCGACGAACGTATGGGCAGCCCCGTCGGCATCGGAGAAGGTCGCCTGGGAGGTCGTCGAGGCGGTCTGGGTTATCCGGTGGTGCCGGTTCTGAAAGGCGATCTGCCCCGACTTGCTCTCCAGAAGGAATCCCGCCTCGGCCTCCTCGACCAGCCGGAGCGCGTCGATCGCCTTCTTGCCGCTGATCCAGAATCGGCTGATCGTAGTCTTGCCGGTGTCGAGGTCGCGGTCGTCCGACTCCGTCCAGCCGACGTCGTCCAGGATGTCCCCGACGGCCTGATCCGTCCGGCGGTTAGTCTGGGAGGCTAACTGAGTCTCGAACTGGTTGAGGTAACCCAACGTCCCGAACGCGGTCAGGGTCGCCGTCTTCACTCCCTCCGCAGCCGGTGCCGGGAGTATACGGTCGAGCTTACCCTGCCACCGGACGCCGTCGTTGAACGCGACCGGGAACGTATACGGGAAACTCCCGCTCCCGGCCTGAACCTTGACTGTCCGACCTGGGAGGATGTTGCCCGTTAGGGCCGAGGACGTATTGCTGGGCGAGTATTTGCCGCCGGTGTTAACCAACACCGCGGAGAGTTTGCCGGCGACCGAACGGCCCTGCAACTGCGAGGCGTAATCCCGGCCCCGCTCCCACGATAGCGACAGGACATCCGATGTGATGTCGTCGCCGGAATCGGTGAAGTCTCCGTCGTTGTTCCAATCGACGAGGACAGTGTAGGAAGCAGCCATCTACCCCTCCGAGACCGCCGAATCTATCAACGCATCGACCTCAGCCACGTCGCGGCCTATGCCGTTCCGTTGCTCCTTCTCGGCACGGAGTTCCGCGACCAACCGCTCGGCGACGATCCTCCGGAGTTGTTCCGCTGCCAGTACGTTCTCGACAAGAAGTCTCTCGATGTCCGCCTGGGTAATCTGGTCTTGGATCATGCGTTTCTCCCATCCTCTCGCTTAGTGGGTATGCGTTAGCGACTGATCAGCCGTGTGCTTATGTCCTACGCTTCGCGTGTGCATACGAGTGTGCATGTAATCAGGCGGGTCACCCTTCGGCCCCGTAACGCCCTCCGATATCTCAACCACCTGGGAGCCGTCCCATGTATCGGCGGGTGTTGTATAGGTCTTCTTGGCAAACGTCTTACTTGTAAGGGCTTCTAACTCCGCGACCACGCAGCACATGTCGATCTCTACCACGAGGCCCATCACCGGGGAGCCCTTTTGTAAAACAAAGGGCCAATCGCAGTCACAGGTGCCACGCCCGCTGGCGTCGTTGTAGGCATCAGACCATTCACTCATGACCGCTCCTTACGATAGGGTTGTCGCATTACCGGCAGCGTCCATAACCAGTAGCTCGCCCGACGCCGAGTACAAAGTGACTCCGTTAGCCAGCGTCCCTACTGGAGCCGTGCCATTAAATAAACTGATGGCACTGGTAGGGTCAGTCGTACTGCGGGATACAATAACACCAGACACAGTATTAACAGTAATGCCCTTCTCGTCAATAAGAACTTGGGTAGCACCTAGGGCTCCAAACGCAAACTCTCTATTCGACTGACTATACCTCACAAAACCATCGAGGTTGCCTTGAGGCGCTCCGAAGGCGATAAACTGATTCGTGCTATTTGTAGCTAACAACGAGATTCCCAGATTCGCGTCGCCGGACTCAAGTACAAGCATGTCAATCCCAGCGTTAGCCGTCACACTCCCTGCGGTGCCATCCCATATATGCACGCCGTCTCCATCAGGCGATGGGGCCGAACCCGCCACTCCTATCGTGATCCCGCCCGTGGCAACATTTAGTAGCTCAGAGGTCAGGATGGTGTTGCCGATGGTGAAGTCGGTGGTGGCGTCTACGGTGGTCGCCACGATAGACCCGAAGCCCGATGCGATGGTGCCACTGCTCAAGGCTCCGACACTTGTTAGGCTTGAGGCCGTAACGCCGGACGCTAGAGTCGACCCTGTAAGGCTACCAGCCGCCGCCGCAGCCGGTGCCGCCCACTTCACCCCGGTCGTCTCTCCGGAGTCAGCTGTCAGAACGTGGGTATTGGTTCCCACGCCGAGCATCTGAGGATTCCCGGAGCCGTCCCCGATCAAGACGTGGCCCTTGGTCGACATGTCTATCGACCCGATAGCCGATGATCCGTTGCCGACCAGGACGCCATTCTGGGTCAGGGTAGAGACTCCCGTCCCGCCGTAAGCCACGCCGACGTCTGTCCCCTGCCAGACTCCCGTCGCTATCGTCCCGACGCTCGTCAGGCTCGATGCCGTGACCCCACTCGCCAGGGTCGAGCCGGTCAAACTGCCCGCCGCCGCCGCAGCCGGGGCTGCCCACGACGGAATCCCCGACGCGAGAGTCAGGACGTTCGTGTTGGAGCCGACACCGAGCCGGGATAGCTGAGAAGAGCTTGACGCATAGACGATGTCCCCCGTCGCCTGAGAGTCGAAAACGTGCGTGCCGACCGCTTCCCATTCCGCCTGGGTTAGCTCTGTCCCGACGGAGCCGTGCTTCAGTTCGTTTGCCATCGCTCACCTCATGCTGCTGCGAGTATGTCGCCGAAGCCCCCGCGCCGGACGCCGTCCCGGATAGCCTCGGAAACCTTCCGCTCGAAATCGTCGAAGCCGTAGGTCGGGCCGAGGATGTTGATCGTGATCCCGCCCATAGCACCACGCGCTCCCAGAGGCACGACCGCTTCCGGCCCGCGTTCCCCGATCATCGCTAACGTGGGCGAGGTTACTATGCCGCCCTCCGCCATCTTCGGGATTTTCGGGATCGTCGGCAGACCCTTGAACGGTGCGAATTGGAAGGCGGGGAGGACAGTTATGCCTAATTTCTTCTTCTCTTCCCAGCCAAATTGTACCTTTTTTAGAGCTTCAAATAGACTGTTAACCGCGCCGATCACGGTGTTGATAATGCCGATGATCGGATTCGCGATAGCGACGACGACGCCCTTCATACCACCCCAGACCGTATCCCAGTTATCTCGTAACAGGAACAACGCCTTGACTAACGCGCCTCCGGGGAGGAGCCAGCCGAACTTGGAATTAAACGCCGTCTCGATCAAATCCATAACCGTGTCGAACACGGTCTTTATAGCTCCCCAGACCGTGTCCCAGGTTTTCTTAAACGTGTTAACAATCTTGTCCCAGTTTTTGAAGATCGCAATAGCGGCGACGATCGCGGCGACGATTCCGAGGACGATCAGGCCGATCGGCCCCATTGCGACATTCAGCACCGCCATCGCAGCCGCCTGAGCGTAGGTCGCCGCCGTCGTTATAATCTGGGTTGACCCCAAGGCTGCGACCGCTGTACTCATTGCGGGGATCATAATAACGAGCGGGCCGAGGGCCGTGGCAAAGCTTCCGATCGGCGAAAGAGTCGCCTTGACCCGGTTTTTCAAAATGTCGAATTTGTCCGACATCGTCAGGGTGGACTTCCCGAGTTCCGTAGTGCGTCCGAAGGCGTCGTCCATAGTCAGAACCATTTCATCGAGACTAAATACGCCCTTATCTATCGCATCGACAAATCGGATTCCTGCCCCTGCGCCGAACGCATCGGTTGCCAACGCCAGAGCCATAGACTTGCTGTCAGCCTCCTCGATGTCCCGGATCATCTCCTCCAGGCCACCCGCTATATCTGTTACGCCTTCGGACGCCAATTTTTTAATGGCCGTATTTAACCCTGGCATCATCTTGGTTGCCGATAGACCCGCCTTTTCCATATTCGTAATTAATGCAATGGATTCGAACATATCGAGGCCGAGGGTCTGCAACTGCGGGCCGAACGTGACGACGGTATCCGCGAGCTTAGTCATCGGAACGCCCGCCGCCTGCGACGCCGCCATCAACGCATCGAGCGTGTAACTAGCATTGTCGGTATCCTCGCCGAACCCAACTAAAGCGTCGGATACCGACTTAATCAGAGGCTGCAAGTCCTCGCCCATAACTCGCGAGGCTGTCAAGAACTGCATGGTGGCGTCTTCCAGGAAACGACCTTCCAGGCCTAGCTCGGTGTTGACGTCTGCAATCGCCGTGGCAACTTCTGCCGCATCCTGCGGGACGGTAGCCCAGATGTCCTTAAAACTCTGCGTCAGCCCTTCTAGTTGTTCGCCGGATGCGCCGGTTCCGGCGGCGATCGTGTTCGTGGCCTCCTGATACTCCTGGCCGAGTTTCGCCGCCGCTCCAGCCGCCAGGGTTAGACCGCCGGCTGCCATAGCGACGCCCTTCATGGCCGACCGGAACTTCGTCCCCATGCCCTTGACGTTCTGCTCCGCCTTTTTTGTATCGGCGTCGACGGTTATCGTCACCGTATTAGCCACTGGACTCCTCTATTTTGCCCTCGGAGATAATTGCCAGCATCCGTAGAATCCCGACGTCCTCCGCCAGTACCGCCGACGGCAGACAGCTATATCGCTGACAGATGCCGTCAATGATCTCGGCCTGTTCTAGCTCGGAGGGCTTCGTGACAGGCGTTCCGTCCCGGTAGGTTCCGCCTCGGACAGCCTTCCAGCGGGCTATTCCGAGGCTAAGTCTTCCCCCGTCATCGTCGCGGCCTCAGTCCAGGCTCCGAGGATCGCGGTGCCGAGCGCGGGAGGCAGCGACAGGAAACCCACCGCGTCCGGAGTCAGCACGGTGCCGTCGTCGTCCTGAAGGTTCCAGCTTTCCAGCACCTCGTCGCCGAACATCTGGAACGCGGCCCGGAGGTTGTCGGCGTTATTATCAGACGCGGACGCCAGAGACTGGAGGTCGAGGAACGTGCGAAGGTCAACGTCCAGGCGGGCTTCGATATGGATGCCCTCATAGTCAGGATCGGCGAACTCAAGGATGGCCCGCCGCCGCTGTACCGTGAAGGGCTTAACGCCGTTCCTGGTGGCTACCATTAGACAGTAGTCCAGGCAGGAACCGTACCGTCGGAGAGGTTCAGGGTCGCCGACCATGTCAACGAGCCGTCGGAGCCCCTGGTGATCGCATAGCTCGCGACCTGCATTTCCATCGCCAGCTTGGGATTGCTCGACGAGTTGCCGCCGACTCTCAGGTCGAACGTCCGAGTTCCGGTGCGGGTCTTGAATACGTCATGCGACTTGTTCGACGCGGCGTTGAAGAAGCCGTTGACCGTCACGTCCCCGTCGGACATCCCGGTGATCCGCTCCCGCGCCGACTTGTCGAGGCCGGTAGTCTCGACCAACTCCTGCGCCATATTTATGCCGTAGTCCCCGATGTCATTGGAGATATCGCGGGCCGTACCGCCGCTGTCGTCTATTGCCAGGTAGTCACCCAGACCAGTCTGCTTAGCCATGTTTTCGACCTCCTATAGTCGCGTGAATCCCACTGCAATCTTCGCGTTGCTAAATGTCCCCGTCGTTGTCACTTTCAGATACCGGGCAACATTGCCGGACATCGTTAGCCGTTCTGCTGTCGGAGCCGCCGCCGCAGCGACAGTTGAGAAAGTCATAAAATTCGAATAGGAACCACCGCTAGAGGTAGATTCCTGCAAATTTACCGTGACACTGCCAGATGCAAGGCTGAAGATTTGGAGATACCCGACCCCGCCGTTTGTCGTTGCCGCTCCACCGTCCATTACCGTTCCAGACCCAGCCGACGAATGGGTGTCATCATGGGCAGTCAGCATGACACCGAAATCAGGGCCAGAGGCGTTCGCCGTGAATGTTGCGCTTGCCGAGATCGCAGAACCAGGCGATCGGGTCGTGCTATATGTTCCTTGCTTGGAGATCAGACCGACGCAGGGATCGCCTACCGCTGCACCCATCGGGACGAGGACGTCCTGATCAGCCGTTGGGAGCTTGCCGGAGTTGGACGTCCAGACGGCATGCTGCCGGGAAGATGCCGGGTCGAAGAAGGCGTCGACGCTGATCTCCCCGTCGACGATCCCGATGATCCGCTTCCGGGCTGAGACGTCAAGCGTCGTCACGTCCAGGAGTTCGTTAGTGTACCCCAGCCCGTTCAGGGCGTTTGCGTCGCCCGAAAGGTCATAGCCCTCGACATAAAGCCGGACGTTCAGCCCGTTTACTTTAGCCATATACCGCCTCCGTAATTAAAACGCTGTAAGGGCCTGCCAGCGGCCTCTATGGCGTGATCGTAACCTCGCCCAGTAGCTCCATCTCGTAAGGGACGGTCACCGTCCGGAATACTCCGCCGCTCATGTTGGTATAGCCGACAGTCGCGGCCCCGACCGATGAGTCGGTGACGTTGCCACCGAGATCGGCATCCGACCGGAGTTGACTGTCGATCTGCACCATCGCGTCCCATACCTCCTCCTCAATGCTCTCTCTGACATCTGCGGAGTCTTGCATCCGGAAGTACGCCCGGACGGTCACCGATACCCGCGACCCTATATCCCCCAGCGTCTCAAAGTCGTTTCGCCGGCCCGTTAACCAGAAGGCCAGCACCGGCGTCCCTGAGATCGCCAGCGGCTCCCCGCGGTAGACCGCGACGAAGGCCGGGTCGGAGATCGCCGCCAGGAGCGTGTCAATCTGGGCCAATGCTCCCGATCGACTCAATCGAACGCCTCGATGAGTGCATCCCCAATGTACTGCTCGTAGAGCTTAGGGTTGTTGTTGATATGGTCATAGGCATTCTGAAACATCCCGTAGCCCTTGAAGGTCGACCGCTGATTCCGGCTACTGATGCCTTCGACCCAACTGGAATAGATCAGGTTCGACCCGTATTGATTCTCCCCGGCGTCAATCTGCCCGATACCGTCTCGAGGAACGCTCCCGCCAATTGCCCGCCGCAGAGTTCGGGTCTTCGCACCGTGTCTCTGGCCCGGCGTTGATTTCTTGTAAGCACTATCAGATGTTGGCCCCCATAGTTCTTCTTTCACTCTATTGCTGCCCTCAAAGATGACAAGATCAAGCAACCCCCGGTTAACCGCCTCAGTAAATCCGAGGCCGATCTGCGTGGGCTTATCGAATATCGGCCCCTTGACCTTGAACGTCGTCGTCGGTGTCGCCATTAGAAGAACACCCCGTTAGACGTGCCGGTGACCTGATACTGGGCGAGGGTCATCAGGATCGAGTTGATCTCCCCGGCTGCCGACGTGATCGCGGCGTCGCCGGAACCGATCGACGTGACGGTTCCCAGGTCTCGGTCTCTGAACACGATCTTCGACAGGTCGAGACACGCCTGAACGACAAGCTCCGGGTAATCGTACCGGTAGACCGTCGCCCCGCCGCTATGGGTCGCCGCAGTCGTGCCGTTGACGCCTCGCTCAACCGTGAGCGTGTTCCCGGAGATCGCCGTGATGTATAGCTGCTCGGAGTCGATGAGGATCGTCTGCGCGGGGCCGAGATTGGTCGCAGACGTTACCGACGCGGATGTCGCCGTCGTGGACGATATAGCGTCGGAAGTCGTGACGCTGACCGTGTCGGCGGTATAGCCCCAGGAGCCGAGGATCGAGAGGGTCTGCTGGCCCGCATCGAAGCCCTTGGTCGTGTCCTCGTTGAGTTTCAGGATCGTCTTCGGTGCGGAGTTGTACGGCATCAAGAAGAAGTCGTTGGCATGTCCCTCGGTCAACGTCTCCGAGGTCGCCCGGTCGGTCGCCCCGTATGCCGTGACCGTCGTCGGGCTGACGATCCAACCGTCCAGCGGGACAACGCCGGGAGTCGACATTGAGGTCTTGATGCCGTCCGTTACCGCGACCGTCTGATACTGCGGAGAGTTCCGCAGGCTACCGGAGCCGATGTCGAAGTACCGGGTCTCGGTCAGAGGGCCGAATGTCCCGCCGCCGCAGTAGTCGTCGATCCGCCGGCTGGCGGCCTCCAGGATGCGCCGGATCGAGGTCGCGTCAGACGTCCAGCCGGACGAGTAGCTCGTCCCGGCGAGATAGTCGCGGAGGTCGTCAGCGGTCGCGTAGGTATGTCGGGTCGCCACCTACTTGTTCTCCTCGGTCTCGGCCTGCTTCGTCTTCGGTTGGGCCGCCAGCTTCTCGAAATAGTCCGGGTACTTCTTGAGAAGCTCTGCCGGGACATCGTACGTCTGCCCCAACTCGTACACTTCTCCGGTAGCACCGAACGTAACATTGACCAGGCTTTTCGCCTTGGGCATAAAATCCTCCTAGACCGGGCGCGGAGCCGAAGCCCCGCGCCCCTACCCCTAACCGCCCTATGCGGCTCTGGAAATCTTGAACGCTGCTGCTAGTCCGACCTGACCGTCACCCCGCCGTGAAGCGAAGAAGCCTACCTGGTCGTTCTCCATGTAGAGGCTGTCATTCCGGCGGATGGTGAAGCCCACCCGGTCGAAGATGTAATACTGCCGGAAGTCTCCGAAGATGGCGATCTTCTCGGTCGACGTAATCGTCGCGCCCAGTCCGCTCACGACGTCAGTGTCGACCACTGGCCTGCCGAGGATGAAGGCCGACGGCGCGGCGGTGATATTCTCAACGCCAGTGACGCCGTTCCCGGTTACCTGAATCTGGTTAATCAGCGAGTTGATCGCCGACTTCATGACCCAGGTCGAGTTCGCCCGGTGCTGCGCCTCAAGCGCGTAGAACGTGCCGATAAGGTCGGCGACGACCACTGAGGTCGACCCGGCCATCGTGTAGAACGCCACGTCGGAATTGGACATGATCCCTGCGTACTGCGTGGTGTTGTTACCGCTGATGATGCCCACGTCCTCAAACCGACCAGCCGACTCTTGGAATATCTGGGTCAGCAACGCGGGCAGGTTGATCGCGGAGTCCTCCAGTAGCTCCCGCGTCACCTTGACCAGCCCGCCGGACTTCTCCAGCGAGAAGGCGACCTGCCCAACCGTGGGCGTCTGGTCGCTGTACGCGGCCTCCTCGGCTATCGCGGCCCATGTCGCGCTGCCCATCGTCGGGACATAGCCGTCCTTGGACGACACGCGGATCACGGTGCACAAAGGCCTAAGCTGGGAACCCGGCACTCCCGGATCGTGGATGGTCTGGGAGATGAACTGCTCAGGAACGAAGAATCCGCCCTCGGCGTCCGTCTCTTCTTGCATGGCCTTGACTTCGTCCGCGCTGGCGGTCTTCCAGAACACGTCGTCGCTCGGTGAGCGGAGCCACTTCACGAACGTATCGGTCTGGAACCGGGCCTCGTCCTTCTGGGTCTGCCCCATCTGCTCCTGCACCCATAACGGCTGCGCCATTGCGGGCATCCCCTTGACCCAACTGGACGGCTTATAGGACGCCTTGTTGATCGCGCCGGTGTCGTTCACGTCATATACCGAGACGTCCTTGTCCGCTATCGGGACATGGTTGACGGGACGAGCGAACTCGCCCTGGAGAATCTTCAGCTGCGACGCTGCCTGGTCGATCTTGTCGGCCTCGATCATCTTGGTCTGGGCGTCCGCGAGCATCCCCTCAAACTGCTCGACGTTCCCGTCGGTGAGGGCTGATTCCGCCTTGCCCAGGATGGCGTTGGCCTCTCTGCGAAGCTCTTGCGTGTTCAATTCAAAACTCCTTCTGATGTATTCCGTGTAGGGCTAACTTTGTGCGTCCTAAACGCAGCATCCGCTCCGCCGTGTCCAAGGCGGCCCTGGGGGCCGTGTCGGAGGCAGCCGAGTCCGTTGCGTCGTCGTCGTCCGGCGTATCTTCGTCGCCGGTTTCATCGTCATCGTTGCCGGTTGCAGGCTCAAACTTGATGCCGTCGTGATCCTCGCAAAATGCGCGGGCCTCGTCCTCAGTCCATTCGTCGACCGGTAGATGGTAGGACGCGATGTCCCAGTCCCCGGTCTCCACCTCCCTGCCGTACAGCACCTGCACCGGCTTGTCGTCGATGGTCTCGTCGGCGGTGCGGAACCGGTCGAAATCCTCCGGCTCCCGTATCCGGCAGGCGTGGAAATCGGGAAAAGGCTTGGAGTGATCGGGCGGCTCCGCAGACCG
>Ga0208182_1001535_pt1 | contig 10554 bp, 8 predicted proteins | sample MalvireepMed_906_FD_184248 | JGI IMG/M metagenome (GOLD analysis project Ga0208182, IMG submission 184248) | Marine viral communities from the Global Malaspina Expedition - Malaspina viral metaG DeepMed_906 (SPAdes) (version 2) | ecosystem: Environmental > Aquatic > Marine > Oceanic | place...
CAATTAAAGCTATTAACTAAACTGTTATGGCTACTTGCTTTATTTCTTGGGGCAATTTTGATAGCGTAACTGCTTTATTTATTTTGATTTATCTGTAGGAGATAATTCTTGGAATTTGGCACCCTTATTTCTTTAGCACTCTATTTTATCGTGATGCTAGCTATTGGCTTATATGCTTACCGAAAATCAACCAGTGATGTTGAAGGTTTTATGCTTGGTGGGCGCAGTTTATCCCCTAGTGTCGCTGCGCTTTCTGCCGGCGCCTCGGATATGAGTGGTTGGATGTTAATGGGCTTGCCTGGCGCTATGTATATTAGTGGCATGAGTAGCTTGTGGATTGCTATTGGTTTAGTGATTGGAGCTTTCTTAAACTACTTAATTGTTGCACCTCGTCTTAGAACTTATACTGAAGTTGCCAACGACTCTATTACGCTACCAGACTTTTTTGAAAATCGTTTCAACGATAAATCTCGGCTATTAAGAATTGTATCTAGTATTGTTATTGTTGTCTTTTTTACCTTATATACCTCTAGCGGAATTGTTGCGGGTGGTAAACTTTTTGAAAGTTCATTTGGTCTGAATTATGAAGTGGGTTTATACGTTACCGCTGGTGTGGTTGTTGCTTATACGTTATTCGGCGGTTTCTTAGCGGTAAGCTTAACCGACTTTGTTCAAGGCTGTATCATGTTTGTTGCCTTAATATTAGTACCCGTTGTTACGATCAGTGAAGTGGGAGGTTTAAGCGAAGTACAAACTAGTATTAATCAAATTAACCCCGCATTACTTGATATATTTAATGGTGTTAGTGTTATTGGTATTGTTTCAGCCATGGCATGGGGATTAGGTTATTTTGGTCAGCCACATATCATTGTGCGTTTTATGGCGATACGCAGCGTTAAAGATATGCCTACGGCACGTCGTATTGGTATGAGTTGGATGATAGTAGCTATCATTGGCGCAATGGCAACCGGTTTTGCTGGTATTGCTTATGTTGCGAAAACAGACATGAAACTAGATGATGCTGAAACTATATTTATTGTCTTATCACAATTATTATTTAGTCCATTAATTGCTGGTTTCTTATTGGCGGCAATTTTAGCCGCTATTATGAGTACTATTTCTTCACAACTATTAGTGACATCCAGTTCATTAACGGGTGACTTTTATAAAGCCTTTTTACACAAGGAAGCGAGTGAAAAGCAGCTTGTTTTAGTGGGGAGAATCTCAGTCGCCTTAGTCGCCTTAGTGGCAATTTACCTCGCATATGATCGAAACAGCACCATATTAACATTAGTGAGTAATGCCTGGGCTGGATTTGGAGCCGCTTTTGGCCCTGTAATCATTGCAAGCCTATATTGGTCTCGAATGACTCGTAACGGCGCTTTGACAGGCATGATTAGTGGTGCAGCCACAGTATTGTTTTGGATATATGCTCCAATTGAGATTGATGGCCAGTCATTAAGCTCAATTATGTACGAGATAGTGCCAGGCTTTATAGTTTGTTCATTAGCGATATATTTTGTGAGTAAAGCCTCGGGTGATGTCGATGATAAAATGCAGAGTCAGTTTAATGAGATGTTAACTCATCATAAATAATCAAACTGAATTATTAATGAGTTAAGCCAATACATGACATCTTGTTATAGCTTTTAGTAAGAATTTTATATAAACAAAAAGGCTAGCTGATTACTCAGCTAGCCTTTTTAATGTTTGAATTTATTAGATTAATATTGCTTAATTAGATTGTCCAAGCAATATTATCACTAATGTTTTGTTGCCACTGACCTAAGGACTCATTTTTATCACCAACAACAATGACATTAGCGTGTTTGAAGTCGAGTGACTCACCGAATAAGTTTTTATCGTTAAACTTATCACTAAAAGTCAGCTGGTCATTTTTAGGCACAACAAAAACGGTAACAGGGCTCGTTTTTCCTTGATAAACCAAGTGTAGACTCTTCATACCATCAAATCGGCAATAGTCAGCAAACAATAACTCACCTAAGGAATCACTAAAATTGCCATCAAAAGCGGCCATTTTTTGATTCAATGACGTTAAGGTCACACGGCTTTTACTGTTATTAGTAAAGCTAGTTTGCTCATGATAAACATGCGCTAATGCGTAGTCACCTAAATTGCCATAGGCACTGGAAAACTGCATAAAGTTGAACAGTAATCCGCCCAGAATAGCAACGGATGCCGCTAATGCAAGATGCACACGAGTTTTACGTTTATGCACTTGGTGACTGGCTAACGTTTGACGTAAAATTAACTTCTCGCATAAGCCCTCAGGTACAGGAATGTTAAGTGCTTGTTTAATTTTTTCATCTAGCAAATTCATTTCTTGAGCAAACTGTTTCTTTGCTGGGTCTTCTTGTAAGGCGGCAAGCAGATCTGCATTTTGGTTGTTTTGTTCAGTATTATTGGGCTCTGCACTTTTTGGATCTGATAAAATGGCGCGTCTAAATTGTAGATCATCCATTATAAACCCCCTTGCTTTCTATTTTCTGGTTTTGCTTCTAAGGCTTCTTTTAATTGGTTTCGTGCTCTAAATAAACGTGTCATTACCGTGTTTTTATTTAAATTGAGCATACTTGCGATATCTTCACCACTAAACCCACCTAGTATTTGTAATACTAACGGCTCTGAATATTCAGGAGGTAACTGAGCAATTTTTTCTCTAAGCCAATCATTCTCAATGCTTTGTTCATTACTTAATGCTTTAGTATCAGTAATGGTCGCTTCTTCATACTCACTCATTTCAAAACGTTTTCGTTCAAAACGGCGAGCATTTTCGCGCCGTAATATAGTGATCAACCATGATTTTGCCGCTTTTTCATCTTTCAGTGAGTCAAGGGCGCGCCATGCTCGTAAAAAGGTTTCTTGCACTAAATCTTCTGCCACCTGTTTTTCATGGCACAACCAATAGGCGTAACGGTATAAATCCCCATGTAGCGCTTTAACTAGCGCCTCATATCTAACTTGTTTTGTCATCATGGTTTAATAGACCTTAGCTATAAGTTTTTACTTTCAAGTGTCATAGAAATTAATTAATTTTTTCAGCAATTATTTACAATAACAATCATAACTTATGGGTTTAATGTGAACATTTCATTTGCACTATCAGACTTTTGTTGTTTTTTATTTAGTACTTGAATTGCAGACAACAAAGCTTCACCTCGCCACGATGGAGCGCCAGTAACGGCACTTTTCCCATAAAGGTGTTGCTGCAAATCATTTAAAGCGGTAGCAAAATTTTGATCATTCACTCTCGATTCAGCCTGTGCAATGTTACTCACTTCAGCCCCTTTACTACTGAGTAGTTGGTTTATCCAAGGTAAAATCAAACTTAATGCTTGGTTGGCATTGTTGCTCTTGCAGGCAGCAAGTAGGGCAAGGTAATGATTATGGCTATTGTGCTGTTTATTATGCACTAACGGTAATTCATCAGTTCTTCGGTTAAGGTAATAAATGTGCATAAACCAAGCACAAGCAGTAATTAACCATAAAGCTAAAAATATCCAAGTCAAAGAAGACTCTTTTGATACCGTCTGTGCATTTGGCAATGCAGGCATGACCTGTGGTGTTAATTGCGTTTCAGGCGCTGATATTGTTGGTGTATGCTGATTCATTACAGAAGCTTCTCCAGCTTCAACAGTAATAGTTTGTGCAGCTAAGGTAGCGTATTGTGTTTTATTCGTTACTGTATTAAACCAAGTGATGCTAATTTCAGGCAGAGTAAATTCACCCGCATGGCTAGGAACCAAGGCAAAATTTTGGACTTTTTGACTAACTAAGCGCTCTTTAGTTAAATTGCTATGCAGCTGTGCTTGGTCTGGATATATTTTCATTGCTTTGGTTGTCGGCATGATTATTTCAGGCAATTGTGCCTTAGCTAGACCAGCAGCTGTTAAGGTGATAGTGCGGGTTATTGGCTCGCCCACTTTAAAAGTATCGTTATTTGTTTGCCATTCTTGGTGCAATGTTAATAACTCACTTGGTAACCATGGATCTTGACTAGGATAACTCGCTGGACTTGCCTTTACCGAAAGTGACATTTCTTCACCACGAACACTTACCGGTTTCGTTTGTGCAAAACTTAAAAAACTTGATCTTCTTTTGGCGGCCGTCATGATATCACCTGAAAAAACAGGCGCATCTAAAGTGAAGTCACCACTTTGCTGTGGCGTAATCGCATAAGTTTGCTCGATAACTCGGTAACGCTTACCATTAATAATGGTATCGTTTTGTTTATCTTGACCAATTTTTTCGATATTGGCATTAGGCAGAGTAGGCTCTGTTAAGCTGCCACTTTTTAATTCAACACTAAAGTGCAACTTTAAAGTAAGTGTCACCAGTTGCTGAACATAAACTTCAGTGCTTGATAATTCACTGGTAACAAAAATATCTTGCTGCAAGCTCTCTTTAGCCTCTTCACTTTGCTCAAGAACGTTAAGTGAAATAGGGGATGTTGCTTTATTTTCTATGATAAGTGCGGGAATTGTGATGTTGCCAGTATTTCTCGCAATAAGGACTATTTGCCATTGCGTTGTGCGAGAGGTTTTGAAATTTACCATGTTTGTTTGTGAGCTAACTGATGTACGGCCCACAATAAAGTCGGCTAATAACGGTGCAGTGTCTAAAGCATTTCTATCAACGTCATCATCAGCAATTACGGTTAGTACAATAGATTCATTGATTAATATGGGATTTTTATCAACGGAAGCTGTGACTTTATTTACGGCATAGGCATTGTTTGCTAGTAATGATGTTAATAGGAAACAGCACCATAAAGTGGTTTGCATTGTGATCATTTGCACTACTGAATTCATTTTTACCACTTTTTATTTACTCCTTGACGATTACCTTCATGTTGACGCTTTTGATACTCTAAACGCATTTTATTACGTAATAATAAATAAGGATCATCAGTTACTTTGTTTAACAGTTGTTGATGTTTTTGCATGTCTTCTTGGGCTTTTTGTTCACTGGCAATTTGTGCGGCAGTCTTTTCACCTTCTTTGCCTTCTTGTTCTTGTTTAGCCTGCTGTGCTGCTTGCTCTTGTTTTTGTTGTTCTTTTTCTTTTTCAGCTTGAGCTTGTTCTGATGATTGCTTTTCTTGCTCATTTTCTTTTTGTGCTGAATCTTTATCTTGTTGTTGGCTATTTTGATCTTGCGACTCACCGCCTTCTTGTTGGCTTTCTTGTGAATTATCGCTAGATTCTTGTGACTGTTGTTGATTGTCTTGATCAGACTTTTGTTCTTGACCATCAGATTCTTCTGATGATTCCCCGTCCTGTGACTGGTTTTGTTGCTGTTGTTGTTTTTTCATTTCTTCGATTTTATCAATATTATCTTGAGCATCTTTAAGGTTTGGATTTTTTGTTAACGCCTTTTTATAAGCTTCAATGGCTTCATCATATTGCTGCATCTGTGCATAGCTATTGCCTTGATTGTATAAAGCATTGCTACTGTCACTTTCCTTAAATGCATCGAGTGCTTGTTGGAAGTTTCCAGCTTTATAGTGGGCACTACCTTGCCATTGCTTGTTTTTAAATTGCGTAGCAGCTTGCTCATAGTTTTTTTGCTCAAAATTATGCTGTGCTTGCTGGTCTTTGGTTTGCCAAAGGTCTTGCCAAAGGCTAGAAGGCTTAGTTTTCACTTGCTGAGTTAATTGCGCAGAAGCATCGGTTGGAGTGTTTTGAGCCTGCGTTATCGGGTCTGCGGCGTAACTTGTTGTACTGACGCTACTCAATCCAATAAATAAAGACAAAGGCATAATTAAGCTGATGCAAAGTATTGAACTACCACGGCGAAAATAACTGAGTAATAACGGAATAATAATAAGCAATAACCATGGACCTTGTTCATGATATTGGTCACCTTGCATTTGTTGTTTTTTCTCCTGTTTTTTTTGCAATGACTCCTTTGAGTTTTCATTAAAACCGGCACTGAGATGTTTAGTTAGTATACTAATGTCTCTGTCGCCATTGGTTATTGTGCTGTAATTTCCACCGGCTCGTTGGGCTAGGGCGGCTAATTTCCCTGAGGGTAATTTAGGTACAACTATGCTGCCACTATTATCTTTGAGTAGTTCACCACTACTTAGTTTGATTGGAGCTCCGTTTTGTGTGCCAATGCCTAAGATATGTAAACTATGACCAAATTTGGCTGACCATTCATAAATATCAGACATTTCATCGTTATCTACGTCATCAGTAAACCAGTAGATATCACCATGAAGGTGCCCTGCATTTTGTAATGTTTCATTAGCTAATGTTAAAGCGGCGAGTGCGTTAGCACCGAGTACTGGCATAATGTCAGGTGAAAGAGATGGCAACAATAACTCAATATTGTGAATATCTTGTGTTAAAGGGCTAATGATAAAGGCATCACCGGCATAGGCAATCAAGCCCATATCACCTTCATTGATCTTTTCCAGCAGATCAATCGCTTTGTAACGAGCGCGAGTTAATCTGTTTGGCTTAATATCAGTAGCATACATAGAATATGACATATCCATTATAAGCACTGAACCACGCTCTAGCTGATATACAGGCTGAGGTAGCTTTTGCCAAGCAGGTCCGGCTAACGCAATAATGAGACAGCAACCAATAATGAAAGGTTTCAACTGTGAGAATGTGTGGCTATTTTTTACGGTATGTTTGGCCGTAGTATTTTCATTTTGCTCTAACAGTACTTTTGTTAAGTGCTCTGGCAAAAAGTGCTGCCAAGGTGACTGGTAATAACGAAGTTGCTTTAACAAATGCAAAACTAACCACAACGCAAAAAAGCTCAACAACCACCATGGACGAATGAAATGAAAGTTATCAATAAACTCCGTACTGTTAAAGTCTTTTAACAAGGGAATTGCTGATGTTAAATCTGTGAGTGAGTCGCTAAATGACATACTAATATTGATCTTTTGACTTAGGTGAACGGAAAAAATGGCTAGTATTGTTTGATGTAAAAACATTCAAACTAGATAGATGTTGGCTGAGTAAAAAGAACAAAGCAATGAGCGCAGCGATAGCTAATGGCCAATAGTAAAGTGCTGTTAATGGTCGCATTTGCTGTTGGTCTTGCTCTATAGGTTCAAGTTTATCTAATAAGTTATATATTTCATTCATGCTTTGGCTATCTTTAGCTCGAAAATATTGACCACCGGTTTGTTCTGCTATCTGGCTCAAGCTTTTCTCATCTAAGTCACTTGATGGATTTATGCGCTGACTGCCCCAAAGTGATTGTTGCATCATGCTATCAGCACCAATACCTATGGTATATATGGTAATATCTTTTGCGATAGCTAACTCTAGCGCTTCTTCAGGTGTTATTTTTCCTGCTGTATTTTGGCCATCGGTTAAAAGCAATAATACCTTGTTAGATTCTTCTTTTATGTCAAAGCGTTTTACGGCTAATGCAATAGCATCACCTATAGCGGTTTTTCTGCCCACTAAACCAAGCTCACTTTCATCAAGCATCTGTTTGACTGTTTTTCTGTCAAAAGTCATTGGCGTTTGCATATAAGCGTCATCAGCAAATAAAATTAAGCCTAAACGGTCACCAACACGGCGTTCAATAAAATCACCTAAGACCACTTTTAGCATTTGCAATCGATTAACTGAGCGGCCCCTTATGCTCATATCTTCAATTTCCATACTGCCTGATAAATCGATGGCAACCATCATTTCCCGGCCTTGGGTTGGAATATCGACGGCATCACCCAACCACTGTGGACGAGTTAATGACAGTACAAGTAGTGCCCAACACAAGCATAATATTACCAGTGGAATTTTCTTTTTACTTGTACTTTGTGTAATTGAACTTTGCACCTTAATCAAGTTTGGCATCATTAAAGCACTGCTTTGTTCGACACCTTTTTTAGCAGGTAATAAATAAATAATAAGCGGCAAAGGTAATAAGGTAAACAGCCAAGGCCAAGCAAAACTAATCATGGGTTATAGCTCCCTTGGTTGTTGTTTTATTTAATCTTTGCTTTTGGGAGGAGCTATCTTGTGTTGTATTTACTTTTGGGGGGAGTGCATGAGTTAGCCATAATTTCACTGCGTTTTTACAGTCATTATCGATAGTCGCAGAGCTGATAGTGCTAGATTCATTTTCTTGAACAAGGTTAGCTTGGTATTGATTGCCAAACGCTTTATTGGAAAGATGATGAAATTCCTGTTGATGTTTTGTTGGCAGCTGCTCTTGTAAAAACTGCTGAAATTCATCGCCGTATAGCTTTGCAACTTGCTGTCGGTTAAAGTATTGCATAGCACTCCATTTAAGTAATGACACCAACTCAGCAGTATTTTGTATAGTGTCTTTTTCTATTAACGCTAATGCATAGTTTCTATCGAAATTTAACGCTTTATTCGTTTTGAATTTTTTTATAAACCAAAATACGCTAACAATTATGATTGCAGCTAATAACCACCAACCAATTGCGGTAGGCAAATTACTGACCTGCTCGGGCAGGTGGATATCATGCAACTCTAATGGTTGACTTGCTTGTGTCGGGGGCATTGGCATTGCTGATGACAATTGCGCTGAGACTATTTGTAAAGAGATCAATGTGAAACTCCATTACTTGTACTTACATTGTTTTTTAATTGATTCTCAAGCGTTTTTCCTGAACTAAAGTGAATAACACGGGCACCTATTTCAATTAAACTTTGCTGTTTTGCTTCACTTAATTCAATCGCTTGTTGTTGATAATTAAGCGAAGTAGTCTTGTCTCCAAGACTTAACTGCTGGCGGTTTATTCCATCAGTTAAGGTTGCTGTTAATTTCATTGAAGTTTCCGGTAATGCTAACTCTAACGGATCGCTAATCAAACAAACCACTAATTCACAGTGCTGAGCTATCCGCATTAAATGACGTAAAGCATCTTGCTGGTGATTTGGACTATCAGTATCTAACAGTGCTTGTCCATCAGTGATCAGGTATACCAAAGATCCTGGTTTAGCTAATTGGCGTAAACGAGCGCAGTGGTCAGCAAAATCAACCATTGCACTTGTTTTTTCTGCACTGGCATCTGCTTGTTTAGCCTTGTTATTGTTCAATTGAGTTAGTGCATGCAAATAATGCAGTACGCCTGCTTTTCTACTGCGGGGCTTTAATTCAATGTGCTCTTTATCACTAAATACCAAGCCACCTAAACGATCACCACGACTTTTAGCATGCCAAGCAACCAAAGCGGCAAGGTGTGCTGCTTGTACTGATTTAAAGAGTAATTTACTGCCAAAGCGCATATTATTTGATAAATCTGTAGCTATTAATACCGGTCTTTCTATTTCTTCACGAAATAATTTAGTGTGGGTTTTACCTGTGCGAGCAGTGACACGCCAATCAATAGCACGAGTATCGTCTCCTATTTGATAATGACGTACCTCATCAAACTCCATGCCTCTACCTTTACTGCGAGACAAGTAGTTTCCTGATTGTTTTCCGTGAATGTTTTTCTTGGCGGTTAAATTAATTAATGCACACTTTGTTTGATATTGTAATAGTTCAGCTAACGATAACTGAACACCATTACTATGAATGCTATCAAGCACTGTTTGGCAGGAATCGCTAACGGACTTATCATTTGATTGTTGTTTTTTAGTACTAAACCACATTTTATAACTCGGATATTCTAATAGTTGAAGTGCTTAATAAACTAAGCCACCGCGACCAGTGTTAATAAATGATCAAGTACTTGGTTTGCACTAATACCTTCGGCTTCAGCTTGGTAGCTAAGCAATATTCGATGTCTAAGTACATTGTGAAATACTGCTTGAATATCTTCTGGGCTAACAAAGTCTCTATTATGCAACCAAGCACGTGCCCTAGCACAGCGGTCAAGGGCAATTGTGGCTCTAGGGCTGGCACCAAATGATAACCATGACGCTAACTGATCATCATATTTTTTCGGCTGGCGAGTGGCAATGATTAAATCAACCATATAAGTTTCTAGGGCGGGTGCCATGTGAATATTTAAAACTTGCTCACGTGCGTTAAATATCTCTTCTTGGCTTAATACCCGTAGACTAGTCTTGTTATCATCATTGCCAGTAGATTTTTGTGCTTCCCCACGGTTAAGTTTTAATATTTCAAGTTCACTGGCTGCATCTGGGTAATCAATTTCAATATGCATTAAAAAACGGTCGAGTTGCGCTTCAGGCAGTGGGTACGTACCCTCTTGCTCTATCGGGTTTTGTGTAGCCATAACAAGAAAAAGCTCAGGTAGGTCATATGTTTTACGACCTACGGTGATTTGTCCTTCTGCCATAGCCTCTAATAATGCTGACTGCACTTTAGCTGGTGCCCGATTAATTTCATCTGCAAGTACTAAATTTTGAAACAAAGGACCTTGTTGAAAAACAAAACTACCATCTTCTGGTCTGTAGATATCAGTACCTGTTAAATCTGCAGGCAATAAATCTGGCGTAAATTGAATACGATGAAAGTCAGCTTCTAGGCCATCGGCTAAGGCATTCACTGCACGAGTTTTCGCTAGGCCCGGAGGTCCTTCTACAATCAAGTGGCCATCTGCTAATAAAGCAATTA
>Ga0208182_1001545_pt1 | contig 10506 bp, 9 predicted proteins | sample MalvireepMed_906_FD_184248 | JGI IMG/M metagenome (GOLD analysis project Ga0208182, IMG submission 184248) | Marine viral communities from the Global Malaspina Expedition - Malaspina viral metaG DeepMed_906 (SPAdes) (version 2) | ecosystem: Environmental > Aquatic > Marine > Oceanic | place...
AATGTCCGGTTTCCTGGAACCTTTTCAGAAAAAACTGCTCTGCTGCCGCAATAACAACCATCGTGCCAACCGCAACGCCAATCACAAACGGGTCAGAGTTCAGTTTGACCCAAACAAACCCTCCGAGTACGAGCAAATCCAGGAGGATGGCAACCGCTGGCACCCACGCCTTTGCCTTCACATCGTGGCGCAAATAACGAAGGACTCCCCAGTGAATGGCAATATCCATTACCAAATAGAATACGATACCTAATGCTGCAATCCGGGAGAGATCAAAGAAAGCCGTCAGAACCAGCCCCAGGACCACGGTGTACACCAACGTGTGCTTTTGGATACTGCCCGGCATACCGAAATGACGATGGGGAACCAGTTTCATTTCGGTTAACATCGCAAGCATACGTGAGACCGCAAAAATACTGGCTAGAATACCGCCGGCGGTGGCCATCATGGCAATGGCAACGGTGAACCAGACCGCGTACTCTCCCAGAGCCGGGCGCGCGGCGGCAGCAAGCGAGTAATCCTGCGTTTCGATGATTTCAGCCAGCGACAGGTTACTGGCCACAGCAAAACCAACCAAAGTATAAATCACCACGCAGGCCGCGATGGAAATAATGATGGCCCGCCCTACATTCCGCTTGGGATCTATGACTTCAGAGCCGCTGTTAGTGATCGTAGTAAAGCCCTTGAAGGCCAGTATTCCAAGTGCCGTCGCACCCAGGAAATTCCCCGTTGCTCCGGCTTCGCCCGTGCCTGAAAAGTCGACTGACAGACTATCTGCAACCCAAACACCCACGACCCCGAAAATCACTATACCTCCGATCTTCAGGATGCCTATGAAGGAGGCCACCCCCTGAATCATTCGGTTACCGAGCAGGTTGATCAGAAACGCCGCCAGGATCAACGACACGCCGAGAATGGGCACCATGCGACCGCTTTCATCGCCACCGAACAGCTGCATGGTGTACGAGCCGAACGTGCGCGCGAGGAAGCTCTGGGCGATCACCATCGAGAAATACATCAGCAGGGCGTTAAACGCCGTCGGCAGACGGTTTCCGTAAGCCTTGTGAAGGTACATGCCAATGCCCCCGGCTGAGGGGTAGGCATCAGAAATCTTGATATAGGAATAAGAGCTGAAGCTGACGATCACCGCAGCCGCCAGAAACGCCAATGGGAAAAGAACACCGGTCATCTGCGCCATCTGCCCGGTAAGTGCAAAGATACCGGCGCCGATCATGACGCCGGTACCGAGCATAACGGTTCCCGCGAGTGTGAGACTGCCTTCCTTATAGCGAGTGGTTCTATCTTGTTCCCTGCTCATTTAACCTCCGGTTATTTTCGTTTCATGGGCGGGATCTTTGAACAGCAAAACGGATCATGCTTGGCATTGGCACGAACGTTGTCATCTGTAAATCGATACCACGCCAGCTTCCTTTGAGCCCACCACCCCGCCTTCAACCGGCCACCATGTGCTCCAATCACCTCCAATAACTCGTCGGTAGACCAATGAGTCCCATCGAAGGTAACGTCTAACAGATTATTTGGCTTGCGTTCGGCAAAATCAACACAGGGGTGATGATTGAGTTCGTGAATAAAGTCAGACCATTCACTCTCTTCAAAACCTTCCACGACAAGTTTCCGTCGCAGCAGGAACTGTTCCTGGTTCGATGCTTTATGTGCTTTAGTCATGGCGGGCCCCTCTTCGCCTTATCATTTCCCCTCAATGACAACATGCGGACCTGAACTGCGACTGAAAATCAGTGAAGGTTTTCGATGAAATTGACGTACATCATAAAATAGAGCCAGGGCAACCCCTGGCTCCTTATTCATTCCGATCAGAACGAGATGCGGGCACCGACGACTGCGAACCAGTCTTCTGTGCCACCGCCTTCGGCTTTAGCGAGATCTGCGGTATCACCGTACTTGCGCTCATGCACCACGCCCACGTAAGGCGAGAATGCGCGATCGATCAGGTCATAGCGTAACCGGAGCCCAGTTTCGGTGGAAACCAAGCCTTTGCCCACGCCAATTTCCTCATCCTCGCTGAATGCTACCGTCGCATCCAGGGTTGCAGACAGGATCCAGTAATTGGTGAAAAGCAGCTCGTATTCCGCGTCGATTTCGGCAGACGTATCACCATCCTTGCTGGCATACAGGTTGGCATCGACTTCAAACCATTGTGGGGCAAGCCCAGCGACACCCAGCACGGCATAAGTGCGATCCGGCCCTTCAGGGGTGTCGAAGCGAACACCCGCTTTGGCGTCGAAGAACTTGGAGATGGGGATCTGGCCGACCAACTGGTTTTCCAGTGTTTCGTAGGCCTGTTCCTCTATCTCGTATTCCCCGGTTGTGAGCAGCCGGACTTTGAACTCGTCGGTGCCATAGAAGGCATCCGCATTCCAGACGCCCAGTTCCTCATCATCATCGCTGTATCGGTACTCAAACTCCTCAAATTGAACACCCCAGGCTGTGAGCGGTTGTTTACGAGCGGTGGTATCGGAAATCATTTCCTGAGCTATCACCGTCGTTGAGAAACCAATAGAGGCAAGGAAACTGACTGCGGCAAGTGATCGAATACAGCTCATGCCTCACCTCCATCTTCAGCAACAACGCCTGTCTTGGCCTGCGTGGACTCAGGGCCACCCTCAACAATCACCTTGCGGAACATCCCGGCAGCCGCATGGTAAGAAAGATGGCAATGGAACGCCCATTGGCCTGGCTCGTCAACCTCGGTTTCCATGTACACCGTAGTGCCCGGGTTCACGCTAACGGTGTGTTTGATCGGGTTCCACTGACCTGCGCCAACATCAAGGATGGACCACATACCGTGCAGGTGCATGGGATGAGTCATCATGGTTTCGTTCACAAACTTGAAACGGACCCGTTCACCATATTTGAGACGAATGGGATCCGCGTCTTCGTATTTAACACCGTTGATACTCCACGTGTAGCGCTCCATATTGCCGGTCAAACGAAGCTCGATCTCCCGAGTCGGTTCGCGGTCTTCGTACAACGGGTCCTGAGCCTTCAGATCAGCATAGGACAGGAACTTGCCACCATTGGCCGCCGTCGGCACAAGGCCACTGCCCTTGGCATAGAAGGGATCGCTGGGACCGCCTTTTCCCATCGCCATGGAACCATGGTCCATGCCGGACATGTCAGAGTGATCCATTCCTTTCATGTTGGAGTGATCCATTCCTTTCATATTCGAATGGTCCATGCTGCCCATGTTTGAGTGGTCCATTCCGGACACACCTTCTGAGCTGCCCATATCCATGTTTCCATGATCCATGCCTGCCATGCTGCCATGGTCCATACCGGGCATACCGCCCATATCCGCCATGGTCAGTCGGGCAGCTTCACGCAGTTGCGGCACGGCCGCTTCCATACCCTCTTCAGGGGCCAATGTTGCCCTGGCATAGCCCGAACGCCCCATGGATTCAGCAAAAATGGTGTAGGCCTGCTCATCTTTCGGACGGACGATCACATCGTAGGTTTCCGCCACACCGATCCGGAACTCGTCCACACTAACCGGCTGAACGTTGTTGCCATCTGCCTGCACAACCGTCATGTCCAGACCGGGGATCCGGATATCAAAGTAAGTCATCGCCGAAGAGTTGATAAAACGCAGCCGAATGCGTTCGCCCGGCTCGAAGATCCCTGTCCAGTTTTGGCTTGGTCCTTTGCCGTTGATCAAGCCCGTAAAGCCATGGATATCCTCAACGTCCGCTTTCATCATCCGCATGCCACCCCAGGCCATACGGTCACTGACGGTGTTCATCAGGCCATTTTTTGACACGTCCGAGAAAAACTCGCCCACAGTTTGCTGCTCACGGTTGTAATAATCCGACATCATTTTCAGGTTGCGCATGATGCGGTCACCGGAATGGGGGTGTTTATCGGTCAGCTGCACCACGTATTCACGATCGTAGCGGAACGGTTCACGGCCCTCGGGCTCAATGACAATGGCGCCATAGGCTCCGTCTGGCTCCTGAAAACCAGAGTGGCTGTGGAACCAATAGGTGCCTGCTTGCTGGATAGGAAATTCATAGGTGAATGTTTCACCCGGCTTGATACCTGGAAAACTGATACCTGGCACACCATCCTGGTCGAAGGGAAGGATCAGTCCGTGCCAGTGGATCGAGGTCATCTCGTCCAGGTTGTTGGTTACGTTGATCCTGACATTTTCACCTTCCTTGAAGCGCATCACCGGTCCCGGAGATGCACCATTGTAGCCGATACCTTCTTTCACGAAATCGCCGGTATCAATTTTAACCCGGTCAACCGTCAGGCCGTATTCACCGGCCATGACCATGGCCGGCATCAGCAGGGTCAAAAGCCCTGTCAAAAGGCGTATCTTCATCTGTTTTATTCCCAACTGCACTTCATTGGAGTTAGGCTGGGAAGCCTTCACCAGCCCTTGCAATCGTGCGGCGCTCAGCACACTGTATTATTCGAAATTTACGTCACCGTACATTCCTGACTGGTAATGGCCCGGCACGTTACAGGCAAATTCGATATTGCCTTTATCAGAGAACTTCCAGACAACTTCCTTGCTCTGCCCGGGTTCCAGTAAGACGCTGTTGGGATCGTCGTGTTTCATGGAATGACCATTGCCCATATCCATGTTCATCATGTCGTGGTTCAGCTTGCCGCCCTGAATCACGCCATGCTCAACCATCATCATCATTTCTTTTTGATGGCTCTCGTGCATGGCGGGGGTGCCAATGTTGAACTCATGGACAAGACTGCCCTTATTCTCCACCACAAATCTCACGGTTTCACCAGGCTTCACAGTTATTTCTTCCGGCTCATAGTAGTTGTCGTACATTTCCACGGTGATGGTGCGAGCAACCTCGGAGGCCTTGCCGGGCTCTCCGCTGCTAGCCCCGTGCCCGCCACCGTGGGCTCCTGCTGCAAAAGCACCCGCTGACATTGAAAAGGCCACACCCGCTACCAACAACTTTGATACATTCATACCATCTTCTCCTGTGAAATCGTTCAGCAACAATTAATTGTATTTTCAGGACACTTGATCAATGTCCAGAATCGTTACATAAGATCGCTTACCAACCTGAATTCTTACTGAAAATTCAAAAAAATTTATTTAGGCTGAATTCAGGACTACTAAAGACATTACGTTGAATTCACAGTCGCCGCTCAGCAAAAAGGAAAAAAAATGCGTTTACTACTGGTTGAAGACGATCAGATGCTCTCAAACAGCCTTTTGCATCAACTTGAAAAATCGGGGTTCAGCGTGGACCCTGCGTATACGGCAAAAGAAGCAATAACTCTGGGTGAACAGGAAGATTATCGGGTCAGCATCTTGGATCTGGGGCTGCCCGACGGCAACGGTTTAGATGTTTTAAAAAAGTGGCGCGCAAAGAACATTGCCTTTCCCGTACTAATCCTGACAGCGCGAGATGACTGGCATGATAAAGTGGCTGGACTAAAGGCAGGGGCAGACGACTACCTCGCAAAACCTTTCCAGACCGAAGAGTTAATTGCACGGCTGAATGCTATTGTTCGCAGGAGCGAAGGGAGAACACATTCATTGGTTAAGGCAGGCCGCTTTGTGCTGGATGAAAATCGTCAATGCTTGTCGGTGGACGATGGAACTGAACATCCACTTACCGGCACAGAGTTTCGTCTTCTGCGCTGCCTGATGAGTAAGCCGGGCCATGTCTTTTCAAAAGACCAACTGCTAGAGCAGCTTTACAGTCTCGAAGATAGCCCAAGCGCGAACGTTATCGAGGCATATATTCGGAGGCTGCGAAGACTGGTGGGAAATTCCACAATCTCAACCCGACGTGGCCAAGGCTATATGTTCAATGACAACGTTTAAGAAACCTGCCTCTGTAAAAGGCACCCTGCTTGTAATACTGCTGCCCGCAGGTGTTGCCTTGATGGCAATAGCCTGGTTTGCACATGGTGCTCTGCTCGAAAGAATGTCCCGTGAATTTGTCACGGACAGGCTGAAAGAGGAGGTTTCGTTTTTAGAGCATCAGATTCGGGACAGTGACGGAGCCTTCGACGGACTCAAGACGGGCGATTACTTTCAGCGCGTATTCCACCATGCTTTTGTTCAACACTCCGATTCCAGGACCATCATTTCGCCAGAATCATGGAAACCGCTACTATCGCCGCTCATCAAATCGGAAAAAGAGGGCACGATTCGGGTCGAAAATTCTGAAATAGCAGGGGCCCCAACGGACATATTGGCATATCGGAGTTCCTTCATCGCAAACGAAAAACCGTTTGTTGTTATCGTTGCAGAAGACCTCGGCGCATTGAAGAATAGCCAGGCAGAGCTACATGCATGGACGGCAATCGCATCTCTTTTACTTATCTCGCTATTGGTTTGTGCAATCTGGCTCGGCGTCAATTTGTCCATGCATTCTGTCACACGACTCAAGGCGTCACTGAAAAGACTCCAGGATGGGAGCGTCTCGCGTATAGATATGACTGTCCCCGAGGAGTTCCACCCTCTCGTCGAACAGTTGAACCAGCTGCTTGACTCACTTGATCAACGATTGGAGCGCTCGAGGAATGCGCTGGCAAACCTATCCCACAGCGTTAAAACTCCGATTGCGTCTGTCCAACAAATTCTCAGCGACACTTCTACGCCGCTAGATAGCGAGTTAAGGCAGCAAATAGCTGCGCGTCTCGGGGATATTGACAAACAACTTGAAGCTGAAATGCGCCGCAGCCGGTTTGCTGGGCCGCAGGTAGGAAAAAGCTGCTATCCAGTAGAAAAAGCACGGGACCTTCTGTGGATGATGGGAAGACTATACCCGGCAAAATCATTTGAGTTATCAAGTTCTCTCCCAGAGAATAGCCGTTGGCCAATTGTAGAATACGACCTATCTGAAATACTGGGGATCGTGCTGGACAATGCGGGGAAGTGGTCACATAGAGAGGTGGAGCTAATATTGGAACAATGCGGCCCCTCAAAACGAATTGTCGTGACAGACGATGGTCCCGGCGTTGAGGAAGCTGAATTGAGCAAGCTTGGTCAACGAGGATTAAGGCTGGACGAACAGACTCCGGGCCACGGGCTCGGCCTTGCAATCGTTCAAGACATTGTTAGCCGGTATGGCGCAAAGATTGTCTTTTCCAATCGCCCACGAGGTGGATTAAAGGTCACGATTGAATTTTGAATTCACGGAAGTTAAAGAGCGGGTTGTCGCGTCTGAAAACTCTGATAACTCTACCCTTAGCAAGAACCAACGCAGTCAAACAAGTACGATTTGCCACATAACCGCACTGGCCTGACGGTGGCAACCATTCAGCGGGACCACATGCTCGATGTCGATCTCACTGCTGTTCTGGATGACTTTGCCTGTGAACGGACTGATTCAGCGGCCCGAAACCACTCTGCAACGACGTTCATCTGCAAGCCGGACCTTGGTCGTGGATTGTGCAATCAATGCCTCAGTACGGCTGTCTTGACAATCTCCATCGGCGTCTTCCCAACCTTGCCCGAACGCAGACCGTTCGTAGCTTTGTAACTTGCCTTTCTGCTCTTGGACCTGTTGAACCGAGGCCAAAGAGACACCATCCGGAAGTTTACCGCCTGAATCCAGGCAGGCATCAACAGAGTCGTAGGGTTGATATTTCTTGATTCGCTCATACCAACTTCCTTGCGGTGGATGGCAAAGGCCGCTGCTCGACTTTTTATATTGGAAGCATGAGCCGGAGCACTGATAAGACCTGCTACCACAAAAACGAAGAGGGGGAGGATTCTTAAAGCGCAAACCATGATGTGTAAAGGCTCTCTCAAGTGTAAACTTACGGAAGGCTGCACACGTATGGTCCCTCGCAGCCTTACACTCCATGGACGATGCTTCACTCCTAGGAAGCGACAACGATTGACCGAAGGTCGGTGTTTCCAGTTTGCAGCCCAAAGAGACTGAGAAGTTTATTGACCATTTTCGATTGCAGCAAGCTGACGTAGGCCTCAGAGTAGAGCAGGCGACGCCTGCTTGGCTGCGTACTATCTTTAACGTGATTTGGACGGGAAAGATCGACTATCCATGGCTATTAGCTTTTATGAAAAAGGGGAGCTGACCTCTGGCTTCCACGGTTGGCGAGTTGTTGCCACCATCCGAGGCAAACGCTATCAGAAGTATTTCTCTCTTAAGAGGCCGAACAACAGAATTACTCAAGAACTCTGGTACCAGTATCAAGAGACCAGGGCCAAGTACTATGAGGCCCGTTACATGGCCCGCTCCGCAGCACTTCAATATCTGGATTTCATTGGAAAAGACCATCCCTCAACCCTCCCCTGTCGCGGTGTTGGCTTCCAGGGCATCACGCTTGGCATCGGAAGCGGGAAAAGTGCTGCACAGGAAACCTGCTATTTCTCCGTAAACAAACGAGGAGCTGCTAACAAATTCTACATAGATGAGCGGGCATCTCTATCTCAGGCCTGGGAGCATGCCGTAAAACATTGGGGAGAAGTGTTCAATATCCGACCCAAAGACATAGCTAAAAAGCTCGAACAGGTTCCCAGTCCTGATCAGTTCAAATCGCTTCGAAAACAACTGAACAATCACGAGGGCTGCGACTATCAAGCCAGCGTCCTCCATCATGTTTACGCCGAACAACGTAGCCAGCTGGAAAAACATAAGGCTAAGGCAACCACCAGAGGAACGCTCAACGAGGATGATCTTCTGGCAATGTACGCGAACCTAGAGCGCCAGGTGTCAGAGTTTCGGAATTAGATCTATTCAGTGTCTTGGCCGAAGGACCGGCCCAGCGCGTCCGGTTTAGACGAAAAAACCCTGACCATTGGCTGTCGTCCTTCCACGACGCCAACAATTCTGTCATGTCCGATGAAAGCCCCTACCATGTAGACACCGGGGCCAAGCCGTTTGTAGGGCTCAAGAATCATCGTTCGCCAAGCTTCGATATCCAATAGAACCGACTTTAACTCTAGAACTAATCGTAGAATCCTGCGGTCCGCCACGCCGAGCCAATGAGAAAGCTCAATATTATCTTCTGTAACGATGCCGACGGTTTCCATTGACGCAAACGCTTGAAGGGTGGCGTAGTCATATTGTGTCGGCGACGAAACTCCGTCCTCAGCTCGCTAATCCCGTTCACGTGGATTTCCAACTAGTAAGGTCAGAAGGCAAATACCGTAACCTTTCCAAAGGCAATGCGGACAGTAACCGATGCTCATTGAGAGTGATGGAACACCTCTGACCCAAAACTGAATATTCGAACATTATTCTGATAATCCTGATTGACTAGGTCAAGATTGGGTCGATCAAAGGGTGCGAATTGTCACAAGCGGGGGTGGTGCCAAGTCTCTCCTTGGCGCGTCACACCACTGGGCAGGTGTCGCGTTTGCCTAGCATCCGTGCCGGCGTTGAGTCCCGGTCGTCCTGACCAGCTGACTCGGCCCCAACCCTATCATTGTCAATGCAGGATTCGTGTGAGATATATCTTAAAGCTGCGTAGGATCCTGAATTGGGCGTGGCGGCGACTGTCCGACCAGGGATGAGGAGGATTAACAATCAACCTGTTTCGCAAGGTAGGCTCTACCGACCTTCTTTGCATATCGAGTCTAATCTACCGACATATGCCTGAAGTCGTTAATTGAGAAAGACTCAGAAACAAGTTTAAACAATGAATCAGCCAACTGGTCATGCCGCTATAGCGTGGTCGGAAATTGACACAACAAATTATCCTGTGGTCGCAAAGCGAACATTCGGGTTTGGGGTTAACTCCCGGCTCACGCGCTGAAGTTCCCCGATACACATGACACACACCAGCCTCTTTAGGAATTGTCCGCTGTAACGGGGTAGAACCCATCCTTGTACGAAGGCCTCTAGTTTAGATAATCCCTACTAAAATCCGACTGAACAAATGGTAACGGCGGTCATTTGGTCGCGTCTCTCAAAATGATATCCAAACATTCTAGAGTGCTATCGATTTCTTCTTTAGTCCTGAATCCGTGAGTTCAACCGGCTGAAACTGTATCCAAAGCCTGCAATAACAAAGCCTTGGGCGATATAATAGCACCTGACATCCATTCGCCCAGTCAGTGCATTTAGTTCATGCGTACTTTCACTCTCCAGCAATCCCGAACCGAAGTCTATACACCCCACGGCGGACTGGCCCCGGTGGGCCACTGCCTGAACCGGCACACGTCGCTGATCAAAACCGCTCGCACAGTCGTCAAGCGGCACGGTATTCCGAACATTGAGCTGATCCGCACCTACCTGGGCCTGATCACGCTGGGCAAGAGCGATTTCGAGGCGGCCGAGCCGGTACGAACAGATCCGTTCTTCAAATCGGCGATGGGCATCAAGCAGTCGCCATCTTCAGCCCGTTTGCGCCAGCGATTTGATGAAGATGCCCAAGCCCTGACGCCATTGCTGGAGGATGCCAGCGTTGAATTTCTTCAGTCCGTCGAAGCGCCGGTGTCACCACTGGCGATGGGCCATGTTGCCCTGGATATGGATGTCTTTCCCATGGACAACAGCCAGACCCATAAAG
>Ga0208182_1001546_pt1 | contig 10482 bp, 16 predicted proteins | sample MalvireepMed_906_FD_184248 | JGI IMG/M metagenome (GOLD analysis project Ga0208182, IMG submission 184248) | Marine viral communities from the Global Malaspina Expedition - Malaspina viral metaG DeepMed_906 (SPAdes) (version 2) | ecosystem: Environmental > Aquatic > Marine > Oceanic | place...
CCGCGAGAAGTGGCGATCCGCCGCGGAGAACTCGAACCGCTAACCACAAAGAAGGACGCCAGCAATGAGTGAGAACATAATCAAACAGACGCGAGCCGAATACGACCAGCTAGACCGCGTGAACCCGTCGTCGTTGATGTACGCACTGACGAGTCGGAAACACTATTGGACGTACTGCAACGGCCAGATCGAGCACCGACCATCGCCGGCAATGGAGATTGGCACGCTGGCACACGCACTAATTCTCGAACCGAACACGACCGACTTCGCGTACTGGACCGGCAAGGTTCGCCGCGGCAAAGAGTGGGACGAGTTCCAACTCGAGCACGCCGGCCAGGTGATCGTCCGCCAGAAGGAAATGGATATCGCCGCGAGAATCGCCGAGGCGGTACGCGGACACGATACGGCCGCGGCACTGCTGGCGACGTGTCATACCGAGATGACGATCAAACACGATTGGCAGATCGACGGCGAGCACGTCCTTCGGTGCAAAGGCCGGATCGACGCGATCTGTCCGACGCATCTGGTGGACGTGAAGACCGCCGGCGACATTCGACCGCGTGAGTTCGGTCGGCAGTGTGCGAACCTTCGCTACAACGTCCGGCTCGCCTGTTATCGCTTTTGGTACGAGCAAGAAACCGACAACTCGCCAAACGTGTATCTGATCGCCGTTGAGAACACGCCTCCATATGACGTCGTCGTCTATCACGTACCGGATCAATTCCTTGATAGCGGACTGACCGAAGCCGAACGCGGCGCGAGGCTCGTCTGCTGGGGGCTAAAGGACGACGCCTGGCCTGGAATCGCCGAGAAGGTGCAGGCTCTCGAGGTGCCGCTGTGGGCGATGCCGGACGAGGAACTGGTGGGATTCTAAGCATGAATACAAGCGAATTTAGCGGGCACAGCAGCGAGATGCGGGACTCGCCATGGCTGGCGAGCGAGGATCTGCTCGAACGCGGCGAGGTGACCGTGACGATCGACCAGTGCTATCAAAACAAGGATGCCGAGTTTGATGGCGGCCGCAAAGAGGACTGTTTCTCGCTGGCGTTCATCGGCAAGCACAAGCAGCTCGTACTTAACTCGACGAATCGGCGGCGACTCGTGGACGCATACGGGCCGAACGTCGCGGCCTGGACTGGCAAGGCGATCGTGCTGCACGTCGAGAAAGTTCAGGCGTTTGGCGAGATGCGAAACGGGATACGGATAAAGGAGTGCAAGTGATGGCACGGCAGGGCGTGGCCGGGAATGGCCGGGAATGGCCGGGCCGGGCGCGGCCAGGAACGGCCTGGCTGGGCCAGGCGAGGCATGGCGCGGCATGGCAAGGCGGGGCGGGGCGAGGCTAGGCAAGGCGAGGCAAGGCAAGGTAATTTTTCTCTAAGAATGGAGGGCACATGTCCATCACAGTTTCGCAAGGTTCGGATACGCAACTAAACCAAATAGAAAGGACAGTCGAGGTCACCGGGATTCGCCCGATAATGTTTGATCGGTATGCAGGTGATAACGACACGCAATTGCAATGGCACGAAAAGATCTACCTAAAGCCAGGCACGAATACGTTGTGCCTGCCATGCACAAACATCAATTCGTTCTTCACAGCTCACAACACTCCAAGCGCACCGAAGCGACTTCGGGACAAACGGAAGTTCAAGGACATCTGCAACGCCATACAGTCGTTCATGATTCTAGAAGCGATGGACGGCAGTGATTACTGCGACTTTGTACGCGACGGCGAGTCGATCGAGGTCGGCGAGTTCGGCGAAGATCGAGATGAGTTGTCTGGATTGTATCTCGATCGTCGAGTGGCTCGGTTGGACAAGGGAATCCCGAACCCCAAACAGCGGGCCGTTCTGCCACTTCCCTGGTCGATTCAATTTCGGGTCATCATTTTGAGAAACACGTCGATCAAGGAGGCCGAGATCCGGAATCTACTTATAGAGGGCGGACTGGCTATTGGATTCGGAACATATCGCGGCAGCTTTGGCAAGTTCACTGTCAGTCGTTGGGAATGAGATAGGCCAGGCACGGCCAGGCGCGGCACGGCGCGGCGTGGCAGGGCAAGGCAGGGCTAGGCAAGGCAAGGCAAGGTAGTTTTTTTGGCGAAGCAAACATCATTTATCGACGAGCCGATACAATTCGGCGGCCGCACCTATCAACCGCAACTCGACGAGAAGCGGCTCAAGACGGCTCTCGGTCGCGTCTGGTCGTTGATGAGAGATGGACGTCGTCGAACACTCGCCGAGGTCGCCGCGGAGGCTGGATGCAGTGAGGCGGGAGCGAGTGCGAGGCTGCGAGATCTCCGCAAGTCGGAGGTCCGCGAGCGGTACAAATGCAAGGCGATCCACAGCGAGCGAGTTGACGGCGGGCTGTGGGTCTATTGGATGGAGTCTTAATGGCAGGCGATTGGATCAAAGTAAAAACAGACCTGGCGACTGATCCAGCTGTTATCAGCGTGGCCGCCGACTTGGGACTAGACGAGGATCTGGTCGTCGGCAAACTGTGCCGGCTGTGGTCCTGGGCCAATACGCACACGTCAAATGGTCACGCTGCCGGCGTGACAGAAAAGTGGCTCGACAAGTTCCTAGAGTGTGACAACTTCGCGACCGCGCTGGCCGCCGTCCATTGGCTCGAGGTCACACCGGACGGCCTGGAGATCCCTAGATTCGAGCGGCACAACGGAAAGTCGGCAAAAACAAGGGTTTCAGCTCGCGAACGCAAACAACGGTCACGATCTCGTCACGCTGCCGGCGTGACATTAGCGGGACACACTCCAGACAGAGAAGAGAAGAGAAAGAGAAGAGAAGAAGTTATAGAACCGCCTGCCGGCGTTTCTTTGTCGCGTACCTCCGGCACGACGACCGCTGGCCGCACTGAGTTCGGATTCCCAACTGCAAACGGCGGCACCTGGTATCTGTCCACGATCAAGTACGAGCAATACGGCGACACCTACGCCGATCTGGATCTCGACCTCGAGTTGCAGAAGGCTAGGCAATGGCTCCGCGACAACAAGCAACGACGCAAGACGCCAGGCGGGATGACGGCATTCTTGACGAAGTGGCTGAACCGCTGCACCGACGCGGCCGGACCAGGCGGCGATCGTGGGACTAATCGAAAAGTAGGCTCGGGACTCTGAGGGCACAAATGGAAATTAGACTCAAGACAGATAATCTCGACGACTACCGGCTGTTTTTGAAAGTCAAACAACTGCCGACATACAGCATCCGCGGTCGCGTCGCGACATTTCCAGACGAATACGCCAAGACGCTCGGCATCAAGGCGAAGCGGCGGCGGTTTATAAATTGGGAGCCGTCCGAGTTCCTGTTCGACTATCAGAAAGAGATCCTAAAGACATCGATAGAGAAGCGTAAATATGCAGTTTTTGCGGACTGCGGACTCGGAAAGACGCTGATTCAGATTGAGTTTGCACAGGCGGCCATGCAGCAACTGCGACGGCAGAATAAAGGATTCCTGATTGTCGCTCCTTTGATGGTCGTTTCGCAGACGATAGACGAGTGCGCAAAATACTATCCAGGGATGGATCTTGAATATGTGCCGGCGAACGGACTACAGGAATGGCTCGACGATTGCGGCGGCCGTATTGGAATTACGAACTACGAAGCGATCAGGGAGCACCTTCGGCAGGGACGGCTCGGCGGACTGTTGCTCGACGAATCCTCAATGCTCAAGAGCCACTATGGCAAATGGGGCACGCGACTACTGAAACTCGGCGAGGGACTAAACTGGAAGCAATGCGGCACGGGCACGCCGGCACCGAATGATCGCATCGAGTACGCAAATCACGCCGTGTTCTTGGACGCCTTCAGTAACGTCAACGCATTTCTGGCTACCTACTTCATAAATCGCGGCCAGACTCAAGATCGCTGGTCGCTCAAAGATCACGCATTGAGGCCATTCTATCGGTCGTTGTCTCACTGGGCGATCTTTCTCCGCGATCCGAGAACGTATGGCTGGAGCGATAACGCGACGACGATACCGCCTATTAACATCAACTATCATCCGGTCGAGTTGACAGACGAGCAGAAGCGAATCGTCGCCGACAAGACCGGGATGCTATTTGCGACGGATCTCGGCGGCATCGCTTCGCGCACGACTCTCGGACAAATAGCGAAGGGACACTACAAAGGTAAAAGCATCCCGACAAACAAGCCGACGAAGATTGCCGAACTGGTCGAATCATGGCCGACCGAATCGACAATCATCTGGTGCCTCTATAACGACGAGCAGCGTGACCTGGCTCGGATGTTTCCCGACGCCGCAAGTATCGACGGCACGACGAAGATAGAAAAGCGGCTCGAGTTAATCGACGACTTTAAGAGAGGCGATCGACGTGTATTGATAACCAAGCCGAAAATACTTGGATTCGGCCTCAATCTACAGGTGGCGACGCGGCAGATATTCAGCGGACTGCAAGACTCATACGAGCAATTCTACCAGGCCGTGAAGCGATCGAATCGAATCGGCTCGACGCTGCCTCTCAATGTTCACATTCCGCTGACCGACATTGAGGAGCCGATGGTGCAAAACGTGATGAGAAAAGCGGATCGCGTCGAGCGGGACACGATCGAGCAGGAACGTCTATTTAGGGAGTGTAGCAATGTTTGAAGGCGACTTTCATATTGAGCAAGCGGACTGCATCGACCACATGGCCGAGCTTCCCAACGCGGCATTTGATTTCAGCGTATTCAGTCCACCGTTTCCGAGCGTCTTCGCATATACAGACAAGCCCGAAGATCTCGGCAATTGCAACGACCTACAGCAGGAAGCACGGCTGCATTTCTCGTTCTTCTTCAATCAACTCGTGAGAGTAATTAAGCCGGGGCGAGTGGTAATGGTGCACTGCATGCAGATTCCGGCACTCGCCCGCAATCAAGAGAATAGCACGTTTGACTTCCGCGGATTGCTGATTCGGCTGGCTCGCCGTGCTGGATTTACCTACGACACCGACTGGCCGGTTACAAAGAATCCGCAAGCCCAAGCGATCCGAACTCACAGCCACAAGCTGCTATTTGTCACGCTCGAACGAGATCGATCTGTATCGGCACCGGCATTCAACGACTATCTGATTAAGTTCAGGGCACCAGGCGAAAACACTACGCCAATCAATTCGCCGGGAATATCCAGAAACGACTGGATCGACTGGGCCGAGGGAGTCTGGGACTGGCACACAATTAGAGAGACTGACACGCTGAATACAAAGGCAGCGAAGGATGAGAAAGACACAAAGCACATTTGTCCTTTGCAGCTAGGCGTCATCCGCCGCCTCGTGATGCTCTACACAAATCCCGGCGAGATAGTATTCGGTCCGTTCGCCGGCATCGGCTCGGAAGGCTACGAAGCGATCCGCCTTGATCGCCGATTCTACGGCTGCGAAATCAAAGACAGTTATCACTCGACTGCCATAAGCAACTGTAAAAAGGCAGCAGCCTTCCGTGACGATCAATACGGACTGTTTACAGATGACGACGAGCCGGAAGAACTCGACATCCGCAAGCACTGCGAGAAAGGCGGCAATGCGTCGCCAGTCGCCACAGTGATCAAAAAATGACCGACGACGAATTCAAAAACTGGCTCGAATGGCATTTTGCCGCGTTTCGCAACGTCGAGAAGTGGCTCGCCGGTATGCCGACCGACGACGAGACGGCGACGCTCAAACATTGGCGGAATACGCTGCGGCCGTGCGAATTGCAAGACTGCTGCGACGCGACCGAGAGTATGCACGCCGATTCGACCTCCGCGGATACCTTCCCATCATCTCATCCGGCGAGAGTCCGCGAGATGGCGAGCATGATGGCGAGCAAGCGGCACGTCTCGACTCCCGATGTGCCGATGCTCGGCGAGGCGACGCCAGGCGAACTGGATCACGTTCGAACTAACATCAAGTACGCGATGCGAGTCGCCGCGGTCTGCCGCCAGTTACACGATCAGCGATCCGACGCACGATATTACGATATGCCGCTGGATCGCCGGCGAGCGTGGGCGAAGCGATTTATCGACGCGACCAGCAGCGTATCGAAGGATGCCGACGCGGACATCTACGCTCAGAATGTCGTTGAAGCGATCACGACAGTCAATAACGAATGCCTCGCCGAGCTTCGCCAAGCGGCGACGTCGATCGAGGGTACACCAAGGCTACTAACAGAAGGAGCGACAAGTGGGACGCGACTATGAAGCGGAAGCGATTCACCGATTCGAGAAGTGGAGCAATACCGAGCGAGGCAAGATGTGCCTCGATCTGATACCGGATAGCGACGGTCTCAAACCGAGCTATAAGTCGTCGTTGATGCTCGCGTACATCGAGGGTATCGAGGTCGGCACTACGATGGTCGAGCGGCTCACGGCGACTCGCATCGCGGTCGGTGTACCGCAGGCGATGTCGCCGACGTGCCAAAACAAGTCCGGACCGGTGTAGGTTCGGCCAACGCACCGCGTTTTAACTTCGGCGCGGTGTGCTGCCGACTCTATTTCGGGGGGACGAGTGGCACTCAAGGCGGTCACGCTCAGAACGGTGAAGGCATGCCTCGCCGAAGCAAGCTGGCAACCGCTCATTTTCGGAGATGAGATGGTCGAGCCGTCCAATCTGGTGCCACTCGTTTTTAATTAAGGAAAGCGACGATATGAGCGGCAGGAAGTCACGCGATAAAGGTGCACGAGGCGAGCGAGAGTGGGCGAAGATCCTCGCCGAGCTGTTCGGCTGCGACGACGCTCACCGCGGCCGTCAGTATCACGGCGGGCCGGACTCGCCGGACGTCGCCAAGGGCATTCCCGGCACGCACGCCGAAGTTAAGCGAACCGAGAAACTGTCACTCTACGCGGCAATGTCACAAGCATTCGACGACGCCGGCGATGATGTGCCGTACGTCGCGCACCGCCGCAACAACGAGGACTGGCTGGTGATCGTCCGAGCCGACGATCTAGCGGAACTGGCGACGCAGATCTACCTGCATCTGGCGTCCAAGTGACCGCCGTCTAAATGCAAGCCAATTGCACCTGATCTTGTTTTGCAAGACGAAATCGCGAAAATAAGGTGGTCGCGATAACCCTAAAACAGCAGGTAAAAGTATGGCAAGCCTAGTCTACAACGAATTCAAGCGGCTCACGGCGATCGGCTCGATCAACCTCGCCAGCAACGACATCCGCGTCGCGTTGTGTATGACGAACACGACGTGCGACACCGAGGAAGAAACGGCGCTGATGAACGCATTCACGACTCTCGATGAGTGCGACGCGACCGGTTACTCCAGGCAGGCACTAACGAGCGAGGCGGTTGCCGTCGATACCTCAAATGACCGCGCGGAGTTCGATGCAGCGGATGCCAGCTTCACCGGTCTGAGCGGCGACGCGACTCGCGACATTCAGGGCGCTCTCGTCTTCAAGTTCGTCAGCGACGACACCGACTCTATCCCGATCGCCTTCGTCGATTTCGCATCGGATATCACCAGTGCCGCGACGACGATCAACGTCCCGTGGAATGCCGAAGGTATCTTGCAACTAACATAAGGAGCAACTGATGCCAGCGGCAGATTTCTACAACAAACTGCGGGTCGAACTCAACGACGATCCGCTCGCTCGCGGCTATTCTGGCATGAGCGACGAGCAGGCCGCCGACGATCTCCAGAGCGAATACCGCAGCGACCTCAAGCCGGTGCCGATGTCGAGTGTCCTGCGATGGGCGGCCAGGCACGATGCACTCGACAAGCTGGATGGTGCCTCCGCGAGCGGCGTGCCTGAGCAGCGTTCAGTCGCTCGAGCCGCGACCGTTATGATCAACTCTCCGCACGTCGAATCCTTCGATGTACACGATGCCGAACTCGCCGCGATGCTCGACGCTCTAGTGACGGCAGGTGTTTTCACGTTAGATGAGCGAGACGATCTTGTCGCACTCGGTACAACTCCAACCAGCCGAGCCGCCGAACTCGGCCTGGGCCGCGTCAAGGCGGGATACGTCGGCAAGGCTAGAGCATAAAGGGTGAAAAATGCCAACGGAATCTAAATGGGAAGCGCCAGCGGTAGCGGTGAGTTATCTCGCCGGCGGATTAGATGGCCTGCTAAATGGAGCGAACGACCTCGGCGCAACGGTCGCTGGCGAGACGGACAACGAGTTATACATCGACCTCGAAATATATCTGGCCGCACAGGGCAGTTCGCGAGACGCGGATGGACGCGTCGAGATCTATATTCTCTACGATGTCGCGGGTAACTTCGACATGGGCGACGATTCCACCGACCCGCGACCGGAGTCGCTGCTCACCGTCTTCTCGCTCGACGCCGCGACAACGGCACGATATCGCACGGCAACCAATCTGCCGCTCGCGCCGTTCGACTTCAAGCTGCTCGTCATGAATGAGACAGGTCAAGCATTCGCCGCAACGGGTAACACGCTCAAGTACCGATTGCACTCTGCCGAAAGCCAGTAGTTCATGGCAACGCTCCCACATCGCGCACGCAATACGGATCGGTTTGAACTGAACCGCTCGAGCTGGCAAGCTGCCGGCCTGAAAGCATGGTGGCCGCTTGGTGCGTATCCTGATGCCCGCGACATGAGCCTATTTTCGGCGGTGCCTTACCTGTCCATTCACGCAACCAGACATCCGACAGCGGCAGCGGCAGAGCAGCGGGCCGGTCTGAGGTTTGATGGAGCACAAGTTCTAAATAGTTCGGACGTGATTCAACTGTTATACAACGGGCAAAGCACCGAAAAACCTGTAAATCTTGGCACGGAGGATTTTACGATTTGTGCCTGGATTCGCAGTGAAGGCAACGGGACCGCGTGGCAAACCATTTTTGCTAACGGTTACGACCCAGGTTATGCGTTATATGTAGCAAACGAAGCGGCTAATGGCGTTCTGAAAATGTGGGTGGACGACAATTCACTTTCGGGAACCACAGATGTCCGAGATTCCCAGTGGCACCACGTAATGGTTGTAAGAAAGTCATACGCGGCAACCGCAACAGGCGACTTAATTATCTATTTAGACGGTGTGCAAGAGGCGAGCAACCTTGGCAGTGTTAATTGGGACAATGATTGTTCCTCTACATCGGATTTCTCTATCGGTGGACTCGGAGGGAGCGCCAATTATTCTTTGAAGGGATTACTGGATGACGTGCGGGTGTACGCACGCGCGTTCTCGCCTAGAGAGGCAGCGGCTATCTATCACCAAACACGCGACGGCGGCTACGGCGATCTGGCAGTGCTACCAACTCGCCGCATCGGCATAGATCCGCTACTGTTTCCTCCCGGCGGAATCATCGGCACAGCGAGCGTCTCGCCGGTCACGGCAGCATGGAGCACGCCGGCGGTCACGGCAACGCACTCCATAGTTATTTCAGCATCCGCCTCGCCAGTCGCAGCAGCGTGGAGCACGCCAGCGGTAACGGCAACGTACGCCACAGCACCTTCGGCGAGCGTCTCACCAGTCACCGCAGCGTGGAGCATCCCGGCAGTTACAGCAACACGCACCGCCGTGTTCTCGGCATCCGCCTCGCCGGTCGCCGCTACATGGAGCACGCCTGCGGTCACAGCGACGCACGCAACGTCTCATAGTGCATCCGTCTCGCCAGTTACAGCAGCGTGGAGCACTACTGCGACGACGGCAACATACGCCGCTGTGCTCTCGGCGAGTGCGTCGCCAGTCACGGCAGCGTGGAGCGTGCCGAGCATGACGGCCACAACGTCGGCGGTGGCACTGCCGACCGTCTTCTACTCGACGCGCGGACTCTCGACGGTGAGCATGGCAGCACTCGGCACAGCGAACGCCGAGGCCGAACTGGTCGGTGCCGGCGGCGTCAGCCTATTAGTCAAAGGTAAATAGCATGGCAGTGATCGCGACGAATGTGGAGCAAGTGTTGACGCGAGTCAAAGGTGATCGCGATGCGGTCGGATTCAACCTGCAGAGCAATGCCGGCGACAATGAGGACATGAGCGGCAAGACTGTGACGGTCACGCTCGCCGACGTAACGGATCACTCGTCGCACGTCAGCAGCGAGGCAACGACGTGGACGACGCAGGCAAGCGGGAAGGGGAGCTGGATACCAAGTGTGGCGGCAGTCGCAACGGTCGGCACGTATGCGATCTATTTTATCGACGACAGCACACAGCCGCGTCGCTGGCCTTACGATGGAGCGAAGTTAAAGCTGCGAGTCATCGAGGCGGGCGACGAATGATGGCGACGGCACCAGGCAAGAGGCACGCGACGAAGGCACCGCCGCGGCGGCGTAAATATGATCGCGATCGGCTATACGACACGGCGAGATGGAAGCGGTTCAGGGAGTGGTATCTGGCACAGATCAGCCACAGATGCGAGGCAATGGATTGTGACGCCTGGGCAACCGAGGTGCATCATGTCCATCGATTGAGGCACAACGCAGAGACGGCACTCGATCCGAGCCACGTCGAAGGACTGTGTAAGAGCTGCCACAGCCGGAAAACAGCGAAGGAGGTCGGACTCGGTAGGTAGGGGGGGGAGT
>Ga0208182_1001549_pt1 | contig 10476 bp, 8 predicted proteins | sample MalvireepMed_906_FD_184248 | JGI IMG/M metagenome (GOLD analysis project Ga0208182, IMG submission 184248) | Marine viral communities from the Global Malaspina Expedition - Malaspina viral metaG DeepMed_906 (SPAdes) (version 2) | ecosystem: Environmental > Aquatic > Marine > Oceanic | place...
TTAATATATTTTACAATGCGTTATGAAGTATCGCTGCTTTTCGATTATTGTTTGAACAACTTGGTTGGAAAAGCAGCAAAATAAAAGCACACCCACTAATACTGATTATAGCTTTTTAAAGCAAAGTAAATAATTGACGTCAAGAGAACTTGTTAAAGTGTGATTTTCAGTTATTGGATTGTAATGAATGCCACAAGCATCAATACACTTTAATCCATGCTCTTCTGCCCAACTAATCAATTGTGATGGACGGATAAATTTATCGTGATCGTGTGTTCCATCGGGTACTAATTTTAATACTTTTTCTGCGGCAACTATTGCTAACAGATAAGACTTGATGCTTTTATTTAAAGTAGAGAAAAAGACTAAACCATCAGTTTTGACTAATTTAGCACATGAACTTATCACTGAGGCAGGATCAGGTACATGCTCTAACATCTCCATACAAGTCACCATATCAAAAGAATTCTCTGCTTGTACCGCTTTCTCTTCTGCAGTAATTTTTTCGTATTTGATCTCTAATGTAGACTCAAGGGCATGTAACTTAGCGACATTAAGTGGCTCGGTACCCATATCAATACCGGTTGCACTAGCACCAAGTTTTGCTAATGACTCAGTTAATATTCCACCACCGCAACCAACATCAATAATATTTTGATCAAACAGGCCTTGCTCAAAGTGTTCTGCTACATGCTGGCAGATAAACTGAACTCTTAACGGGTTAATCTGATGTAAAGGTTTAAAGTCACCGGTTAAATCCCACCATTGGCTTGCCACTTGTTCAAACTTGGCTATTTCATCGTTATTTACATTAAGTGATAAATTAAGGTCTACTTCAGAAGGGCGGTTTGTTTCGGTCATGGTAAAATTACAATTTAATTAAGTTTATAGATAATGATGTTGACAGTCTAAACGAAACTTCTTTTCAAACAAAGAGAACAGATCAAGTTTTCCATACTTTTATATGCTGATTCATTTTAACTTTAGCTGCTTTTTTAAACTGATTTTTTGCTAATAATTCTGTTGGATAAAAAGCACTAAATAAAGCAGTATGGCATCGATAAATTTTATGCTAGTATGCTGCGTTGAACACTGTTTTAGTACCTATAAGATAACAATAAAATCTTTAAAATAGCGCTTAATAATTTTCATTTGGTGTTTAAGTCACCTGAATATATTGTTAAGCAAAAGAATTAGTTAAGGGATACCGTCGATTTATGTCCGATCTGGCCAAAGAAATAGTTCCAGTAAATATTGAAGATGAACTAAAAACCTCCTATTTAGATTATGCCATGAGCGTTATTGTTGGGCGTGCCTTGCCTGATGTGCGTGATGGTTTAAAACCAGTACATCGCCGTGTGTTATTTGCCATGGATGTGCTTGGTAATGACTGGAATAAAGCCTATAAAAAATCAGCCCGTGTGGTAGGTGATGTTATAGGTAAGTATCACCCTCATGGTGATACAGCTGTATACGATACCATTGTTCGTATGGCGCAACCTTTCTCAATGCGTTACATGTTAGTTGATGGTCAAGGTAATTTTGGCTCGGTAGATGGTGATAGCGCAGCTGCTATGCGTTATACCGAAATTCGTATGGATAAAATATCTCATGCAATTTTAGCTGATTTAGACAAAGAGACCGTTGATTTTGTGCCTAACTATGATGGCACGGAACATATCCCTGCAGTAATGCCTACACGTATTCCTACCTTATTAGTGAATGGTGGTAGTGGTATTGCAGTAGGTATGGCAACCAATATACCTCCACATAATTTGACTGAAGTCATTAATGGTTGTTTAGCACTAATTGAAAATAGTGATATAACTTTTGAAGAGTTGTTACAACATATCCCTGGTCCTGACTTCCCGACAGCAGGTATCATTAGTGGTCGTGCAGGTATCGAAGAAGCGTACCGTACCGGTCGTGGTAAAATAAAAATCCGTGCGCGTGCTGAAATAGAAGTACATGAAACGTCGGGTAAAGAAACGATCATTGTTCATGAACTGCCATATCAAGTTAACAAAGCGCGCCTTATCGAAAAAATGGCCGAGCTTGTTAAAGATAAACGTCTTGAAGGAATTTCAGCGTTACGTGATGAGTCTGATAAAGACGGCATGCGTATGGTTATTGAAATCAAACGTGGTGAAGTCGGCGAAGTTGTTTTAAATAACTTATATAAACTAACCCAAATGCAAATTTCTTTTGGTTTAAATATGGTGGCCTTAACTAACGGTCAGCCTAAAATATTTAATATCAAAGAAATGCTTGAACAATTTGTTTTACACCGTCGTGAAGTTGTTACACGTAGAACTATCTTTGAATTACGTAAAGCTCGTGAGCGTGCGCATATCTTAGAAGGTTTATCTATAGCCTTAGCCAACATTGACCCTATTATTGAGTTAATTAAAAGCTCTAGTAATAGAAAAGAATCTGAAGAAAAGTTAGTTGCTCAAGGTTGGACCTTAGGAAATGTCGCCGACATGTTGAGTGCTGCAGGTAATGATGCTGCACGTCCAGAGTGGTTAGAGCCTGAATACGGTATTCGTGATGGATTATATTATTTAACTGCTGAGCAAGCTAAAGCAATTGTAGATCTACAGTTATATAAATTGTCTGGCATGGAACATGAAAAGATTCTAAGTGAGTACAAAGGGTTATTAGATATTATTGCTGAATTAATGCATATTCTAGCGACTCCTGCACGTTTAATGGAAGTTATCTGTGAAGAGTTAGTTGCTATTCGTGATGAATTTGGTGATGAACGTCGAACTGAAATTACTAATGCTTCTCATGACTTATCATTAGAAGATTTAATTTGTGAAGAAGATGTTGTTGTTACTCTTTCACATGAAGGTTATGTTAAATACCAAGTATTAAGTGATTATGAAGCGCAACGTCGAGGTGGTAAAGGTAAAGCCGCTACTAAGATGAAAGAAGAAGATTTCATTGAGCGCTTATTAGTGTGTAATACCCATGACACTATTTTATGTTTCTCAGATCGCGGAAAATTATATTGGCTTAAAGTATATCAATTACCACTAGCCAGTCGTACTGCTCGTGGTCGTCCAATAGTAAATATTTTGCCATTGGAAAGTGATGAACGAATAACCGCTATACTACCTGTTCGTGAATACGCCGAAGATAAATATATCGTTATGGCAACCGCGTCAGGTACAGTGAAGAAAACACGTTTGGATGCTTATTCTAATCAGCGTGCCAACGGTATTATTGCTTTGAACCTTCGTGATGATGATACCTTAATAGGTGTTGATATTACTGATGGTAATAACGACATCATGTTATTTTCTGATGCAGGTAAAGTTGTACGCTTTAATGAGAAAGTACGTGACAGCGAAACAGGTGAAATTAAGCTTGATCCAGAAACGGGCGAACAACGTTGGGCGTTAAAACCTATCGGTCGTACGGGTACTGGTGTTCGTGGTATGAAGCTGGAAGGTGAGCAAAAAGTTGTTTCACTTATCGTACCTAAAAATGATGGGCCGATCTTAACCATTACAGAAAATGGTTTTGGCAAGCGAACTGATTTAGCTGAGTATCCAGCTAAGAGTAGGGCAACTAAAGGTGTTGTATCTATAAAAGTAAGTGAACGTAATGGTAAAGTGGTTGGCGCTGTGCAAGTTGAAGAGCTTGACGAAATTATGCTAATTACTGATAACGGAACTTTGGTACGTACTCGTGTTAATGAAGTAAGTGTCATTGGCCGTAATACCCAAGGTGTTCGATTAATTCGTACGAGTGAAGATGAACATGTGGTTGCTCTACAACGTATTGATGAGATTGAAGAGCCAGAGGTTATTGAAGGCGAGAGTGTTGAGGGTGACGTTATCGAAGGTGAGGTCTCTACTCAAGCAGATACAGCACCAGAACATAACCCTGAACAAAGTGCTCAACAGCCCGCTGATGATGCTTCAGCAGACGACGAAGAATAATCGTCGCTAACCATAAAAGGCGGCTAATAACCGCCTTTTTTATTGACTGTAATACTGTAAATAATTGCATAGGGTTATGATGATTGTTTATTTTCAGTAGCAGTAAACCTTATTTATTAAAAATAGCTAGGAAGATTAGGAAAAAACATGTCAGAGATTTTTAACTTTTGTGCAGGTCCGGCAATGTTACCCAAAGCGGTAATGGCTAAAGCACAAGCTGAATTCATAAATTGGCAATCAACAGGTAGCTCTGTAATGGAGTTAAGCCACCGTAGCGGCATATACATTAAAATGGCTAAAAAAGCTGAAGCCGATTTACGTGACCTTATGGCTATTCCTGATAATTACAAAGTACTCTTTTGCCATGGTGGTGGTCGAGGGCAATTTTCTGCAGTACCATTAAACTTATTACCTGCAGGTAAAACCGCAGATTATATTGTTGATGGATCATGGTCAAAGGCAGCTGCAATTGAAGCTAAGAACTTTGGTGAAATTAACACCATTGATATTGCTCAACAAGAAAATGGCATAACCAGTGTCCTTAGCCCTACAGAATGGCCATTAACGCCTAACGCTGCTTATGTACATTATTGTCCGAATGAGACAGTCAATGGCATTGAAATTAATAAAGTACCTGAAACCAATGGTGTGCCAATAGTCGCTGATATGTCATCGACTATTTTATCTCATGAAATTGATGTGGCTAAATTCGGTCTAATTTATGCCGGAGCACAAAAAAATATAGGCCCGTCTGGGTTAACTATTGTTATTGTGCGTGAAGATTTATTAGGCCAAGCGCAAATAGCAACCCCTTGTATAATGAACTACAAGACCTCTGCTGATAATGACTCAATGTATAATACGCCACCAACTTATGCTTGGTATTTAGCTGGGCTTGTTTTCGAATGGCTCAAAAAGTTAGGCGGAGTTAAAGTCATTGCAGAAATTAATCAAGCTAAAGCAGCGTTGTTATATAAAGCAATTGATGACAGTGACTTTTATCAAAATAATATTGATAAGCAATATCGTAGCAAAATGAATGTACCATTTTGGTTAAAGGATGAAACCTTCAATGAACAGTTTCTTCAAGAAGCTGAAGAAGCAGGGTTAACGGCTTTAAAGGGCCATAGGATAGTTGGAGGCATGCGCGCAAGTATATACAATGCAATGCCAATTGAAGGCGTACAAGCGCTTGTAGATTTCATGAATAAGTTTGAAAAGAGGATTAGTTAGAGTGGAACAGTTAACATTAAACCCAATAGGTAAAATTAATGGAGAAATCTTTTTACCTGGTTCTAAAAGTTTATCTAATCGCGCATTGTTAATAGCAGCATTAGCTGATGGCGTAACTAAAATAACTAATTTATTGGTTAGTGATGACATTAACCATATGTTAAATGCATTAAAAAGTTTAGGTATTGAATATACCTTAAGTGATTGTGGTACAGAGTGCATCGTTACCGGTAATAATGGATTTTTTAGCACTAAAGAACCCTTAGAGTTATTTTTAGGAAACGCTGGAACAGCGATGAGACCTTTATGTGCGGCACTTGCAGCAAGTGAAGGTGAATACATCTTAACTGGTGAGCCAAGAATGAAAGAGAGGCCTATCGGTCACTTAGTCGATGCCTTAGCACAGCTTAGCGCTGATATTGACTACTTGGAAAATAAAGACTACCCACCAGTAAAAATTATGGGCAAGGCGTTAACAGGCAACATAGTAACTATTGATGGTTCTATATCGAGTCAGTTTTTAACAGCAATACTCATGATTACGCCCTTGATAGCAACAGATACAACCATAGAAATTAATGGTGAATTAGTCTCTAAGCCTTATATTGATATTACGCTTGATATTATGAAAAGGTTTGGCGTTAATGTACAAAACAATGACTATAAGTCATTTATCGTTACAGGCAATCAGACATATAAAGCTGTAGAGAAGTATATGGTCGAAGGTGATGCTTCATCAGCTTCCTATTTCTTAGCTGCAGGCGCTATTAAAGGTGGCGAAATAACTGTACATGGTGTTGGTAAGCTGAGTGTTCAAGGTGATAAGCACTTTGCCGATGTGCTTGAAAAAATGGGTGCAGAAGTTCAATGGAATGACGAGTCAATCACAGTTATTGGTAAACCGTTAACAGCAGTTGATATGGATATGAATCATATCCCTGATGCCGCAATGACTATTGCTACAACAGCACTGTTTGCGACAGGTACAACCACGATAAGAAACATTTACAACTGGCGTGTAAAAGAGACCGATCGATTGAACGCTATGGCGACTGAATTAAGAAAAGTTGGCGCTGAAGTAGATGAGGGACACGATTATATTTCTATTACGCCACCAAAGTTATTAAAACATGCAGAAATAGATACTTATGACGACCACAGAGTTGCTATGTGTTTTTCTCTTGTTGCCTTGAGCAATACACCTGTGACAATTAATGATCCTAAATGTACGGCAAAAACATTTCCTGATTATTTTGACAAGTTAGCACAAGTTTCTTGTTAATTATTCTACAGAAAATATTTTTACGCGATTTTACGGTATAAATCCCGTATAATTCTGCCGATTTTCTATGTTAGGAGAAATATATATGCAGGAAAGCATTCCAGTTATTACCATAGATGGCCCGAGTGGTGCAGGTAAGGGGACTGTTGCAAGAATTGTTGCTGATCAACTTGGTTGGCATTTACTCGATAGTGGCGCAATTTATCGTGTATTAGCTGTTGCAACGCAACATCACCATGTCAGTCTTGATGATGAAGAGCCATTAATTCCAATGGCAGCACATTTAGATGTGCAATTTGAAATCAGCAGTAAAGGTGAAGGTAAAGTTATTCTGGAAGGTGAAGATGTTACCCGCACTATCCGTACTGAGGAAATTGGCGAGCTTGCTTCAAAAGTAGCCGCCTTCCCACGAGTGAGAGAAGCTTTACTACGCAGACAACGTGCTTTTAGTGTTACACCTGGTTTAGTTGCTGATGGTAGAGATATGGGGACCGTTGTCTTTGCACAAGCCCCAGTAAAAGTTTTTTTAACCGCTAGCGCAGAAGAACGTGCGCAAAGACGTTTTAATCAGTTGAAAGAGAAAGGGTTTGATGTTAAAATCGGGCGCCTTTTGGATGACATACGTCAGAGAGATGAGCGAGATCAAAACCGTAAGGTGGCGCCGCTTGTTGCTGCAGAAGGTGCGTTAACTATTGATTCTACTGAACTTTCCATTGAGGAAGTTGTTAATAGAGTCTTAGTATTTGCCAATGGCAAACTAACGTAAAATGTATTGTAAATACGAGGTTTAAACTAGCGTAATTGTAATTAACTGCTAGCCTTAAATAACCATTAACTAAAGCCTACTGTATGGATGCACGGGGCTAATTTAACAACCCCATGAAACATGAAGTTGATTGGACTAATAGCTGAGTTTATAAACAAGTTATGACTGAAAATTTTGCACAACTTTTTGAAGAAAGTTTAAAAGAAATCGAAACACGCCCTGGTTCAATTATCAAGGGTACAATCGTTAAAGTTACCAAAGACAATGTTATTGTTGATGCTGGCCTTAAATCTGAGAGTGTTATCTCAATTGATCAATTCAAGAACACTTCTGGTGAAGTAGAAGTTGCTGTTGGCGATCAAGTTGACGTATCTCTTAAAGCCACAGATGATGGTTTCGGTGAAACTGTTCTTTCTCGTGATGACGCTAAACGTCATGAAGCGTGGCAAGTGCTTGAAAAAGCATACGAAGAAAAAGAAACTGTTATCGGTGTTATCAACGGTAAAGTTAAAGGTGGTTTCACTGTTGAAGTTAGCAACATCCGTGCTTTCTTACCAGGTTCATTAGTAGATGTACGTCCAGTACGTGACACTGCTCACCTTGAAGGTAAAGATTTAGAATTTAAAGTAATCAAGCTTGATCAAAAACGTAATAACGTTGTTGTTTCACGTCGTGCAGTTATCGAAGCTGAAGGCAGTGCAGAGCGTGATGAATTACTTGAATCATTAGCTGAAGGTCAAGAAGTTAAAGGTATCGTTAAGAACCTTACTGACTACGGTGCATTTGTAGACCTTGGCGGTATTGACGGTTTATTACATATCACAGATATGGCTTGGAAACGTGTTAAGCACCCAAGTGAAATCGTAAATGTTGGCGATGAAATTCAAGTTAAAGTATTGAAATTCGACCGTGAGCGTACTCGTGTATCTCTAGGTATGAAGCAGTTAGGCGAAGATCCATGGGTAGCAATTGCTAACCGTTACCCAGAAGGTTCTAAACTTTCTGGTCGCGTAACTAACCTAACTGACTACGGTTGTTTCGTTGAAATCCAAGAAGGCGTTGAAGGTTTAGTTCACGTTTCTGAAATGGATTGGACTAACAAAAACATCCACCCATCTAAAGTTGTTAACTTAGGTGACACAGTTGAAGTACTAGTATTAGAAATTGACGAAGAACGTCGTCGTATTTCTTTAGGCCTTAAACAGTGTATTGCTAACCCTTGGGAAGAGTTTGCTAAAAACTTCAACAAAGGCGACAAAGTATCAGGTAAGATCAAGTCAATTACTGACTTCGGTATCTTCATCGGTCTTGACGGCGGCATTGACGGTTTAGTTCACTTATCTGATATTTCATGGGCTGGTGGTGAAGAAGCTGTTCGTGATTATAAGAAAGGCGACGAAATCGACGCTATCGTACTTCAAGTTGACCCAGAGCGTGAACGTATCTCTCTTGGTGTTAAGCAAGCTGAAGACGACCCGTTCAATATGTATCTGACAGATAAGAAAAAAGGTGCTATTGTTACTGGTAAGGTAACTGAAGTTGATGCTAAAGGCGCTACGATTGAGTTAGCTGAAAGTGTTGAAGGTTACTTACGTGTTAGCGACATTTCTGTAGACCGTATCGAAGATGCATCTACAGTAATAAAAGTTGGTGATGACGTTGAAGCTAAGTTTATGGGTGTGGATCGTAAGAACCGTACTATTAGCTTATCTATCAAAGCAAAAGACCAAGCGGATGAGCGTGAAGCTATGGATAACTTAAACCAAGTTGAAGAAACTGGCTTAAGTGCAATGGCTGCAGCGTTTAAAAACGCTAAAAACTAATCACTGCCTAGGGCGTATGTCCTAGGATATTAGTTTTCTTTGCAATAAATGCCGTAATTTTATGGCAGGTGAGAAGAGTATTTATTAATGACTTGTATTTGATGCAAGAAACGACATAAATGACTCTTCTCTTACTTTAAACTCCATTGACCGATGTTAACTTGATGTTTTATGACTAAAGTTTCGCGGTGCTAGGTAAATACTCAGAGGTCTCAAATGACAAAGTCAGAACTTATTGAGAAATTAGCAGATAAATTAAGCCATTTGTCAGCTAAAGATGTAGAAAAATCGATTAAAGAAATCTTAGAATTAATGGCGCAATCTTTAGCTAAAGGTGAACGCATTGAAATTCGTGGTTTTGGTAGTTTTTCATTACATTATCGCGCGCCACGAGTTGGTAGAAACCCTAAAACAGGTGAATCAGTTGAGTTAAGTGGTAAATATGTACCTCACTTTAAACCTGGGAAAGAGTTACGTGAAAGAGTTAATCTTTCTGCGGCTTAATTCTAAGCCTTGATGGTGGTTTAGTTAATTGCAAAGCACATAAAAAAATTAGATAATAAACGGCATGTTAATCCATGCCGTTTTTTTTGGCTTGTAAATATCCATCACACTAATCAATAAGGGCCAAATCAACGTGCGTTTATACTTAACACTCTTTGTCATATTCTGTTTACTGGTTATTGCTTTTATATTTGGTAGTCAAAATGATCAACTATTAAATCTAAACTATCTAATTGCCCGAACCGAAATGACGGTTGCTGCTGCGGTGAGTTTATTTACTGGCTTAGGTTTTATACTTGGTTTATTAGTAACACTACTTTGGCGGTTAATCCGAAAGGGCAAAAAAGCATTAGCTAAGAGTAAATTAGCAGAAAGCTAACGTATTATTTCGTCCACCACCTTTCCAACTATAAGTCACATTAAATTTCATGATTGAATTACTTTTTTTATTATTACCTGTTGCTATGGCTTATGGTTGGTTTATGGGACGTAATAGCATAAAGCAAAAAGATCAAACCATTAAACAAGACCTATCAATCAAATATTCTACAGGATTGAATTACCTATTATCTAATCAACAAGATAAAGCTATTGATTCTTTACTTGATGCTTTAAAGGTAGAAGACGATAGTGTCGAGGCACATTTTGCCATGGCTAATTTATTTCGCAAGCGAGGAGAATTAGACCGTGCTCTTAAAGTACATGAACATTTAGTAAGGTTAAACCATTTACCTACTAAAGATAAACAACAGGCAGTTTTTGAACTAGGTAAAGATTTTTTAAGTGCTGGTTTGTACGATCGTGCCGAAACAATGTTCAGCAAATTATTAAAATCAAAAGACTATGCCTTAAAAGCGCTTACCTATTTATTGCAAATATATCAATCAACAAAAGATTGGCAGCAGGGTATAGATC
>Ga0208182_1001551_pt1 | contig 10469 bp, 22 predicted proteins | sample MalvireepMed_906_FD_184248 | JGI IMG/M metagenome (GOLD analysis project Ga0208182, IMG submission 184248) | Marine viral communities from the Global Malaspina Expedition - Malaspina viral metaG DeepMed_906 (SPAdes) (version 2) | ecosystem: Environmental > Aquatic > Marine > Oceanic | place...
CAAAACAAACAGCCTCAGGAAGCGTGATGGCTATCCCATTCACCGCAGCCTCAGTGCTACGCAAAAGGAACTGGGTGTACGGTTCTGGTACAAAGACACAAGCAGCAAGGGACATTATCACCCGCCGAAAGGGAGGGGTTGACATTCTATACAATATCCCATATATACAAATCATGAAAGTTATAGAAAGAATCGCGTTTTACATTGGATACGCGTACGGTTATGTGAAAATTCGATGCCAATTAATAAAGGAGAAAGTAAAATGAGTAAAAATGAATTTGAAGGCACGTCAGTTATTCCTATAAGAGGAAATGAATATGGAATGACCGACATGATAGACTTATGGAGAAGCTCCATCACGTTCGACCAACAATACAGAGAATTCACACAAAACTCTATTGAATCTATTCAAAGAGTTCAGCAAAAAAATTCACTCTATAAAGGAGAAATTTTATGGACGACCTGCAAATACAAAGGGGCGAATAAGCTGACCATTATTGATGATGGTGAAGGAATGACTCCCGAACAAATTTTAAAAAACTTGGGTGAACTAGGGGGTTCTTCAAGAAACAACAGATACAAAAATTTTGGTTGCGGCGCTAAAATTGCCGGATTAAGCTGGAACAAGTACGGAATCATCTACAGGTGCTGGGTAGATGGAGAGGGGTTTGCTGTTCATTTTTTAAAGCATCCCATTACAAAGCTCTATGGAGCTTTGAAAATAGATGAAGTCGCTGCAATTCCTATCCCTGACTCTGAAAAACCAAGTATGATTGATCAACATGGATGCCAGGTAATTTTACTAGGTGATTCGGTAGACCAAGATACGGCCAAACCACCAAGCGAAAAATTATATGGTATGTTGAAAGGGTCGAAAATTTCTGTCGACTATTGGTTAGCAGCTCGTTTAAATACGCGATTCTACACTATTCCTGTAAATATAAAAATTCAGACGGATAGATTTAGTTATAATCGTGAGCGCAAAGTCTCGATCTTCGGACATCAGTATGGCTTAAATAAGGAATTCAAAAAAACTGACGAAATTTGCCTGAATGGAGCAGCCGTTAAAATTTTTTACAAGGAATCTGCAAAAAGAGAATATAGTTCAGGGTCCGATTTTGTAACGCAAGGTCAACTGGCTGTCTTAAACCAGGATGAAGTTATTAAAATTGATTTTTCAGGGAAAAGTGGAACAAATCCCCTACCTGCATGGGGTTTGTCTATGTTGAGAAGGCAGGTCGCTTTGGTTGTTATTCCAGATAAAAAATTCACTCAAGATCTTGAAAGAAAAACTCTTGTTTGTGAAGGAATGCCGATTGAAGTCTTTTTGAATTCCTTAAAAGAAGAGTTTAAGGAAAAAATGCCCGCGTGGTTAAAAGAAATTGAAAATAAAATGCAGCAAGAGGCTCTGGATAAAGACAACGACCATGAAGAAAGACTTAAAAAACTTTTATCTTTATTTAAGAAGGATCGATATCGTAACAGCTTAGCAGGAGAAGTTGATATTCAAGAAAACGAAATTAGAAGGGCTTCCTCCTACAACAAAAGCGATCACCCTAGTCCTGATCCTAACCCCGATCTTCCTCCTAAAGATGAATATGGAAAAATTGAAGCTATTTTTGGAATGAAGATAGATAGGAGTAAATACACGGGAAGAAGAATAAAAGCTGTCAATGAGTTTCCTGAAATAAGATACCGAAAATCTGGTCCTTCTCACTTTGTTGGTGATTTTTTTAAGGAAGATTACGCAATTGAAATTAACGAGGACAGTTATTTAACAATAGAATTGGCAAATCACCTATTAAAAAGGTTTAAAAGTATTTCCCCTAAAAACATGATTCGAGAAGTCTCCAAGCATGTAGGATTTGCTTTACAACAGCAGGTCGCTCATATTCACAACCGAACGGATGCGAGTGAGGAAGAAAAACAGGCAATTCTATCTCCGTGGGGCTTAACTGCGTGTGCAGCCAACAAGGATTTTATCATTGAAAGGCTAAGTACAAAGTTTAAAGCTCAAATCAACTCACAAGATAAAATGTTAGATACCTTGCAAAGTCTTGCGAAAGAAAAAACTATAGAGGATTCTTCCATTCATAAATACAATCCAAATAAATATGTTTTTAATAACAGCAGAAAACGGTGAAGTGGAACAAACTTTATAAGTACCCGTCTAGCAGCAGGTCGCTCGTAGAAGGCAATCGGCACTACGACGTTAGTAACGAGATACTTCCAAGTGTTACAACGATTCTTCAAGCCACGCAAAGCGATGAAAAGAGGGCGAGTTTGGCGAAATGGAGGCAGAAAGTTGGCGAAAATGAGGCAGAGAAGATTCGGGATGAAGCTGCGACAAGAGGCACGGCGATGCACGAATTTCTTGAGATGCATTTACGTGGTAACAAGCTTCTAGACTTGAGCGACGAGGGGCTAGCGGCTAGGAACATGGCAAGAATTATTATTGAACAAGGACTTAAAGATGCTGAAGAAATCTGGGGATCTGAAGTGACACTATTCTATCCAGGATTGTATGCAGGTCAAACGGATCTGTGTGGAATTTATTCTGGACGCGAAAGTATAATAGACTTCAAGCAGACGAACAAGCCAAAAAAGGCCGAGTGGATAGAAGATTATTTCTTGCAGCTAGCGGCGTATGCTATGGCTCACGACGTAATTTATGGCACCTGCATCGATCAAGGAGTCATTTTAATGTGCTCAAAAGACGGTTTTTTCCAGAAATTTACCTCAAATGGGGCTGATTTTACCCGTTTTAAGCATAAATTTTTGGGTCGAATTGACCAGTTCTACAAGGGCAAAAGCCAAAAACCCGCATAAAATGAACTTTTACCCGACAAAACCGACAAGCGTAGTTTAGAGTTTGTCGGGTAAAAAAAGTTCATAAGTCATTGATTTTTATACATAAAAAGCACTACCCGACAAAACAGACAAAACAGACACGTTTATTTTCAAAAAATATTTTCTTTAAAATATTTTAAAAAACTGTCTAAGTTGTCGGGTATATCGTATTAAGACTAATGACCAAGGAAAATTTTTTTGATATGTTTAACCGGATACACAACCCGGACTATTATTATGGCAGACAGAAAACTGAAGATAAGAAAATCGAGAAGAAAAAAACAGATCGTAGACGTAAAACAACCAAACGATATCCCATATTCAAAGTATCGGATCGAGTGGATTGATATTATTTCAGATTCAGGATGGGCTACGGATAAAGAATTTGACCGGATGAAGTTAGCTAGTCCAGTTAACGAAGGTTGGCTTTATTCTGAGGACAGTGATTCAATTAAAGTTTTTGCTTCTTATGATAAAGATGAAGATACAAATGAGATTACGTTCGGGGATAGAACCATGATTCCTTGGGCTTGTGTTAAGAAGATGATTAAGTTAAACTAACGACAAGGAGGAAAGCATGGCTAAAAAGAAAAAGAAAAAAGCTAAGAAGAAAAAGAAAAATAAGAAGAAAAAGAAGAGATAATTATGAACAAAGCAGTTAAGAAAATTAAAAAAATTAAAGCTGACATTGATAATCTAGAAGCTAAAGAAGAAATTCTTCTAGAAAAACTTGACGAAGCTATTGAGGAATTAGAAGAATCAGTCGAAGACTAAGATGTGGAATCCGGATCGGATTTTTGTGGTGACGACGGTAATTTTTTTTCTGTCGATGTTGTATGTTCTGACTCTGATTCCTCATTAACTTTTTTCAATGGTTTTAACGGTTGTGACTTTGTTTTACCGTTAAGTCTTAACTGCTTTTGTTTCTTTTTAACATCAGCAACATCAACTTTACCTTCAAGAATAGGAGAGTACTGATCGATGATTTCTTTCATACGTTTTTCTAACTCCTCTTCAGATAGGTCATCAAGTTTACCGGTTCTTATAATTTTCTGTTCAATATATAGTCCTGCGGCTTTGCCTCGAGCCACTTCAGCATTTACAGCAGCTGACCAGGCACCTTTCTTAAGAGCATCAATTCTAATTCTAGCAAGTTCAGATATATGACGTTCAAAAGTGACGGCATATTTCTTTTGATATTCTTCTCGGAGTTCTCCTATATATTTGACAACTAATGGAAATCGTTTGGGGTTCTGTAGTTCTGCAGCTCTGACTCCTGCCGAGTCTTCAGCATAGCCTGCGGATATGGCACATTCGGTACCATTTTTCCTGCCTTCATTGCTCACTATTTCATGAGCAAATTTTCTTTGTAATTCTGTTAATCTTGTGATTTGTCCCATAATTGACAATTAAAGTAGTTTGGCGTAAAAGTCAATGTATGTTGAAAGCAAAAGAACTAGCCCGTGCCCTAGCAAAAATTATGAAAAACTCTGAAGTTGGTAAGAATGCTCGCATACAAGTTAGATTGCCACAAGGTGAGTATAGATCTGTTGATGGGTTCTTTGATGTTGTTGAAGTTAAATTGATGCAGAACAATGTATTGGGCCACAGCGAGACTCATCGAATCGTCTTTGAATTATACCCAAGTCATATGACATGGAAGATGGGTAAACCGAAAAGGATTATAGGATGAGTGGAAAAGTACATGTTCTAGGTCAGGCTATTGTAAAATATGATACTCCTCAACATGTTCTTGATGAGGTCAATAAAGTTTATGATGAAAGAAAGGAAAGGAATCTCCCAGCTACTAATAAATTTCTAGCAGGTAAGATCAAAGATGAATTTACCCTGTATCATAATGAACTGAATGATCCGAGTCAGAATTTTAATAATTTAAGCACAAAATCTTTGGATTGGTTTCAAGCTCAGTTTCAAGACTACCTAAAAGTGGTTGAAAAGAAATCTGTAGCCATTCGTCTAAGTTCTATTTGGGTAAATGAGATGTATGCCAATGAATATAATCCAATTCATACTCATGCTTCTAGGTTTTCTAAGATTGGATTATCTTCAGTAATGATATTAAAACTTCCGAGTAATTATGGAGAAGAGTATTCAAGACCAGATGATCCTATAAATGGGCTGTTACAATTTATTGGAAGTGCGGGTGGTCAATTTGCATTTACAGATTTCAGACCTGAGGTTGCAGTTGGACATTTTTATATATTTCCTTACGATATGCGTCACTGTGTTTATCCATTTAATACAACCAAAGAGCATAGAAGAACGCTCGCAGCTAACGTAGATGTTTTTTATGACGTGATGCCCATTGATTCAAAACATATGACTTGACTACTTTGAAAAAATATGAAATTTGAGTCCAAATTTTACAATGAGCTTAAAAGAAATACACCTCAAATTACATGGACAAGGATTGAAAATACTAGCTTATCTGGTACTCCTGATCTGTTGGGGTACAATGCTAATCACCACTTTTTCACTGTTGAATTAAAAGTCACAAAAAGTAATTCAGTTCGCTTCTCACCACACCAAATAGCCTTCCACAAACTACATCCCAAGAATAATTTTATCTTAGCGAAGCACCTCGCTACTAGACGCGTGAAACTTTATGAGGGCTCTCAGATTATGGAGCTTGTCGCTTGCGGCTTGAAGCTTGAGGCTTGCTGCTTGCAGCTTGACGCTTGGGACTTTTTCTCTCAGCTTGGCGCTTGAAGCTTAAGGTATTCATGGTGTGCAGGTCCTCCGGCTTGAAGCCTTGTCGCTTGCGGCTTGCAGCTTGACGCTTGTACCAGTTAGGATGATGCCAGGTGAAAGTCATATTTATTTATATCTTTTTTGCATTTTTGGCATTGTAAGGCCGCCCAGGCGAAGTGATAAACCGGACAAATATATTTGCAATTTGGGCACATAATATTTTTACCATAAATTTTAGATGCTCGGGTGTGTTTAGTGATTTTAATGTTTGGGGTATGTGACATGCTTCACCTCTCTAGACCAGCAGCGACGACAGTCACCGCACACGTTGCCTTGCTTGGACGCCGGGCAATCTCCGCCTGAATCAACAACTGTTGACCAGTGAGTCCAGGCGTTGCCTGGAGCTGTGTTGTTCTTTGCATTCGATAATCTTATGACTAAGTTCTTAGGATATGAGCCCAGCGGTAGATACTTGCGCTCCTGAGTCGGCAGCCAGTGTTTGGTCGCTGGTGTATTTTTACAAACTTCGAATATTTTAATAAGATGCTGGACGCTCTGCAGGTCGCCTGAGTCGTGCCATCTAAAATGTTTTTTCTTTTTAACTAGTGTTGTCATGGCCTCCACCCATCGCGGATGGTCCAGGGACGCCAGCCGACGTTGCAGTGCGTCTTTAACATTTGGGAATCGATATCGGCCCTTCAAGGCGTAGCAGCCTTCGCACGGCGTGCCTTCAACCTTGGCCAGGATCTGGCCTGTTTGGCAGGCGGTCGCCGGCAGGTTATATGAGCCCTCAGGCATTTTGCCTGGTGCGCTCAGTCCGCCGGTTATTTTGTTTGCTTCTTTCTTTAACATAAAATTTGATACTATAAGAACATGGCCAATTTATGACGCTTGCGGCTTGTTGCTTGACGCTTGTGGCTCGTCCCTGGGATCCTCAGGTTTGGTGCTTGCAGCTTTTCACCATTGATAAAAATCCGGGGGCCAAACTTTTCCCAGGCATTGCTCATGATCTTGAGCTCAGCCGCGATGGTCTGCAGCTGGCCCGGTGATGCGTGGGATACTTCTATTGTGAATTTTTTCATTCGCTACCGTTAATTATAATTTCTGGCTGATTTAAACCTCCGTCGGGTTCTCTAACCTCAACATCAGTAAACCAAAAATTTTCGGTAAACCCTTTTTCCAGCATAGCGTCTACTGAAACCCTTACATCTGTTTTAAGGTGTCTTTTTGGTATTGAGTTTAATTGCTTGAGTAGTTTTTCTAGTGTCATTGATATATATTTCCTTTCATTTTTTTATCTTATTTTTTAATTGTGTCCGTTTCGTGGCGCTTGCAGCTTGAGGCTTGGAGCTTGAAGCTTCTTGCTTTTTTCTAGGCTTCAAGTGAGCGCGCCATGCGGCGCGCTCAGCTAATTGTTTAAATGTTTGGTTGGTCCAGTTCATCAGTCTAACAGCACCATATATTGTTTTGGAAACTTACGACTGAACCAGGCTAATCCCTTCTCTACCAGGTCATATTTATGCATGGCTTCAGCGCCTTTAATTACATCGTAAACAGCTGCAGCGTATGCAGGTACTGTGGCCTTCTCACCACTGAATGGATTCTGGATCTCAACGTCTTTCTCTCCATCCAACCTGTAGTCTGCATCCTCAAATGGGACTTCAACTTGTTCACCTCTAAACATTATTTCTTTCATTTTTTCCTCCATTGTTAGCGCTGGTCCGGGCTTCATGAAATACATTGCTGTTTTCTCAGCACCCGGACCGGTAATGATTTGACAAATTTATCGAGCGGAAAATCATTAAACGAGCTCAAACTATATCCTATCATCTCTGGGACTGGCTGTCAAGCTTGCAGCTTGTTGCTTGGAGCTTGCGGCTTGCAGCTTTTTTTAATTTTTTTTTAATCCAATATTTTTGCATCCATGCGTTTTGTTGGATGCTTGAGGATCTCAGATATTTTAACAGTTGTATATTTCATAATTTAGAATCATTCTAAAGTAAGCACATGTTGACCATGTAATGGTTTTTTATCTATTTCAGCTTGCAGCTCTTTAACAGCTGCTTGGAGCTTCGTCCTTATCCAGTCTGGATTAATTGGAATATCATTGCCAATTTTATAAGTGATTATATATTTTTCTATTTCCATAATTCTTTCTGGCCAAGCTGTTGCAAGCTACCTGACGCGTATCTATTATCAGTCTCAGGGATCCCCGCACAGCTTGAAATATAGTCTGTATTGGACCAGCTTGACCCCTGATCCAATTTTACCAGTTCTTAAGCAAAGCTGAACTTACTATCCAATTGGATCAGGGCTCAAGTTTATTCAGTTAAATATATCCACACAAAACCAAGTGCGAGTATAATTATATAAAACCAAACACTTTCTAAAATCATTTTAACTCTTTCTTTCCCGCTTTTTCCATAAATTATCATATTGATCTTTTAACGTCTGGTAACATTATCATAAATTTAATAATGAAAAAAGCGAACATTGATAACCCTAGCCAAAAACTTAAATGTATTGCAATGACTAGTCCTAAAAATGCACCTGCAAAATGCAAGGCAAAATATAATGCCATTAATATTTCTTTCATATATTATCTTATATAAACCCATTGACTTTTGATGTCAAGGGGTATATAACTTTATTTTTAACAACTAACAGAAAGAGGCTAAATGGCTAGACTAAGACTAAATCAAGAGTATCGCAACAAGATCGCAAATCGTATGCGAGTACATCTTGAACAGGAAAACACGCAAGAGAAAGAAAAGTTTTTTCAGTTGCGTGAAAACATGAAACCTTTGCAAGATCAAACTTGGAACTTGGCAAAAGAAATTGTAAGCCGACACTATACACCAGAAGATATTAAGATGGCTTATCATTTACAAAACAAGTTTGAAAATGTTGATACGATTGCGAAAGACAGTTGCTTCCATTTTGGTTATCATGGACAAGTTGAAAGTTCAGACGAAAATGATAAACCAATCATGAAAGATAAATACATTGAAAGTCATTTTGATTTTAAACTCAATGGCAATATCAATGGTCAGGAAAGTGGCAGACAAAATGATTTTGCTTATGCCATGTATCGTGACGAACTCAAAGGGCGAGAGGGTTGCAATCCAGATATTAATATCGAGCAAAAAGATAATCAATCAAACCCACATTGGACTAAGATTGATGATGCAAACGAAAAGTATCTTGGACTAGGTTCGACAAGTCGTGAGAGTGATGACCATATATCATTTTCAAAAGAGTGGAATAATGATTATGTTCTCGATTTAATTGGTCGTGAATATTGTAGAGATAGATCAATTGCTTGTACTGAAAAAGAATATCAAATCTTAATGGTTTGGCAACAAGCTAAAGGTCAATTAATCATGGCTCATGAAAAATGGATTACGAGTGTTTTAAATCAAGTTGGTAAAATTAAGACTTGGTTAAAATCTTGGAAGTATCTTGATGAAGCTTTAGACTTTTGTGCAAAAGCAAAATGCCCAATTGATGAAGCTGAGATTATTAGATGCAATTCAACAGGACTTGCAATCTTTAATCCTCAGAATTGTGCAGACTATCTTGAAAGTATGAAGAATAAAGAAGTAAGCAGAAAGGATAAAATACTAGCAAGATTAAAATACGAACAAGAACAAGGCACAAAATTTCAATGGTCAGATGTAAAATAGGGTATTGACATATCTGGGATATTTATGCTAATATCCCAGATAACAGAAAGCGAGAATATATGACAAAACAACACTTCGATATTGGTACTTATTTCACAATCCAATATTATGCAAAAAAACACAGCAAGACAATCACAAGACGAGGACTATGGACAGAAGAGTGTGAGGAAAATACTCACAAAGTCTTTGGCTATCCATATTTAAAATACTTTGATGTTGATGCGAACGGAATTAGATGTGCATCAAGATCATGGAAAATAAGCGAGGTAAAAACATGAACGAAAAAAACACAGATCACTTGTTAAAAATAATTAATGATCTTATTAAGATTGTTGATAAGAACGTAAACAACATTAATATACTTGCGCAAGAAATCGCAGAACTAAAGGCAAAGAAATGAAAGAAATAAGAAGAACGGTTGATGATCACTTGCCTAAATGGTTGCACTCGAGATTTTTGAGTGCAATTAATTATATTTGGGAAGTTAAAGACAAAGGCAAAGAGGAAACAATTAAACGAGTTGATCAAGTTTGGGCGAGTGGACAATTCACAGATGAAGAAATGTCGTGGATTATGTTAATGTTAATTATTCCTAAAGCACATCACTTGATTAAGAACTCAGATGAATGGCGCAACTTTCAAGCTGAGAAGAAAGCGAGTGTGCATTAATGAGCCAATTTAAATATTGCCAAGGTCCTAAGTGTCATACGTATGATACAAAGGATAGAAAGAAAGGACCGAAGGATAATAAGAGAAATGAAACAAGAAGAAGATCGCATTTCTATTATCTTGATGGTAACTGTTGTTCAATGCAATGTATGTATGATTGGTTCAATGTCTATGGAGAACGCGCGTTAAATCATTTCGGCAGATTAACTCAGCCGAAAGTATTGACGCAAGATAATGCATGGCGCAAGGGTTATGATTATCGAGGTTATAGAAATGAAGCAGACAGACATTATGTTTACAATCATTTGACCGAGGAACGCAGATCAATAACCGAACAACAATACGACAATGACAACACCATCACAAGTGATGGACAATTAAACATTTAATAATTGTCACGATGCACTAGCATCGTGGCTCTCGCAACTCGGCGCGCTAGCGCGCGCCGAGTTCTCTCCCTCGCCTCGCTTCGCTCGGCTCGGGGTCTCCCCTTTTAATAGTGGGAACCATTTCCACCCTGGAATTTGCATCTTCATATCTTAATTAATACTT
>Ga0208182_1001555_pt1 | contig 10451 bp, 10 predicted proteins | sample MalvireepMed_906_FD_184248 | JGI IMG/M metagenome (GOLD analysis project Ga0208182, IMG submission 184248) | Marine viral communities from the Global Malaspina Expedition - Malaspina viral metaG DeepMed_906 (SPAdes) (version 2) | ecosystem: Environmental > Aquatic > Marine > Oceanic | place...
ATCCGGCGCAGCACCAGATAGGTCGCGGCGAGCAGGACCAGAAACAGCAGCACGGTTTGCGCGGCGATCAGCCACAGCACGCCCGCCTCCAGCGGGGGGCGAAGCGCGCGCGCGACGATCCAGCGGCTCTCGCCCGGCATGCGCAGCGCGGCGACCATCACCTCGCGCTCGCTCAGGCCAGCGCGCCAGCGGGCGCGGAAGCGCGGGAATTCGTCCGCAAGCGCGGCGAGCAGCGTATCTTGCGCAACGGGGCGGATAGTGACTGCAAGCTCATCTGGAACGACGCCCTGCCGTGCCAATATCTCGCGCAGCTGCGCCTCCTCGCCCGCTGCGCGCCGCTCGTCGGGCAGCAGTGGCGAAGCATCGGCAATCATGCCCGACAGGCGCGGGGGCAGGCCGCGTCGCCGCTCGCCTCTGCCGCGCCCGATGTCGATCCGCCCCTCAGGCTCTGCGCGGCGCAGCGCGCGGCGGATGTCGCGCGGCGAATCGGTTTCGCGGTTGACCATCCGCAGCAGGTGGAACGCGGCGGCATTGACGGTCGCCGCATCGCGTCGGTCCTGCGCCGCGCGGTACAGCAGCAGGCCCGAAACCGCCTGCCCGATCAGCAGGGTGACCGCGATCGCAAGCAGGCTCTGGCCCAACAGGCTTTTCGGGAAGAAGCGCGCCAATTGTTTCAGCCCGGCACCCGGGTGACATCGGCGGCGAAGCGATAGCCGCCGCCGCGCACGGTCTGGATGAAATGCGGGTTCTTGCTGTCGTCCTCGATCTTGCGGCGCAGGCGGCTGACCTGATTGTCGACCGCGCGATCGAACAGATGCGCCTCGCGCCCTTGGACCATGTCGAGCAGGCGATCACGGTCGAGCACCGTGCGCGGGTGGTCGAGGAAGGCGCGCAGCATGCGGAATTCCGCGGTTGAGATCGGGATCACCGCGCCCTCCGGATCGGTCAGTCGCTGCTTGAGAGGATCGAGCCGCCAGCCTTCGAACAGGTAATGCGCGTCCTCGCCCTCATCGTCGGTCGCTGCCCGGCCCGCGCGGCGCAGGACCGAGCGGATGCGGGCAACCAGCTCGCGCGGCTCGAACGGCTTGGTCACGTAATCGTCCGCGCCGATTTCCAGCCCGACGATCCGGTCGGTCGCCTCGCCCATCGCGGTTAGTAGGATGGTGGGCAGGTTCTGCGTTTCGATCAGGTGACGGGTCAGCGAAAGGCCGTCCTCGCCCGGCATCATGATATCGACCAGCGCGAGGTCGGCCTTCTTTTCGCGCAGGAGGCTGCGCGCGCTCGCCGCGCTGTCCGCCTCCAGCACCACGAACCCCTGACCGACGAGGTAGTCGACCAGGGGTTCGCGCAAGGTGCGCTCGTCATCGACGAGCAGGATGGTGACGGCCGTGTCGGCTGCGTGCGCGGCCATCGTCATCGGGTTACTGACCTGCACGCTCGGCGCGGCGCGCTTCGCGGCGCTCGGCCATCTGGGCGCGCATCGCTTCGCGCGCGGCCTTGCGTTCGGCCTGGGTCACGGTGCCGTCGCTATCCGCATCGGCGCGGTCGAACCGGGCCAGCGCATGGGCCTGGAACTCCTGCAGCGTCAGGCGACCATCGCCATTGGTGTCTGCCTTGGCCATCATGCCGCCGCCGCGATGCCAGCCGCGCATCCCGCGATGGTGCTTGCCGCGTGCCCGCCGTTCGCCCGCTTCGGCGCTCTGGCCGCGTTCGGCCATCCGCTGGGCGCGCCGTTCCTGGCGAGCTTCGCGGGCAGCATCGCGTTCGGCCTTGCTGATCGCGCCGTTGCCGTCGGTATCGATGCGCGCGATCCGCTGTTCGCGGCGCAATTCGCGGTCGGTGAGGTCGAGCACGCCGTCGCTGTTCAGGTCCATCTTCTGGAAGCGCTCGGCAGCCTTCTGGGAGACTTCGGCGCGGGTCATCGGGCCGGGATTGCGGTCGCCGGGTTGGGCCAGCGCGGCGGTGCCTGCCAGCAGCGAAATGCCTGCGAGGGCGAGAATGGGGGTTTTCATCTGGGGTGCTCCTGTTGGTGGAAGAGCTGCGAGACGGGCAGGGGGATTAGGGGGAGATCGAAAACCCGCCTCGCAGCTCATGACACCTCTTCTACCCGCGCATTGTCGCGCCGGTTTGCCACGAACCGGCCGCTTTGTAACGAATTGTCGCAGAATCGGTGCCCCGTTCACCCAGGTGCAATGGAGCGGGGCAGGGGCGAGGGAGCCGCGTCGCGTCGCGGCTCTCGCAGGCGCGCTCAGCGCGGGCGGTGCTGCGTGCCCTCGCCAGCGGTGATGAACAGTGCGGTCGCCTCTGCCTCGACATCGGCGGTGTGCCACACGCCCGGATCGTTGATGGCGTAGTCGCCGGGGGAGAGGGTGACCTGTTCGATCCGCCCGTCGGGAAATTCCTGCGTCAGCACGATCGTGCCCGCCGTGCACACCACCACTTCGTGCCCGCGCGGGTGCATTTCCCAGCTGTCCCAGCTCTCGGCAAAGGAATGCAGCGAGACCAGCCGGCCCTCGGAGCCGTCTGCGGCGGTGCGCTGCGCGTAAGCCTCGTACCAGTCCATCCCGGTGAAGGGCGGCTGCGCCAGTGCAGTCGCCCCCAGGCCGAGATGGACCGGATTTTCGGAGAGCTTTCGCACCTTAGCCATCCGCAGGGGCCATGCAGAAGGCATTGAGCTTGTTGCCGTCGCGGTCGCGGAAATAGGACGCGTAGAACACCAGTCCGTTCTCGTCCGCCTCGCCGCGCGGGCCGGGCGCGCCCTCGTCGGTGCCGCCATTGGCCAGCGCGATCTCGTGCAGGCGGTGGACCTGTTGCTTATCCTTCGCCTCGAACGCGACCATCGTGCCGTTGCCGACGGTCGCCTTGTTGCCGTCGAATGGCTTGGTCAGCGCCACGCCTGCCGCACCGCCGGGCTCACCCCAGGCGATGTACATGTCGAAGTCCATCATCCGGCCAACGCCCATCTCCTTGGCGATGGCATCGTAGAAGGGCGCATTGCCCTGCAGGTCGTTGGTGCCCAGCGTAACGTAACCGATCATCGAACTGTCTCCCGAATCGCGAATGTCGCGAAAGGAACATTACGAGAACACTGACCGTCCCGCAAGCGGGATTCAGAGCGGCTGGGTGTGCCGCTCCAGCCAGTCCGCCCCCTGTCCGTCGAGACGGGGCGCGAGAATTTCGCGGCAGCAGGCGTGGTAGTGATCGACCCAGTCGCGTTCCTCGGGCGTCAGCAGGTCGACGTCGATCAGCGCGCGGTCGATCGGCACCCAGGTCAGGTTCTCGAACCCGAACCACGTACCCTCGTCGGCGTTCTCGATCGCGCGCTCTTCGATCAGGACGAGGTTCTCAATCCGGATGCCGTATTCGCCCGCCTTGTAATACCCGGGCTCGTTCGAGCAGATCATGCCCGCGGCGAGCGGCTCCATCGTGCCGCCCTGCGATCCGGTGGTCTTTGCGATGCGCTGCGGGCCCTCGTGCACGCCCAGCGCGCTGCCGACGCCGTGGCCGGTGCCGTGCGCATAGTCGCAGCCCGCTTCCCACAGGTGCATGCGCGCCATCGTGTCGAGCTGGCCGCCGGTGGTGCCTTCGGGGAAGACCGCGCGGGCGATGGAGATATGGCCCTTGAGCACGCGGGTGAAGCGGTCCTTCATTTCCGCGCTCGGCTCGGCCTTGCCGTCGGCACTGCCGACCCACACGGTGCGGGTGATGTCGGTCGTGCCGGCGCGCTCGTCGCCGATATACTGGCCGCCCGAATCACACAGGAAGATGCTGCCCGGCGGGATGGTGATGTTGCTGTCTTCGTCCACCTTGTAGTGCGGCAGCGCGGCGTGGCCTGCAGCCGCCGAAATGGTGTCGAACGAGGTATCCTTCAGCCCGCCGTCCACGCTGCGGAATTCGAGCAGCTTGGCCGCCGCAGCCAGTTCGTCGACCTCGCCCGAAGGCGCTTCGGCCTCGATCCAGGCGAGGAAGCGGGAAACCGCCGCACCGTCGCGCGCCTGCGCGTCGCGGTGGCCGTCGATCTCGGCCTCGTTCTTGATCGCACGCGGCAGGATAGTGGGGTCGCGCGTCTCGACCACCTTCGCGCCGCCTTCTTCGAGCGCCTGCGCAATCGCCGCCACGCCATATTCGGGATCAAGCGCGATCCGCTTGCCTTCGAACGAACCCAGCGCGCTTTCGAACTCGCTGCGTGGACGGATGGTCACCGCATTGCCGAGGTGCTGCTTGAGCTCGGGCCCGACCTTGTTCTCGTCGATGAAGAGCTGCGCCGTGCCGTCCTGCTGGACGAGCGCGAAGGCCATGGTCACGGGCGTGTGCGCGATGTCGCCGCCGCGGATGTTGAACGCCCAGCCGACCGAATCGAGCGCGCTCAGCACCACGCCGTCGAGCTTTTCCTCGCCCAGCCAGTCGGCGATTGCGGCGCGCTTTTCCTGCGCGTTGCGGCCGGCGTGTGTGTCCGTATGGACGCGCGCCTCGGCATCGCTCTGCGCGGGCTGGTCCTGCCACACGGCGTCGATCGGGTTGCCATCGACCGGGACCAGCTTCGCGCCGACCTTTTCCAGCGCTGCTGTGGTGGAGCGGACCCAGCCGGGCGTCGCGAGCCATGCGTCGTAGCCGATCTTCGCGCCTTCACCGGCATTCTCGGCGAGCCAGTTCGCCGGATTGTCCTTGGGCACGCCGCGATATTCGAACAGGCGTTCTTCCACCTGGTCGCGCACCTGCACGGTGTAGCGCCCGTCGACGAAGATCGCCGCCTTATGCTGGAGAACCACCGCGCTGCCTGCCGAGCCGCCAAAACCGGTCAGCCAGCGCAGCCGCTGCGCATCCTCGCCAACATATTCGCTCATGTGCGGATCGGCGATGGGGACGACAAACCCGTCCAGACCCCGCCGCTTGAGTTCCTCGCGCAGGGCGGAAAGGCGGGCTTCGTGGGTCTTCATCAGCATTTTGTCGATCCTGTGGTTCTTGTGTCTGGCTCTGCCCCCGATCTGGGGTCATACCCCAGCAACGCAAGGCTTTCAAAGCCGGGTGCCATCGCGCAGAGGGGGACATGAGACCAATGAGCAAGCTTTTCACCGCCGCAATCGCCTTGACCGCGCTCTCCCTGCCGGTCGGCGCAGTGGCGCAATCCAACGGAGCCGATACCAGCGTGAGCGATAATTCGAGCGAACAGGCGCCAACCTCTCCCCCCGTGGCGGAGCGGCGCGATTACAGCTTCACCACCCACGGGATCACGCTCTCCGATCCCTATCACTGGCTGAAGGACCCGTCCTACCCGACCGTCGATGACGAGGACGTGCTTGCCTACGTCAAGGCGGAGAATGCGTGGTTCGAAGCGCAGATGGCGCCGCACAAGGAACTGGTCGACACGCTGTTCGAAGAGATGAAGGGCCGTATCAAGGAAGACGATTCCACGGTCCCGCAGAAAGATGGCGACTGGCTCTACTGGTCCGAATTCGAAGAGGGCAAGGAATACCGCCTGCACTATCGCAAGCCGGTAGCGGGCGGCGAGCCGCAGCTGCTGCTGGACGAGAACCAGCTGGCAGAGGGCAAGGACTATTTCCGCCTCGGCGCCTTCTCGGTCAGCAAGGACGGACGCTTCCTCGCCTATTCGTCGGACGACAATGGGTCGGAGCGGTACACCGCGCGGATCAAGGATCTGGCTACGGGCGAACTGCTGCCCGACGAACTGACCAACCTGCGCGGCGGCCTCACCTGGGTCGCGAACGACAGCGCGCTCGTCTACGGCCCGTCGACCGAAGAATGGCGCACGCTCGAGGCCAGGCTCCATGTGATCGGCACGCCGGTTGCGAGCGATGTGACGCTCTACAAGGAAGCGGATGAGAGCTTCGGAGTCGGGACCGGGCTGACGGCGCAGGAAGACTGGCTCGTGATCGCCACCGGCGACAACGAGACGAGCGAAATCCGGCTGGTCAGCGCCGACAACCCGACCGGCGAACAGATCCTGGTCAAGCCGCGGCAGAAGGGCGTGGAATACGACGTCGACGTGCGCGACGGCACGCTGTTCATCCACACCAACGATGATCACATCAATTTCCGCCTGGCGACCGCGCCGCTTGCCAATCCGGGCGAGTGGACCACGCTGATCGAAGGCTCGGACGAATTCTACCTGACCGATTTCGAGCTGTTCAAGGACTTCTACGTCACCGAAGGGCGGCTCGCCGGGCTCGATCAGGTGCAGCTGCGTGCCTACGATGACGCAGACGACATGACCCCGATCCGCTTCCCCGAGGCGAGCTTCGTCGCAGGCCTCTCCAACAACCCCGAATACGACATGCAGAAGCTTCGCCTGTCTTACCAGAGCATGGTCACGCCGGGATCGGTCTACGATTACGACGTGAAGACCGGCGCGCTCGAACTCCTGAAACAGCAGGAAATCCCCAGCGGCTACGACGCAACGCTCTACAAGACCGAGCGGCTGACGATCACCGCGCGCGACGGCACGCAGGTTCCGGTCAGCGTGGTGACGCGCAAGGACAGGCCGATGGGCGGCCCGCTCCACCTCTATGCCTATGGCGCCTATGGCTATGCGGTGCCGCCGGGCTTCTCGACCAGCCGCCTCAGCCTCGTCGATCGCGGCATGGCCTACGCCATCGCGCATATTCGCGGCGGCGACGATCTGGGCCGTCGCTGGTATCTGCAGGGCAAGCTGAACGAGCGGACCAACACATTCGAGGACTTCGTCGACGTGGCCAAGGGCCTGATCGACGCGGGCTACACCGAAAAGGGCAAGATCAGCGCCAGCGGCGGCAGCGCCGGGGGCGAGCTGATGGGCGTGGTGGTCAACACCGATCCCGACCTGTGGGGCGCGGTGGTCGCCGATGTGCCCTTCGTCGACGTGCTCAACACGATGCTCGACAAGGACCTGCCGCTGACCCCGGGCGAATGGCCCGAATGGGGCAACCCGATCGAGAGCAAGCAGGCGTTTGCGTACATGCTCAGCTACTCGCCTTACGATCAGGTGGTGGCGCAGGATTATCCGCCGCTGATGGTCACGGCAGGCCTTAACGATCCGCGCGTCACCTACTGGGAGCCAGCCAAGTGGGTCGCCAAGCTGCGCGCGACCAAGACCGATACCAACACGCTGCTGCTCAAGACCAACATGGGCGCAGGCCACGGCGGCAAGTCCGGGCGCTTCGCCTCGCTTTACGAGACTGCCGAGGAATTCGCCTTCATCCTGACCCAGCTGGACGTGGTGGACTGACGTGAAGCGCCTGGTGGTAATGGTCGCCGCGCTTCTCGCGCTCCTCGTCCCGGCCATCGCCACCGCGCAGGATGTGCCGGACGAAACGCCCGTGCGGGTCGAGGTGCTGCACGATGCGGACGGCTGGAGTGCGACGTTTCACTTCCCCGCCGATGCGCAGGGCTGGGCCTTCCCCCGCTCCAACCGGGCGCGCCGACAGGACACAGGCTGGCGCGAATTGAGCTGGACGGTCGAGACCGACGGCGTCTCGCTGCAACGAATCGACGAGACCGACGTGCTGCTGGCCGATGATGGCACCGTCCCGCGCGTGGTGACCGTGCGGTTCGAACCTTTCGCCCAGGACCTGCTGGCGGATTACGACCCGGCGCTGCTGTTTACCGATGGCACGCTGGCGCTGTTCACCGGGCACTTCGCCGTGTTGCCCTGGCTGGGCGACACGCAGGAGATTGCGGAAGAGGGACCGGATACAGAGATGGTCTTCCGCGATGCGGCAGGCCCGCTCATGTACAAGGGACAATCCTACGACAGCGTCACGACCCGCGACGATGCGACCTATGTCGTCTTCGGCGATCCCAAGCTCGTCACGACCGACCATCTCGCCGCGCTGATCGATCCGGCAACGCCCGCGTGGCTTCGCCGCGAGATGGTCGATTTCCTGCCGCAGACCTTCGCCATCTATGCCGACCGGCTGGGCGAGCGGGCGGGCAGCGGCAAGCCGATGGTGCTGTCCAGCTGGGCTGGGCCGACGCCGGAGCTGTACAGCCAGGGCGGCAGTGTGCTTCCGGGCCTGCTGACCGTGCGACTGGAGGGCGAGGGGCTGGTAAATGAGAGCACGCAGGCCCTGCAGGGGATGCGCTGGTTCATCGCCCACGAAGGCGCACATTTCTGGCTCGGCCAGACGGTCGAATACGAAACCGATGCCGATGCGTGGATCATGGAGGGCGGAGCCAACCTGCTCGCCTTCCGGCTGATCGAGCAGATCGATCCCGAATATAACGCTGGCACCGAACTGGCGAACAGCTGGCAGACCTGCCTCGCGATGTCGGTGGACAAGCCGCTGGCCGGAGCGAGCGAGCGGCGCGACTACGACGCCAATTACGCCTGCGGAACGGTGCTCGGCATGATCGCCGAAGGCGCGGCGCAGACAAACGGCGGGCGCGACTTCTTCGATTTCATCGCCGCACTGGTCGCATCCAACCGCGAGGATGCGGGCGGCGACGGTGTCGTCTCGGTCGACGACTGGCTCGGCCAGCTGGTCGCGGAGAGTGGCGATGCGGAGCTGGCGGCGCAGGTGAAGGCCTTCGTCTATCAGGGCACCGACGATCCGCAGGGCGATCTGTGCGCGATGCTCGCCCGGGTGGACCGCGCAGCTCCGGGATGCGCGGTGGTGGCAGACTGAGCGGTGGATCGGCGCGCGCTGCGCTTCTATGGGACCGGCTGAGACCAGAACCTTCCAGCCTTAGCGAGACTGCATGACCCAGCGCGCCACCCCCATCCGCAACGTCGTTTTCGATGTCGGCAACGTGATCGTCCGGTGGGAGCCGCAGACGATCGTGGAACTCGCCTTCGGCCACGACCTGCCCGCTGGAATCACCAGCCAGGACCTGTTCGGCGGGGACATCTTCCGCGCCTTGAACCGCGGCGCGATGAGCCTGACCGAGACGCAGCGCATGTTCGGTGAACGCCACGGGTTCGACCGCAAGACCTGCGACCGGCTGGTCTCCGCGCTGTTCGAAAGCCTCGTCCTGATCGAGGAAACCCCGCCGCTGATGCGCCGCCTCAAGGCGAGCGGCTACGGGATCTACGCGATCACCGACAATGTGCACGAAATCGTCGCCTATCTGCGCGGGCGCTACGATTTCTGGCCCTTGTTTGACGGCGCGTGCGTCTCCGCCGATCACTCCACGCTCAAACCCGATCCGCGCATGTATACCTGGCTGACTGAAACCTACGGCCTGGTGCCGGAAGAATGCGTGTTCTTCGACGACCTGCAAAAGAACGTGGACGGGGCGAAGGCGGTGGGGATGGAAAGCTTCGTCTTCACCACCACCGCGCAGGCCGAGGCGGACCTGCGCAGCATCGGCGTCGATCCGGACGCCAGGCTGGAGGCAGCGTGAGGAGGATGGCGTGAGCGAGAGCTGGGCCTTCGAGCGCGATTACACCGCGACGCCCGAGCATATCGACGAGCTGGGCCACGTGAACAACGCCGAATGGGTCCGCTGGATTCAGGACATCGCGGTGTCGCACTGGCACGCGGTCGCGCCCGACGAACACCGCGAACGGTACATCTGGGTCGTGACCCGGCACGAGATCGACTATCGCGGTAATATCCGCGAAGGCGAGGTCGCGCACGGCGGCACCCGTGTTTCGGGCACGCCGCGTGGGGCGCAGTTCGACCGCGAGGTGCGGTTCGTGGACGATGCGGGCAAGGTGCTCGTCTCCGCGCTCACCCGCTGGGCGATGCTCGATGCGAAGACGCTGCGCCCACAGCGGGTCACCGCAGAGATCGCCGCGCCGTTTGTGGCGGGTTCTTAGCGCCCCCGTCAGCCGGGCAGGTCGTCGTCGGAAATCTCGTAGTCGAGCAGGTCGCCCGGTTTGCAATCGAGATAGCGGCAGATCGCCGCCAACGTGCCGAACCGCACGCCCTTGACCTTGCCCGATTTGAGCAGCGAGAGGTTGCTTTCGGTAATGCCGATCGCGGCCGCCAGCTCGTTCGAGCGGACCTTTCGCTTGGCCAGCATCACGTCCAGGTTGACCACCACCGGCATCAGACGATCTCGGCCAGGTCGCGCTGGGCGCTGTGGCCTGCGTCCAGCGCCCACACCACCGCCATCACGGCGAATGCCAGCAAGCAATGCAGCAGCAGCGGGCCGCCGTCGACCTCGATCGCGTAGCCCGGGCCGTGCGGGGTGCCGGGGAGCAGCAGCACGCTTTGCAGCAGGCCGATGATGGGTGGCGCGAGCGCAGCCGCCAGCGCCGCCCAGGCGACCAGCCGCAGCCACCTGATCGCCGCGCCAATTCCCGCCGAGGTGCCGAAACTGCGCAGTGCCATCGCAACACCGAACATCAGTGCCGCAAAGGGCAGGGTCGACAGGATCGACAAGAATGCCAGCCCGCCGCGGACGGGCACGCGATCTAGGTGATCCGCAAAGCCTTCACGCGCAGACGGTGATGCGGCGACCTGTGCCCGCACCTCGTCGTCCAGCGCGGCCAGCGCACCACTTTCGAA
>Ga0208182_1001565_pt1 | contig 10409 bp, 15 predicted proteins | sample MalvireepMed_906_FD_184248 | JGI IMG/M metagenome (GOLD analysis project Ga0208182, IMG submission 184248) | Marine viral communities from the Global Malaspina Expedition - Malaspina viral metaG DeepMed_906 (SPAdes) (version 2) | ecosystem: Environmental > Aquatic > Marine > Oceanic | place...
GCTATCGTACTGAGTACGTGGATCGGTCATCGTGTATTGGTCTTGCTTCGACATAATTGCTCCTCCTTAATGAAATACACGTCATCATTTGTATCACTCACCTTCTCAGCCTGCATGACTCATGCCGAAGGGTAGAAAAGAACAACCGTTTAACTAGGCACACTATAAATGGCAAGATATTGTAATTAGCTGTTGAAAATTAAAGAAAAGTAAGAGAAGAGATGGGTAGATTTACGTTTAAAATCTAGCAGCATAGAACCCAATATTTCTGTGCTCAGTAAAACCTACTTATTATGGAAATAATATACACGGACAACGTGTGTAGCAATGAAGGCGGAGCATGAAAAAGTAATCGCCACATGACATATATGTAGATGACAGAGAAGTATGGCAAATAAGTGGGATCCAGTAGTATTTGGCGGGAATAAGTGGGAAGCCTTACTGTGTAAGGGGTTGAGCAACTTTAGGAGTGCCAGAAAATTTAGGGGCCAGCACGGAGTAGTTTGGCGGATTTTAGGAAAAGTCTAAAAATGAAGGAACAATTTGGCAACTGACAATGCACATGCTCCTGGTAAATCCTCATAATGACGCAATGTCAGTTTAAATAAGGCTTGTAAGCCACCTTAGAGAATTCAAATCAGCATAGATTCGCAAAACTTATTTCGCACTTAAGTAGTTGTAAGTGCGATCCTAAATAAGGGCGTTTTTGTGTATAAGTGCGATCCTAATAAGGGCATTAAAAGGAATTTAAAAGAAGTTTGAGGCGCTCACCACTTTACCGACAATATCAAGATGCTCTCGATCATCGTCGCCGAGCTCTAATGATAAGTGTTCGTCACATTCAGCTTTTAATATTAAGCGGCCCACAAGCGTTTTGTGAACCTTTCTACATGTAAAGCTTTCTTCAAAACGAAAGCAATAAATATTACCAGGTGTAAGGGCTTTGTCTTTTTCATCAACCTGGCAATGCGCGCCCATTTGAATGTAGGGTTCCATGGCATTGTCTTCAACAACTATCTGTTGTTGATCAGCAGCTGCTGACGTATTCGTCATCAATGCGATTGCTTCCTCTATTTCCTCTGGACTTGCTACGCTTTTTAGAACAATCCTGGTACGTGCATCGAACAGTTCACGTAGGTCGAACTCCGTCTCTTTAGACAATAAATAAAGGTAATCAATATCAGGGAGTCTGTCTTTCTCGTAAGACTTCAACGTATTTTCGTGCCAATGATCATGTCGCCTCGCGAACTCCTTTCTGCTCATAGTTTCTTCACGAACTCTTTTTATCAAAGCGCAAAAATCATTTACGGTCATAAAAAACCCAACTTTTTATATTTAAATTTCAAAGACATAAAGAATATGAGACACATTAGTGTCTTTTTAAGCTTTACGAGAGACATTTTTGTAGCTTATGCTTTAAAAAAAGCAACACTAAATGGATCTAAAAATGTACCAAAAAGACTGGCACCCAGCAGACATCGTCGCTGCATTACGTAAAAAAGAGCTCACTTTAAAAGAGCTCTCTATCCAAAATGGCTTAGCTGCTCGGGCTTGCGATACAGCAATGCACAGACCCTATGCAAAACCCGAAACCGTTATTGCTAAGGCTCTTGGGGTACATCCAAAAGAGATTTGGCCTTCTCGTTATCACGCTAATGGTACACGTCGCAGGTTTCTACACAGCAAGATTGTAGCAAAGCAGGCGGTAAAAGAAACTCGTGGCGCAAAAAGCGCTTGAGACACTTTTATATCTCACCATCTTCCGAGAACCTATTATGAAACTATTTACTGCCAAGGAAATTGCTCAAGCACTTAACATCACCAAACGGAATGTTAGCTTGCGAGCCAAGAGCGAGAACTGGCCCTTCGAGTTGCTTGCGGGTCTAGGTGGCAAAGTGCCACATTATCTTATTGACGGCCTTCCGTCTGATGTTGCTAATGCGGTTGAAAATGTCTTCAATCCAAACTCTCTTGCTGCGAAAGCAAAAAATAAGAAAGAATTGGAAAGCGCAATTGAAGACGTTGAAAAAAGCACGGTTCAAGACGCCAGAAAGCACGGATTATTAGAAGCTTCGTTCCAAAATGAAAATGCCAAACGCGCCAGTACATGCCTTTTTATTCTAAAACTAGCTCAAGAGTTTGCCTATAAAAATAGCAGTAAGGTTGCAGCCTGGAATGCCTTTATTGATCTTTACAATAATCGCGAATTAGACATCAACGAAATACACTATCGATTCAAGCCCCGCCTAAGCTACAGAACACTACTTCGTTGGGAAAAAAGCTACGAGAAAAGCGGTTTTCAAGGGCTTATTACAGGCTATGGCAAGACCAAAGGCAAAAGCATAATCGACAGTACGTCAGACTTAAAACGCTACTCTGTCGCACTAATCCACCAATTTCCACATATTAAAGGGCAGCGGTTGGCTGAGCTTTTAAAAATGGAGTTTGGTGGAAAATACCCAACGCCCTCACCTTCCTCGTGCCGCGATTGGCTGCGCAAGTGGAAAGATGAAAACAAAACCACTTTCCTATCTCTTATGGATGCCAGTGGCTGGCAAAACAAACACATGGCGGCGTTCGGCAGTCGTAGTGCGGGTGTCGAACGCATCAACCAGCTATGGGAATTTGATAGTACACCCGCTGACGTAATGCTTACCGATGGTCGGTATTCAATTATCGGCGTAATTGATGTGTTTACACGACGTGTAAAAGTCGTTTTAAAACCTACATCAAATGCTGAAGGTATTGCACTTCTAATCCGCAATACGATCCTTGATTGGGGTATTCCAGAAGTCGCTCGAACAGATAATGGAGCTGACTATTGCTCTGCTCATATCTTCGCGATATGGGATGCACTTGGTATTCACAATCAAATTACCAATCCTTACAGCGGCTGGGAAAAACCCTTCATAGAACGTTTCTTCAGAACGTTTAGCCACGGTATTGCCGAGATGCTATCGGGCTACATCGGTCATAACGTTAGTGATCGTGAAAAGATAAATGCTCGCCTTACATTTGCTCAGCGCTTAATAGAGCGACGAGAAAAAGGCGCAGATAGAATCGCACTTGATGTATCCATTTCATCAACCGACTTCGAAAAGTTCATTAACTCGTGGCTTGATTACCACTACGACCATACCGAGCACAGTGAGCTTAAGTGCACACCATTTGAGAAATTCACTCAGCATCAGCAAACGATTAAGCGTTTAGATAACGAAAGGCTTTTAGACGTTTTACTTGCTCCCGTACCTAGTCAAAAAGGATTTAGAACCGTTGGTAAAGAAGGTATCAGCGTTGAGGGTGTTGAGTACATTCACGCGGAACTTGGCGCTTACATTGGTGAACGTGTTCACTGCCGCTTTAACCCCGATGATATTGGCAAAATTTATGTTTTCGACCCGGTAAAGCGTGAGTTCATTTGCGAAGCGTTCAATCCAGAGTTGGTCGATAACGAAATTACGATGACCCATGCTCAAGAGGCTAAGCGAATTCAACGCGCCAGGCTTCGCAGTGAGCGCGACGCAATCAAGCAAGCATCTAAGGAATTCGATGTATCTGACGTTGCGCAAAAGTTCTTGGCTTATCGAGAGTCACAGACTCAAGGGCTCAAATCGTTCCCTAAACCATCGAAGCAAGTTTCATCTGGGATCATAAATTCTATTTCGCATGTAGAGCCAAAACAGGAAGGTTATTCAACTGCACGAAAAGACGAACTGGCTCAACGCAGAGACGAGCTCAATGCTATCGAAACCATTCGAAACAGTGGTGAACCCATTTATCAAAACGAACACCACAAGGCTCGCCACTACACACAACTTAATCTTGATGGCCGTTTAGGCCCAACCGAAAAAGCGTGGCTACATCAATACCGACGCGACAACCGACGTTCGGCGCAGATGTTAGACAAACTTTTCAATCCAATAGAAAGCAAAGGAAAATAACCAATGAAGGCAATCACTGCAAAAACTAAAAACGTCATGGCCGCATTTGACGCTTATCAAACCGTTGAACAAGCGGCGCAAGAGGGGTCGCCTGCTATGGCCTTGTTCTCTGGCCAGGCAGGACTTGGAAAAACTACGGCAGGCGCGTTTTTATTCGTTCAGGCAGACGGCATTTTAGTGCGCTGCTTAAAAAGCGACACCATGGGCACATTACTAGAGCGACTAGCGCAAGACTTAGGGCTAGATAAACGCCAACGCAAGGCAGACATGATTAACTTCATTGTTAGAGAGCTTGCACTTACAGGCAAGCCTCTATTCATAGACGAAGCCGATTACCTTGCCGACAAAACGGAGGTTTTAGAAACAATCCGTGACATATACGACTTGTCTGGCGTGCCCATTGTTTTAATTGGGTATGAACACCTTCCAAAAAAGATAAAGCGTCTTCCGCAACTGTTCGGACGAATAAGTCAGCACGTCCAGTTTCAAAAGGCCGACGAGGAAGACATATCTATTATGGCCAGTGAGCTGGTTGAGCACTCTGTCATTGCACCCGACTTACTGCAAGAACTGTTAGATGCCTCTAAAGGTAACTTTCGTCGCATCACCACGGGTCTTGCCAGCATTGAGAAGTTCGCTAAGTCGAATAGCTTAAAAACCATCGATGCTGATCAATGGGCTGGCCGTCAATTTTTCCCTGTCGCGGAGCTGTAATCATGTCGCAAACCCTCAGCCAGCGTAGCTGGGAGTGGATAAAAGAACAGCCAGACTTTCACTCGACAGAGCTGGCTAAAGAAATGGAAGTTTCGTTGCACCAAGCACAGATGGTCATAGATCACCTTAAGCAGCTAGGTGCGGTAACAACGGTAAATCGGAGAGCTAACCCGGTCGTTTACGCCAAGGTTGCTCGTGCTAAGCCACATTTGCCAGGAAAAAACACGACTAGTCCTCAGCCGCGTTCGAAGCGTCAGAAAATTTGGCAAGCGATGCGGTACCTAGAAGTGTTCACCATTCCTGAAATTATGGCTTTAGCACAGTGCAGCAAAAGCAGTGTGGAGCGCTACCTCACAGACCTGTGCCGCTTTCAGTATGTTGTAAAAATCAGCTCATTTAACAAACGAGCACCAATGGCAAAGCGCCGAGGTTGGCATAACCGCTACAGGCTGTTGAGCAACACGGGGCATATGTACCCGATTGCGCGACAGGACGGTTTGTTCGACCAAAACCTCAAAAAGATGGTGATGGCAACCACGGCGGCTAAGTGAGGAAACATGGACTGGTATGAACTATTAGCGAACAAGGTCAAGGAACTGGGTCGTCGTCAAGTTGAGTTAGACACGGGCATGAGTAAGACCACGCTTTCGCAGGTACTTAACGAGAAGTATCCAGGAAGCATTAGCAATATTGAAAAGAAGGTACTGGCAGCGTACGCAAATTTAACAGTGACCTGCCCAGTTCTTGGTTCAATAGCGGTTAAACGCTGTTTAAACGAACAGATAAGACCGTTTTCGGCAAGTAACCCGCAGCGCGTCAGGCTTTTTAGAGCTTGCCAAAACTGCATACACAGGAGCAAGCAATGAACGCTTACAACACTGCTTTTAAGAAAAGAGTGGATAAGGCGAGCCTGGCGATGACGCACCTTATAAAACAAGGGTGTGCCATCACTGGCCTGTCGATTAAAGACACATCCACCGTAATCAATATCCTCCCGCCACGAAACAAGCGGGTAAAAGGAACATTGATTTCAATTAGAGGAACCCACACTGGCCGCTGTCACATGATGGCTACGCGGCTTTACGGATGCACGGTGCAATGGCACTTAACCAATGAAGAACTACCACAGGAATTTAACGCATGACTTCTATCGACCAGCTTTATCAAATTGCCAAACCAGAAGCCCCGACTGGGTTCATGGAAGATGGTGAGGGCAACCTGCGTCGTAAAGACCGCATTAAGCCGCTCGAAATTGAGCGCGATAAATTGACGCGAGCGCTATTTACCAACGCCATACTTGTTCATGACGAACTTCAAGCGTTCACACAAAAGCTAAAAAAAGACGTTGCAGAGTTTGTAAGTCACGCAATGAAAAATTATGACAAACGCCTGGGTGGTACCAAGGGCAATGTCACGCTTTATAGTTTTGACCGTCGCATAAAGATTGAGCGCAGCCGTCAAGACAGATTGTGTTTCAACGAAAATCTTGTTGCCGCAAAAGCAATGATTGACGAGTGCATTAAACGCTGGTCGAAAGGCAGCAACAAGAACCTCCAAGCCATTGTGCAAGGCGCTTTTAAAACCGACAAGCACGGGCGTTTTAGCGCCGCCAAGGTATTAAGCCTTCGCCAACACAATATTCAAGACGAGCAATGGCAACTGGCCATGACCGCATTGGCTGACGCCATTGAGGTTGATAGCAGTGCTGAGTATTTCCGCATTTACTACCGTCTTGAAAATGGCACCTATCGCCAGCTTGCGCTGGATATTGCTGACATTACCACCGACACCAACAAGGAATTGAAAAATGAGCAATCAACCGAAACTGCTTAGCAAAACTCACATTGGGTCTAAACACGACTTGGCTGAAGCCGTTGCACAACTGCCACCAGATGTAGATGGGCTTGAAGAAGTTTACGTGATGAATGTGTATCACGACGAATGCAACAACGAAAAATGGCTAGAAATAATGCCAGCTGACTAACTAACGGCCCTTCGGGGCCCTTAACCAAAGCCTTGAGTGTTCAGGGCTTTGTTTAGGGAAAGGAGAAAACCATGCTACGTCTTTGTTTGTTTATGATGTTTCTGTACGCCACTGCGTATTGCTTTTACTTCGGATACAACTGGGGAGGTGCTTTTTCTCTTTTAGTTGCAGCGTTACTGTTTGCTCATGCGTTTTTTCAAGGCGCAGCTGACAGCTTATCAAACGGAGACGAGTAAATGTCTATCAAACGCGGATTGATTACCAAAATTCATGTCGCGAAAGCGCAGCTTAGTATGGACGAGGAAACTTACCGCAGCCTACTTCAGCGTGTTACAGGAACCAGTTCATGCGCAAGCATGAACGTGAAACAGCTTGAGCGCGTTATGGACGAAATGAAAGATAAAGGGTTCAAAACGAGAAAAGCGCCGTCAGGCCGTAGGCTATCGCCCAAATCAAAAGGCACAGAAATAGACAAGGTCCGCGCCATTTGGATAACCATGTATCAACACGGTTTTGTGCGCGATGGCTCTGAAAGTGCGCTGGATGCCTACGTTTCGCGCATGGTGAATGTATCACACGTGGGTTGGCTAAAAGGCGCACCGCTTGAACGCATTTTGGAATCGCTTAAAAACTGGCACCGACGTGAGATGGCAATAAAACTCATTGCTGAAGGGTACACCGTGTTGAAAGGGCACAGAAAAGTTTGGAGTACAGAAAAAGCGCCTTACGAATATGTAAAAAGCGCTTTTAAGGAGCTGATGCAGTGAGCAACCAGAACCAGTTTGACTTTGACGATGACTTTGATGCGCTACTAGAACATTTGCCGGAATTGGCAGACGACAAAGCGTTAGCCATGGCCAGATACAAAGAGCACTTATGGGCATTGGTCTTAATTTGTGAGCGACGTCTTAAAAAGGCAAATGTCGAAGATGACAAGGCGTACAAACTTAGCTGCCAACTTATCGCAGAAATAGCGCATTACCAAGGTGGTGAGTGTAGATACTTACCACGCGGTGAGCGCCTTCAACAAGAACTGCGAGACATTCAAATGTTTCGTTTGTGGCACAACCACAACTGGCCAGTAGAAAAGATACGAAAAGAATACTGCCCTGAACTCAATCAAATTCGTGTTTACGAGATTCTGCGCACCAAACGCGAAGAATATCGCAACAAAATCCAACCGCAGCTTATATAGGGAATCAGATGACCGAGAATGAAGAAATTGAAGCTTACGAGAGTTGTTTGATGGAGTCTTTACTTAAATTGTGTAGCGCTATGGGTGTCGAGCCAGAAGCTTACGATAAAGACCAGAGTGATTTTCAAAGTTATGTTGACTGCGCAAATGACGCCGCTGCATTAATTCTACAGCTAAAGAAAATGGCGGAAATTGGGTTTGAGCTCGCAGAGTACGCGTCTTATGCAGAGATTATAGGGGCAGTGAAAACCAATAAAAAACAAATTAGGAATAGCTGCGACGCGGTGTTCAGCTTAAGGGCTGCTATCAATGAACAACTTGAAAACTTTCTTGAATAACTGCTAAAGGAAAAAATTATGAACGTGTTCCTTAACGCCAAAACGCACACCATTGGCTCTGAATGTTCAGTAGACATGGGAGTTAGCAAAGAGCAATGGGAAAAGATGACTAGTTCAGAAAGAGAACAGCATCGGGGTGAATACATGGGCGATGTTCTTGAAACATGGATTACATTTGAAGAACCTCAAGGCGAATGAAAAATGAGCCTTATCATACTCGGCCACACCGTTACACAGTTACAGCTCAATGCCATTTTAGATGGCAGAGGAATTGAGAGCACTCGCGAGTTGGCGATTAGAAGCAAGTTACCCGTAACTGTCGTCAAAGAAGTGGTGCGACGTGTTCAGGTGGAGGGCTTAAGGGTAACGCCAGTATTAAACAAACTGCTTTACGGCGGTAACAACAAATTATCAGGAGAAATACCAGTGATAGAAAAAGAAACCGAGTCTGAAGATATTCCAATGGACGAATTGTTTGGCTGTGTGGAGATTTCTAAACGCGGCTCAAAGCTTTTATTCAAACTGTTTGAAAGTTTAACCAAAGACCATTTGATTGCTGCTGGCTTTACAGATGAAGACATTGAACATTTTGGTGGCGTGTACCACACCATCAAATACCAAGCGCTAGAAGAACTCTAATAAGAAAGGACCAATAAATGCTCCAAATACTCACACAAGCAAGCCTGTGCGAAGCTGATTTTAATCAAAAGATAGATTTCGTTATTGAAGGCTTCATCACTAAGCGCATGATGACCATGGTGTATGCCGATGGTGGGAATGGCAAAAGCTGGTTAGCGTTTGCGCTGGCAAAATACTGTGCCCCTCGAATGAAACAAGTGTTCTACTTGGATTTTGACAACCCACTAAGTGTATTAAAGGAACGCAAGGTGCACGAGCTGCTTATCGCTCCACACCCGAACTTGCACTATGTGCAACGCAGTAAAAGCCCCCTGCCCCCGTTCGAACTTTTAAGAACGTTGGCAGAAAACGCGACTGCTAATCAATTTGAAAACATGATCTTCTTTGTAGACAGTCTTCGAGACTTCGCCGATGTAAACAACGAAGCCAAAATTGGACTGGTAATGAACCTGCTAAAAGATATTAGAGAAGCAGGCGGTACCATTCTTATACTCGGCCACAGCAATAAAGACGGGCGCAATTACCAGGGCAGCAATGCAATTAGAAATAGCCTAGACAATATGTATCAGCTTAAGAAGCGTGAGCTTGCTGAAGGCGTAGGTGTAATTCTTGAAGTAAGAAAAGAGCGAGCTGCCATCGTCGATAAGGCATTCGATATCGACCCGAATACGCTAAACCTAGAAGAAGTAGATTTAATTGAAGCGCAAGCCTCAGAGCAAGACCTTGAGTTCGTAAACCAAGTTAAGCATGTACTAGTTCGAGAAGGCCAAGTGGGAAAAGGCGACCTGCTTAACGCCGCTGGATATGCTAAAGATGATAAAACCGCGCGCGCTCGACTAGAAAAATACGACGGTATTTACTGGAAAAGCTCTAGACGCCACACCCGCATATTTTACCAATTGTTGTAGTTGTAGCTGTTGTAGACCTTCTACACGTTTTGCACAAATACCCAATCATTTGCATAAGGAAACATTGACACGCCGCACGCACGGGATTAAGGTTGCCGCACTGATACCACAAAGCGGACAACCGCACCCGTTAGCCTTGCGGCCTTTTTATGCCTGTAAGTTAGGCATAGATCCGTCCATTTTCAATGGCCGGGTGGAGAGGCGTTAATACAACACCCGCAAGGGAAATAGGCCCGGAGCTCTTTGTGGCTTCAGTTGACACCCGGCTACCAGCTACTAACTGGTAGGCGTTAACTAAAAACACAAAGGAGACCATTATGGTCAATCAACTCCCAGACGTGGACTTGCGCCACTACATCTCTGTCAAAGAGAATCAACTCTATACTCCTTCAACGCGCATTGCAGAAGTGTTTGAAAAAGAGCATCGCAACGTTTTGCGTGCCATTAGATCAATCGAATGCTCTAGCTATTTTACTGCGCTCAATTTTGAGCTGAGTGAATTCACCGATACAACTGGTCGTAAGCTGCCTATGTACAACGTCACTAAAGACGGTTTCATGTTCTTGGTGATGGGCTTTACAGGCAAGCAAGCCGCCGCCATAAAAGAAGCGTACATTAATGCGTTTAATCAAATGGCCGAAGCCCTTCAAAACAAACAGCACGACAACGGTGCCGTGATGGCATTGCAGG
>Ga0208182_1001571_pt1 | contig 10386 bp, 26 predicted proteins | sample MalvireepMed_906_FD_184248 | JGI IMG/M metagenome (GOLD analysis project Ga0208182, IMG submission 184248) | Marine viral communities from the Global Malaspina Expedition - Malaspina viral metaG DeepMed_906 (SPAdes) (version 2) | ecosystem: Environmental > Aquatic > Marine > Oceanic | place...
ATAGGATAAGAGTATCGACAACATCGGATACTTTTATCTTTGTGCCTACCAACTTGTTCAGTACAGGAGCATCAAAAGATACACCGTTATGCATAATAAACTGGTCAACTGACCGCGCCCACGGGGGGAAGAGATACAAGCATTCATCCTGTTTGAAGCTCATCGTCTGCCCGTTGTTGAAATCCTGCGCTACTATGCAGTGTACCTTCGATGCCTCTGGAAGAAGAGCGTTGGTTTCTACATCAATTACCCACGGCATCTTCAGTATCCTCCGCTTCAAATGGATTGGAAACTTCACCAAGCCGCCCTGTTTTACTATTGTAGAATAGATAAGTTGCGATACCTGTTTCACCTGTGTACCTATTTTTCAGTATCCGTACCGTAGTTGTGTTGGCATCAACAGGGTCAGGTGCCTGCTGATTTCTTTCCAGTGCGATTACGGCATCGGACAGGTGAGCAATGCTCTGGGACCCACGAAGATGGCTCAAAGATACTTCCCTGCCTTCCTCATGTCCTCTGTCAGCCGTGGTACGACGCAGGTGTGAGACAAGTAACAGTCCTATCTGTGTTTCTTCTACAAGAGAACGCATCTTGGTCATAAGGATATCAATACTTCTTCTCTCGTCTGTGTCTTCTTGTCCTGAAACAAGGATTGATAAATGGTCTATCACAATCCACTTACACTCTAAAGCTTTCGCCATGTAGCGTATGCGATTGAGTATCTCATTGTTAGACGCAGAACCAAAGTGGTCAAAGGCAAAGAACCTTCCTGTTCCTATAGTTTTCTTTTCCCATTCACGCAGCTGGTCACGAGAGAACTCATCTCTTATTTCTTTGATGTACAATCTTTCATTCGCTTCTACCGACATGATGTTGAAGGCAGTATTTTTCACACTTTCTTCTAAAGCTAACACGCCGATGTTGTCTTCCGAATTAGTCATGATATGATGCATAAGTTCCCGAATGATAGAACTCTTTCCCATACCAGCACCACTGGTGAACGTAACCAACTCTCCGGTCCTCAACCCATAAAGCTTTTCGTTCAGCCCTAACCAAGGAAAGTGAACAGTCTCACAGTAGTTCTCGTCATAAAGAGCCTCACCTAAGCTGTTAAGATTAATAATCCCAGCGGGGGTGTAAGGCACTGCTGCCCACCACAATCGTATAAATTCCTCACGCTTGCCTGCTACCAGATACTCATTGGCATCTTTGAAATCCTTGAGATTTACGATACGGCATTTATGAGGTTCAAATAACTCTGCTACCTTAGTGGTAGCCTGCTTGCCTGCCTTGTCATTATCAAAACAAAGGATGACAGCCTCAAAGGAATCCAGATATTCCAGATTATCTTTGCAGTCTCTCAACGCTGACGCAGCAGACTTGACGGATACGCACGGCCATTTCGAGCCGAACATCTGAAAGACAGACAAAGCATCCAACTCACCCTCGCATAAGGTTATATACTTACCTTTAGGAGAGAAGATATTCTGACCAAACAAAGTACTCTTAGTTAGATTTCCTTCTACCCTAAAGTCTTTGTTAGCTGTTATTCTTATCTTGTTAGAGATATGGTTTCCTTCTGAATTATAGTAAGGATAAATATGCTTAGAGATAAAGGTATTCTCTTTTTCTACCTTTACTCCATAAGCTTTACATGTAGCTTCTTTTAATCCTCTATCTCTTATATCAGAATAAAAACCCTGAGAGAAACTATTAGTTATTACCCCTTTGATGGGGGATTTAGTTTGTACTGCTTCCATATAACTTCCTTCTGGTTCAGTAAATGTTTCACAAACAAAACAATATTGATGACCATCTGACCACACCGAGTTCCCATCTGAGGAATCACAGTGAGGACATGGTACATGTTTAACAAATGTTGATTCAGTCTTGTTCACTCATGTCACTCCATTAAAAGTAAAACTAAGAATGTATAAGAAATAAACCACTATGAAACCTACTAGTGTCCACCATGCTACACGTTGTAGCTCATCGATGATTCGTTCTTTGTATGATGTATATGTCTTTCGCTGATAACTTGTCCAAAGCATAGACTAAACCTCCTCTCATGTCAAGTTCTTTCTCTGCGTCTGTTCTTTTACCAAAGGTTTCAACCACGTAGGGTTTTCTTCCTTTCCGTTTGCAAACTAATTTCCACGCTGTTGTCATATCAACTATCCTCCCACTCCTCCCTCAGTATTTCCTTGACAAATCCTTCTTTATCTGCCATAATTTCGTCTGTTTCATTACGAGCTAGTCTCTTTGCTTCTTTGGAACTATAACCTTCCCGCTGATACTCACGTACCAAAGCACGAAACCAAGTCTTTCTATCTCGTTCCCATAGATTTTTTGTACTCATTGTCTTTCTCTTTATGTTGGGTATTTAGAATTGATAAACAACTCGTCTATCAAGTCTGTACGTACTCGTATTAATTCTTTTTCTATTTGAACTAATACATCTAGTTGTTCCACTGGTGGAAGAATCTTGAAGTCTTTTTCAAGCTTAACATAAACATGTGTCCAGCCTTCGCCAGCTACTGTTTCTGTTTCTTGTCCCATTGTGATATATTTATCACGTACCAAACTATCTTTCTTCATGATGCTACCTTTCTCCATAGCGTTTTGTTTTCTCCATCTCTACCCCATCTGTCAGAAATCCAATCTCCTGCTCTAAGGTAGTGGTTCATCTCTCTGGTGTAAGCCTTTGCATCCAATTGTTTTCTAGTGGCTATAAGTTTCTCTTCTGCTGAGGACTTACGACTGCGAGCTATCTTTCCATAGGCCGCTGCCTCACTTTTCTGATACTTAATCCACTCTACTACACGGTCAGGATGCACCGGATGGTCCTTTGGTTTGGTTGGTATCTTGTACTCAATGGTCTTTGGGATACTCCTCTTCTTCTTCATTAGGCGCAAGCCTGTGGACCTTCGTCCTTTCTTCTTCGTAACCAAGGTCGTACATGCCTTCTTTCTTTTTGTCGTTCTCAAAAAGGTCGGGATGGTCAACGGGTCTTGCATCTTCCCTCTCTTCCATTGTGTCCAGAAATGCGGTATGTAAATCGCTGATGTATAAGAGAAGGTCGAAAGCATACTCAGGATTGTATCCTGCTTCCATTACCTGTGCTCTTATCAGGTCGAGACCATCATCCACCTTTTGTTTTTTATCCTCAAGAATTTTAGTGAGGTCTACTACTTTATTACTCATTTAATCTATCCCTTGCTATCTTTTCTAACAGGTCTTCCGCATGAGTCAGGCGGTCCTTCCACATTCCTACTTCAGATTGTGTTGATTCCAATTTCCAGATAAGATTATCTATCTGTGTTTCAAAGGAAGCAGCTATAGGAATTGCACTGAAGATATCATCTACTATCGCTGCGTATTCCTGTTGGTTGTACTTGCTGATATTTATTTCCTTTATTAGCTCCTTGCATTTATTTATATCTTCTTTCATTCCACCTATTCCTTTTGTAGCTGCACATCGGCAATGGTTTCTATCCAGACCTGTGCTCCGCATGGCAATGGTTTGTCAGGTGAATATATTATATCACAAGGTCCATCGATATGCACGTTGTGTGCGTAAGTGTTTGATTTATAAGTCTTAACAGTAATCACAGGGTCTCTGGTCCCATGCTTTCTGTTACGTTTTATGTTATGCTGATTCACATGGATGCGTTTAATCATTCCGCTCTTCCTCATCTGAATCCCACCACTCACTCAGTTCAATCTTTCCATACGTGGGTGAGTGGTGCTCACAAATAACTGTTGCTCCTTCCAACGCTTCTACAATCAGTTTCTTGATTCGTTTATCAATCATGTTAGTCATTTCTTAGTACCTCTTTACTTTCTCTACGATTGTATCCACCCCATTGTTAGGTGTGTAGCACAGTAAACAATCCTTGCACTTCTGTCCAGTACAATTTTGTAATTCCACATGTTCATGTGCAAGAACATTATTGAATGTCCGGTCAAAGTGTCGAGGAGGTTTACTCATAATTGTACCTACCTTCTTATTAGAGTAGATAAGGATAAGATTGGCAGGCTTCTCACGTTGGTCAAAGAATGGTGCAATGATGTCCGTTCTCTTTGTCCAGAGAGCGAAGATGGAGTGCGGATTATGCTCTGCAATCCTGCAATAGTTCTCTATGTGATTGAACTTAGGGTACTTTATCCCATCCACGGTTTCTGTTATCAGCTCACCATGAGCATCAAACCTATAGTATAATTCTAGGATGGTGGGTAACTCATGTTGTTCAAGTATTCGCACAGGAAACAAGTCACTGTTCCTCTGCAATGCAGGTGCGGTATTCTTGCGGAAACCCTTGAGCATATCATAGGAGTAACATACCCCGCAGATATCCACTACCTCACCTGCTTCTTCATTGCGCTTCTTACCACGCACGTAGTTGTCATGACAGAACTTATTGGTAAGTGTGTTCACACTGACAGACTTAAACAATTCCAACTTGCCTGACAAGACAGTCTCATGCACTGTCTGCATGTCTAGTTCTCCTTATATTACACAGAGTAACGCTAGAAAGATAACAAAACCTATGATAATATAGTTAGCATTCATCCTCATCTGGCTCCTCCTGTCCATGTTTCCAGTACATACTTTCTTCCCAGTCATGGGTTAGTTCTTCCAGCCTTTCAAACATCTCGGTATCATCTGATGTTTCTTCTGCATTAGAAACTAAACTTTCCCACTTTCTTCTGAGCTGACGGACCTCTTCATACGTTAGGTCCATCTCGTCAATTAGGACAACAACAGCCTCGTGTAACGCTTCCTCCTTCTGATGTGTCCACAGGCGTATGCCATCCATCATTTCTCTTTCTCTTTTAGTAGACATCTTATTCACCTACCTTTTCAGAATATATTTCTTCTTTAGGAACTTCAAAGTCATATGCAAACTTTGTTGAGCTTTTCATTATAGCTCTTTCAACTCCTTTCTCGCTTGTGTACACTTGTAGCGTAGCAAAACCAAGATTGATTTCATTATATACTAACCCATTCATCTTCACCACTCCTTATGCAGCGAGTGCCAACGATGCCCACTCAGTTGAGTTCAGCATCTTACGTACCTGTTCTTCACGGGTAACACACACGTTCTGTGGTTTGCTGCCCTTACGAGCATTCTCAGATGCGTGTGAAGACCAGTGAGTGGCTGCATTATATGCCGTCCACATACTACCCTCGTTTCTCGTTGCATACTTCTCATAGAGAGCACTGCCGTGTATGTGACGGTTCTCCTCATCAAATATCTTCATGAGGTTGGAGAGCATTACCTTGTTAGCTACCTTCTTTCTGCTAACATTATCAGTACGTTGAGCCAATGTTTTAGTGAACAGGTTAATGGCTTGCTCTCTGGTTACAGGGCTACGATACCAAGTTTGCATCATCTCTTTACCTTCTCCACCTATATACGTTGCTGCATTCTTCAGCTTGTGAGTGAAGGCTTGGACATCTAAATTCTTGGTATGCTTCATGTATATGTACACGAGCTTATCCCCTACTACGAGGGTGTTCCAACAGGCATCGCGGAAATTTCCCATCATCCCATTCAATGCCCATTTCCCATTATGAGAATCGCGCACAATAAGTTGTGGTATTACTGTGTCTCCATTACCAATATCCATAGCCTGTGCAGGAAACTTGGCAGTCAATTGAATTTGAGCACCATTATCATACACATCTGTTGTAGTAATTACATCAGTCAGGTCTATGCCAGAGTCCCGAAGACCCTGCTCCATGCCCTCCACCATTGGTAAGTACTGATGGTCAGGTCTCTCCTCCGACACGATAGATAGTACTTGTTTGTTATCTGTACGTCGAAGTCCCAACCCTACTTCAGGTGAGACTGCTGAAAGTCCACTACTCCAAGTACCAGTGGACATATACTCATCCGCATCCCATGCGTGAAGTGGGAACTTCTCTACCTTGAAGTTAAGTTTATCATGGTCGAATAGTTGATTATTCATTACCTTGTTCCTTTGCTATTTTTTTGTCAAGTTCTTTAATTCTAGCAACAACATTATTTTTGTCACCAGTGTACGCGCCTACTTCTATGGCGTTGTACATCTTCTTCAACCTATCCCGCTGGTCTTCAAGAGTAGCGAGGTATATCTCAGAAGGGGATTTACGATTGGGTCTAGTGTCTACAGTATTTGAACCCATCCGCTTCCTCCTCCTTCTCTGTTTGATACAGTTCTAGGTTGTGCTTATCCATTAACTCAGGCGTGATATCTTCCTGATATCTACCTACCATTTTCTGTTGCTCTTCATGAGCAGCATCAAGCTCATCCAAGTATCGGACATGCTCATTCAGGATGTCTAGGATTTCCTCAAGAGGTTTACCCCAGTCACCCATTTCTTTCAGGTCTTCCACCACTTCAGGAGGAATATCTGATTTCTTTTTGTAGTCATGCTTCATCTTCAGTTCCTTTCTTGAATTGACTACGATTGTAGGAACCAGTGCCTTTCTTAGTAGGCACCACACGTTTGCCCAATGCCCTTCTGTATTCCCAGTTAGGGTCACGGGTCTTCCTCACCTTGCGGGTGAGAATATCTTTAAGAGATTTATGCATACTGCATCCTACTCCTGTGTGTAAGGAATGTCAACAGCCTACAGATTTGTATATATCCACTTGGCTATATCCCTGAATGAATGACCACAATCATTCATGCGAGCCAACGTGTGGGCATCCTCAGATGACACTCCTATATCCGCCATCATGAGGGGAGTCAGCATTAGTTCTTGTGTCTCAGCGTGCTCATCCTTCTTATAAACGTAGCTAAGATACTTACGAGGAGCATCCAGCTCCCGCAGGTGTTCTGTCTCATCTGGATGTGAGTCCGATGCGGGACAATCCTCTGGCAGCACTTCGTAACCAGTTACATTAGGCATCAACTCACACGCTACTCCGAGACAGCAGCGCCCATCTTTATTATCACCTAGCATTGACTCCACTTGGTGATAAGGTCCATTACGTAGTGCATCAATCCATTTTGTTTTGAATGTACGGTCTAACATATCGTTCTTCCTCTTGTTTTTTGTAAGAGATAAACTTTCTTGCATTCAGCTTGGCATTCGCCCCATAGAACACAGCTATGGGTTCAGATGCTACAACATCATGCACTAATACCTCAGTGAATCGTCCACCAGAATGTAGACGATGTGTTTGAGTAATATACTGCTCGAACCCACCCTGTGAGTTCCAGTCGAGTTGTCTCTTCGCTTCCTCTTCAGTAGCGAAGTAACCCTTACTCAGCCTGTCCCAAGGACCACATTCCTTACAATAATATCCAATGTAATAACCGGCATTGGAACGCAGCACTTCTACGTTACCAATCTTGCAGTTATCACCCATCTCTTCACATTGAGGCATTAGTGTATGCTCCCTTCGTCCTCATCATCCTTAGCAAGGGAGGCTAGCATTTCGTCAAGTCCTTTAGCCATCTCGCTATCTCCCTCACCTTGAGAGTCTAGGAAGTCTTTGAACTCCTCACCTGTCAAACGCACGACAGCAGAGTCCATAAGTATATGAGCAGTAGTGAACAGCATACCCTCTATACTCTTTTTGTGCTTTCGTAATTCAGGAGGAGAGAAAGAATAGATAAGGTCTTCTAGCTTACCTGCTAACTCTCCCACTGTTTTAGCAATTTCAACATGTTTTAGTAGAGTTTCTTTTGTAGACATCGCTTTTCCTTTCAATAGATGCGACTGTCATCAAACACGTAGGGAACTACCCCACGCTCACTGCCATTGGCGAATATAACTACATCACCCATGACAATCTCGTCAACGGCGCGTCGGTCATGCCAGCGGTGTATGAAGTCAGGCTGACCCCATATTTTTAACGCTGACAGATACTCGCTGCCTGTAAATCCTATGAAGTGGAGAGCCATCTATCCGTTTACTTCCTGCACTATATCTTCCAAGGTGGACAGATAACTCTTCACGACGGCTACTACAACGCCAGCAGGCAGCCCCTCTTCATATGCCAACTGACATTCAGTATTTATATAAAGAAAGAGGTCATCAGCCCTTTTGTGTTGTTCTTTGGTTAGCTTAGTCATGTGCGTAATGCCTTTCATATTTGTCATAATCAGGGTCATCTTTATTTAGCATGACGAGTCCTTTCCCCAGAGGAGAGTGCCATTGAATGGTGCAGCCACTAGCAGAAAAAGGCCAGCTATCCTCTACGTCCTCTGCTCCACGGTAATGATACCATGTACATGTTTTACCATAAACATCAACTGGGTGTGCGCCACTCTGCACCATAAAAAGAGGCCCATCTTTGCCGCCTATTCCTAAAGACCTAGAAGATACAAGTTGTATCCAATCAGGGAGAGGATAATTTCCTATAAATATACCCACCAAATCACAGGCACCGTCGGTTTGTTGGTTCTCTTGCACCCAATCTTCACATCCAAGATGAAAATATACCCACGGTGCATGCGTACACCCACAACCATTATCACTGCTCTGCCTTAGTTGGAGTAACGGAGTGTCATCTTGCATTCTCTGCTTCCAAAGCATTAGCAAACAATTCCTCTGCCTTGTCCTCTTCACCAGCCTGTGCATATTCAACAGCCTGCTTCAGTCGAGACTCAACAGCATCAATCAGGACTGTGCCTGACCCATCAAGTTTCATAAGTAACATAGTGTTCTCCTTCTTACGGATTGCCCCATCTATGCAAAGCAGCCCAATCATTAGCATCTAGGACTTCTTGCTTCGTATCTGGAGTTGTTGCCAATATTCCCCACGAATAGAACATGCTCCTCAAAACCTCAACACTATCCGGTAGAGAGAGAGAATATTCTGCCATGCTCTCTAGCTTATCAGGAGGGATGTCTAGTGGAGGTGGTTTCCCAACCTGATGGATATGCGACATGGTTTTCATCCATGAGATACCCTTCATCGTGACTTGTTCTGATAACATATCAAACCTCGTCATGTGGTTGATGTTTATCATCTACGTGCGACCGCAACGCAGAAGTATGTACAGACAGAGAAAGCCCATACATACCAATAGGTTGCGCCCATACTACCTGAATATGAGAGTGCAGGAAATATGTCATATTTTGAATGCTCACTATGAACTTTTCTTGCTCCTTCTCGTACCCTTCACGCGGAACTTGGCATAGATACCATTTCCGATATGCTTAATCTCATAACACACATACTTAGGTTTACGAGGCGGTCTAGTAGCATGCGTACCGCGAGTGTACCTTGTTGATGTCTTAACATCACCGTTGCGTAACACAATGTTATCATCGCCTCGATAAGCAAGAGCGGTCCCATACCTGCGCCCATGCTCACATGCACGAGCTGTGCTAGTCAGGCTGCGCCCATCCGCGCCCATGCGTTTACTCATAGGTTAGCTCCAAATAAAAAAAAAGAGAGACCCCTTGCGAGGTCTCCCCTTTATTTTCTAAATTATTTACGATGTTACGCTGCATCTTTCAACACGGCCGGTAACTCTACTTTTCGCTCATTTATACAGAAGAGAACCGCTTGACATTTCGCAGGAGACCAACCGTCAACCATCTGCTTGATTTTCAAGGCGTTCTCTGCGGAAGTAGTAAAGTGCTGCGCGACTTTGTTGTAGCTCTTGAGGCCTGCGAGTTCCAGTGACTTTTCGACATCATCTGTGCAGGCGACGTCGACGCATAACTTTTTATCGAAGTGTATGCGACCAGCTAATGACCGAACATTGGCGACAGTCTGATTCAACTCGCACCCAGCGTCTTCTAATATTTTCGTGAGCTGCGCGCCAATCTTACGATTGATAACGCCACCCTTCGACTTAGTAGAAGCTCTCTTTGTACCAGCTGGAACATTGACGCTGTACCACAACACACATGTCGAAAGTAGTAGCCACTGCGCTTGTCCGCGCGACTGCGAGGCCTTTACGCTGGCGGCCGTCGTCATGTTCAACTCCTTCACGGCCTCAATTATTTCGGCATTGAAGGTAACTTTAGGATTTTCACCCATATCATTTTCCTTATTTTTTGCATACGAAAAAGCTCGCACAGTTAGCGTGCGGCCTTTTACAAATGCTGATTTTCAAACAACGGATTGGCGGCCTTCACCACAGAGCGCCAACCCTCAAGTTACCGAAGTAACTCAATAATCATTAAAAACAATAACGACTACGGAGACACTAGCAAAAATTTGATATAGTCGATACCTATACTTAGCATAGGAAAACCCAATGCTGCGCCTAGCATTTTTCTCGACGCCCGTCAAGTTAAATGCGTTATTCCCACTCGGATACAGCGGACGAGTCGTAAGCATGCTTATGAATTCGTCGTTCCCATTTGGATACAACGAAGAAGAGGGGGAGGGGAAAAAATTCGCGCGCAAAAAAAAAAAAAAAAAAAA
>Ga0208182_1001580_pt1 | contig 10358 bp, 8 predicted proteins | sample MalvireepMed_906_FD_184248 | JGI IMG/M metagenome (GOLD analysis project Ga0208182, IMG submission 184248) | Marine viral communities from the Global Malaspina Expedition - Malaspina viral metaG DeepMed_906 (SPAdes) (version 2) | ecosystem: Environmental > Aquatic > Marine > Oceanic | place...
GGAAGACCTTACTGTCTAACCCAAGCCACTTCACCACCGGCCACAGCACTAACCCTGACCCCAACACCACCAGCGCAGCAGCGCTGGCGAGCCAGGCGTACTCCGCCAGGGGCGCTTGGCGGTCGGCTAGCACGGCAAACACCAGCAGTGGAACAAACAGCTCCATATTGAGGGTGTTTAAACTGCGAATATCGGGAGTGCGGAATCGTCCGTAGGCGGCACCGCTACCGGCAATCAAAAACACCGGCAGCAGCGTGGCTAAAATTTGACCGATCATTGACCAGCCACCTCGCTGCGAGGCCGCACAGGAAAAGGAGTGCGCATTGTGTCGTCCTTGTTTTTATTGGAACTGCTGTTATGGGAACTGCTGTGATTAAAACGATTGATATGGGAGCAGCCGTTTTAGGCCAGTCGTTATCAGGCTAGCTTTTTACTGATGCTACTGAAAAACGCCCTGCCCGCCAATCAAGGTTCCAGAAAACGCTGCCACAGTGCGGTCACTATCTGACGGTGCTCCGCAAACTCTTTAACCTGCCCTAACGCCTTTTCACCGGTCAACGCCGCGCGGTGAGTACGACTGCGGTAGGCCAGGTAAGCCTCGCGTAGCTGCTCAGCCTCCACTTGGGTGATGTGCCCGCTCTCGGCCAGAGTTTCCAAAATGCGAATATTATCGCTATAGGTGATCAGCGCGGGCGTTTGATGGGAGAGCGCGAGCACGGCGTACTGGCAGAGAAACTCGATATCCACCATGCCGCCTGCATCGTGCTTCAAGCTAAACGTGGCATCTGTGCTGGCATTTTCGCCATCGCCCCGCTCAGATTTGGCGCCCTCGCCTTTCGTGCCCAAGTGATCACGCATTTTATGGCGCATGCTCACCACATCATCACGCAGCGCCTGCGGGTCGCGCTCGCGGCGTAAAATCGAACCACGCAGCTCGTCAAACTTATCGGCCAGCGCCTCACTGCCCGCCACCACTCTGGCCCGCACCAGCGCCTGATGTTCCCAGGTCCAGGCATTTTGATGCTGATACTCGGCAAACGCGTCCAGCGACGTGACGAGCAGCCCCGCATTCCCTGATGGACGAAGGCGCATGTCCACTTCATAAAGACTGCCCGCCGGGGTTACCGCAGTCAGCAGATGAATGATGCGCTGGCCCAGGCGAGTGAAAAACACCGGCGTATCCAAAGGCCGAGGGCCGTCGGTACTGCCTTTACCGTCGTTATCGTGCAGGAACACCAGATCCAGGTCAGAGCCGTAGCCCAGCTCAATGCCGCCCAGCTTGCCATAACCAATAATCAAAAAGGCAGGTTCGCGGTTGTTACACCCCGCAGGCGCACCGTGCTTGCGGGTGACATGCTTCCACGCCATCGCCAGCACCGCGTCTAAAATAACTTCTGCGATATAGGTTAAGTAATCGCTTACTTTCATCAGATGACGCGTACCCGCCACATCCGAGGCGGCCACATGCAGCATCTGCGCATGCTTGAACACCCGCAGTGCTTCTAGCTGCGCTTCTTCATCGTCCTCGGGTAAACGGTTGAGCGTTTGACGCAGCTCATCGGCAAGCCGCGATTTATCGGCGGGCGTGTAGAGCGTATCGGGGGTTAACAACTCATCCAGCAGGATGGGGTAGCGTGCCAACTGTTCAGCAATCCAAGGGCTCGCCGAACATAGCCGCATCAAATGCTCAAGGGTATGCGGATTTTCGCGCAGCAGCGCCAGATAGGCGGTGCGTCGTAGCACCGCCTCGATCAACGGCTGCACCCGAGCCAGGGCCGTGTCCGGCGTATCGCTCTGCGCCACGGCAGCCAGTAGCAGCGGCATCAGTGCATCCAAGCGCTCAAAACCAATACGCTGCATGCTCTGCACGGCGCGCGAGTGATAAAGGCTTTTTAATCGTTTGAGTGCTTTTTCCGATTCGTTAAAGCCCGCTTCGCTGAGAAGGGCCTGAGCCTCATCCTCTTCAAGTTCACCGCGCCACAATAGCCGCCACTGGGAGAGGCTGGCGTCGCTTTGCTCTTCATCGGCCTCTTCTTCAGGATCCGCGATCACCGCGTCGAAGTGCTGGCGCACCCGCTCGCGGACCTCATCTAGCTGGGCGATAAGCCCGGGCCAATCCTCGTGCCCCATGGCGAAAGCGACGCGCTCGCGGTCCTCATCATCGGTGGGCAGCATTTGGGTTTGGCGATCTTCCAGCGCTTGAAGGGCGTGCTCCACATCGCGCAGGAAGGCGTAATCCGGCAGTAGCTCGTCCACCACGGCTTGAGGCAGCAGCCCAAGCTCGGGCAAGCGCTTGAGCGCTGTTTGCAGCGAGGTGACCTGCAGCTCAGTATCACGCCCGCCGCGAATCAGCTGAAACGCCTGCACCACGAACTCCACCTCGCGGATGCCCCCCGGCCCCAGCTTGATGTTGCTCTGCATGCCTTTGCGTTTCACTTCGCGATTGATCATTGCCTTCAGCTCGCGCAGCGACTCAATGGCCCCAAAATCCAGATAGCGGCGATACACAAACGGCCGTAGGCTTGCCAGCAGCTCTTGGCCCGCGTCGATATCCCCCGCCACAGGCCGCGCCTTCAGCATGGCGTAGCGCTCCCACTCACGGCCTTGGTCTTGATAGTAGCTGGAGAGCATCGAAAAGCTGCCTACCAGCGGGCCGCCATCGCCCAGCGGGCGCAAGCGCATATCTACACGGAACACAAAACCATCCGCCGTCATGGCATCCAGGGCGGCGATCAGGCGCTGGCCAAGCTTGGTAAAGTACTCTTGATGCTCTAGCGGTTTGCGACCACCTTCAGTCTCGCCCTTTTCAGGGAAGGCAAAAATCAGATCGATATCCGACGATAGGTTGAGCTCCCCCGCGCCCAACTTACCCATTCCCAGTACCACCAGCCGCTGAGGCTCACCATCACTGCGAGCGGCAGGTGTCCCCCAGCGGGATGCATAAAAACGCTCCAGCCAGCCAAGCGCCGCTTCGGTGCATACTTCCGCCAGCCAAGAGACCGATCGGGCGGTATCCCACATGGTGGCACCGTCGAGGCGATTTAGATCGCGCCAAACAATGCCCAGCATGCGCGCTCGACGAAAACGGCGCAGCGCCCGGTGCAGGGCATCTTCGTCCTCGGCGCTCTCCAGAGCATCATCCAACCACTGAGTCAGCGCTTCTTTGCTGGGCGCGCTATCCAACTCCCCTGCCGCATCCAGCTCGGCCAGCCAGTGGGGAAAGCGCGCCAACGTATCAAGGGCGAAGGTGGAGATAGTGACCACTCGAGCCAGCGCTTCCCGGCGGGCAGGAGCGAGCGCCTCCCAACTACTGGAGGGCAGCGGCTGCTTGGTCATTGAGGCGATATTATCCGCCTGGCTTAGGGCCTCGCTGAGGCGCTGCTGTGCCTGTTCGGCAGCAGGTGCAAGCGCTTTGGGAAGCGTTGTCGTGGGGAATAACGCATCATTGGTCTGCATAAGCACCTCTTTGCCAAGCGATTGTTATGATTCTCAACGCCATTCTAGGCCAACTAGCCCATCCATTTTTCCCAGCCTAACAGCCCCCAGGTCAGCCCCGCCATCATCAGCGACAGCATCACCGCGGCCGAGCCGATGTCCTTGGCACGCCCTGACAGCTCATGGTGTTCGGTGCCGATACGGTCGACCACGTTTTCGATGGCGCTGTTGAGCAGCTCGACAATCAGCACGAGAAACAGACTGCCGACCAGCAGCAGCCAGCTTAATGGGCCTTCGCCAATCCACCAGGCAAATGGCAGCAGCACGGCAGTAATCGCCAACTCCTGACGAAAGGCAGACTCATTACGAAACGCCGCCTTCAGGCCTTTCCAGGAGTAGCGCGTGGAGTGCAGTAAATGGGTTAACCCCGTGTGACGTGGCTTCATGCCCGTTGCCTCACCTAAGCGTTTAATTAATTAGCTAAAATCATTGCATCTAAATCTAACGACAGTGGGTCAAGCACCTCGGGCCAGCTGAGATAGGGGGTACTGCCGCTACCGTTCACTAACACACTAAACACCCCCCAGCGCCCTTGGGCCGTGCGAAAATAGCCTGCCACGGCACGTACGGCAAACGGCTGGTTGAGCGTGCCGGTTTTCAGCATGACGTTATTTTGAAAGGTAGGTGAGCCACGACGGATAAAGCGCATCACGCCATTGGCGGGCGACTGGAAAGAGGCCACGAAGCTTGGGAACAGCGCGCTTTGGCGGAACATGTCCTCCAGCATGACGTTGACACCATGCGCCGAGGTGCGGTTACCGGTGGTTAAACCGCTGCCGCTGTGCAGTGTGACCGGGCCGTGCCCAGGCAAGCTCTGCACATAGGTTTCAATGGCCTGCCCTGCCTGACGCAGCTGCGCTTGGGGTGTTTCCACCAAGTTCAGCGCCAGCACATCGGCCATATAGTTATTGGAGTAGTTCATGGTGCGCAGTAACAGCTCCTGGAGCGGCTGGCTATCCACTGCGGCAAGGCGCTGGGCGCTGCTTGGCGGCTGGGTTGAGCTTACCCGCCACGGGTCACGCACGCTAACGCCCGCCTGATTGAGCATGCTTAACAGTACCTGGGCGGTTTTTTCAGCCGCATCTCCGGCACCACGGTAAACATCCCGCGCGGCTGCATTAGTAGAAATTTGCCCCGTCAAACGCATCACATCGCCACGCTCATCGGTGATGCGCTCGGCGCTAATCTCCGTGCCACTGTTCGCCGGGCGCGTTACCACCTGATTATCAATGGCCACCAGCGGCGCCTGGCTATCACATAGCCCTACCCGCGCAGGCTCGCCGGGGGTTGCCGCAGGCGCCACATTGACACACCACGTACCAAAATTGACGCCTGCCGAGGTTAGCGGCGCACTATAGGCGTTGGTGACTCGGGTACGCGCGTTGCAGCGATCAGTGGTGATGCACTCCACTGGGCCAAAGCGCCACTGACTGACCACCAGCGCACCGTCGACGTGCGTTACCCCGGCAAGCTGCAGGCGCTGGACGAGCCGCCACAGGTCTTCCGTCGTCAAACCTGGGTCACCGCCGCCTTCAAAGACCAAATCACCGCGTAGCACGCCGTTATCCACTTGGCCGGTACTCACTAACTGGCTAGTGAAGCGATGCTGGGGGCCGAAACGATTAAGCAGCGCGGCCGACATATAGGCTTTTGTCACCGAGGCGGGTGAGAGCTGACGCTCTGGATTAAGTCTGCCCAGCAGTGGGTTACTACCGCTATCGGCATCTAACAGGCGCGCTTCAGCGCTGACCGAAAACCCTTTTGCTTCTAACTGACTCAGCCGGGTGAAGTCGGCCCAGAGCACCGAGCTGGCGCACAGCGCAGCGGTCGTTACCCCCGCGACGATACCGTTGCGCAGCCAGCGCGTGGAGAAGTTGCGAAAACACGTCACTTTGAGCTACCTCAATGCACATTCATTTTGGAAAAGACCTGTAGCGTCACCACCCCGGCCACAATCAGGCTGATCCCCAGTACGGCGGGCAGATCAGGCTTCTCGCCAAACACCATTATTCCGACCAGAGTCACCAGAACGATGCCCAACCCCGCCCAGATGGCGTAAGTAATACCCACCGGCAGGGTGCGCAACACCAAGCTTAATAAATAGAACGCAACCCCGTAGCCACCCACAACCAGCAGGCTCGGCAGCGGCCGCGTAAAGCCCGCAGAGGCTTTTAACGCGCTGGTAGCGATCACTTCTGCCACAATCGCGAGAATCAAATAAACAAATGTCATGGGCGCTCCAGGTCGATGCACAAACGCCAAAGTGTTTGGCCACTTTGGTCATATTTGGCTTCAAACGGGGTGAGATAGTCACCATTAGGGTGCAACGGGGCAACGCTTGCCTTTTGGCCGGTGACGACCTCCACGGCCTGGGCAAACTCTTCCACATAGAGCTGCCAGTTCGAACGCAGCTCGAGCCGCCCGCGCAGGGCTAACAGTGTGGGGAAAACCGGATGGCCATGCCAGCGCATTTTCAAGTGTGCTGATTTAGGATAAGGGTTGGGATACAGCAGGTAGTGGCGCTCGGGCGTCCAGCCTGCTTCCAGGGCCAGTCGCCAGAAATCGACCAGATCGGCACGCACCAGCAGGGCGTTTTCCGGCAGCTCACCGTGCTCCCGGCCCAGACGGTCCTCACTGCGGTCAACGCCAATCACGCTGTGGTGGGGGAACTGTATGGCTATCCGCCGGGTCGATAGCCCTACCCCGCAACCTGCGTCGAGAATCAACGGGGCAGAGTGCTGCTGGCGCCACGCATCGGCCTGCTCAAACGCTCGGCGCGTGTGGTCAGCAATGGGTTTGCGCAGCGGATGCGCTAACGCGCGCGCTACTCGGCGCGCCACATCGTGATGCGGACCTGGCTGATTGGAAATCACTGGCCGTGAGGTGTGCTGCATGCCATCCCCTGGGTTAAAAAAAGCGTGATTCTATCAGTCTCCCGCGCACTCGGCATGACGCCGTTGCACGCCCGGTGCTATGATCACGCCCGAGCCTTTTTGTAAGCTCACTATTAAGCTCAGATCGGTTAAGGTTTTCGACACGGTCTGACAATAACCGTTATTAAAAACCACCGCACCACGAGGAACCCGGCTTGTCACACTTACCGGTGATTGTCGGCATGGGCGGCATCAATCCCGCCGGCAGAACCTCGGGCCATCAGGCCTTCCGCCGCACCGTGCTTGATGCTCTTCCTGCTGACCAGCAGCGCCAAACCGTGGAAAGCTTGGCAGCGCTTATGCGCCTTGCCGAGCACTCCGACAACGGATGGCACGACAGCGCAGGGCAGCCCATTGACGCCCCTGCCCAGATGCTGCGCGATCAGGTGCTTAACCACACGCTGATTCGCCGCAATGAAGACCCGCGCTTTCTCGCCCCTGGCCTGCCGGCAAACCGACGAGCCGATCTGGCGCTGGCAGAGCCGCTGCGCGTGACACTGCGCCGCCGCCAGCTACCCGACCAGTTGCCCGATGGGTGGCAGGTGCGCGAAATCGATACCCGTGAAGTCGAGGTGACTATTCCTGCGGGCATCTTCGACGTGCTGCTACCGGACGCCCAAGAGCCTAAAGTGCGGGCTGCCGCGCAACTGCCGAGCGGCTTTGACCCAGCCAGCCTTTACCGCAGCGTGCACCATCCTCGCGGGCTCTCCATGGCGGTGTTTGGCGCCAGCGACTGCTTGGGCGCCAGCGGCCTCTCTTGGGAAACCCTGCGCCAGCAGCTCAACCCCGACCATATCGCTGTGTACGCGGGCAACTCGATTGGCCAGCTCGATGACCAGGGCTGGGGCGGCTTATTGAAAAGCTTGGTGACCGGCCAGCGCGCCACCTCCAAGCAGATGCCGCTGGGCTATGGACAGATGCCCGCTGACTTCCTCAATGCCTATGTACTCGGCAGCGTAGGCGGCACCGGCGCAGCGCTAGGCGCCTGCGCCAGCTTCCTCTACAACCTGCGCCTGGGCATTGACGATATCCGCGCAGGCCGTCGCCGGGTGGTGATGGTGGGCACCGCCGATGCGCCGATTACCCCGGAAATTATCGAAGGCTTCCGTGCCATGGGCGCGCTGGCCGATGACGCCAGCCTAAAAGCGCTGGATGCCCTGGAGCTGCTGACCGACGCTGATTATCAGCGCGCCTGCCGTCCGTTTGCCCGCAACTGCGGGTTCACCATGGCAGAAGCGAGCCAGTTCCTGCTGCTGATGGACGACAGCCTTGCCCTAGAGCTAGGGGCCGATATTCTCGGCGCGGTGCCCGATGTGTTTGTCAATGCCGACGGCTATAAGCGCTCTATCTCCGCGCCGGGCATCGGCAACTACATCACCCTGGGTAAAGCCGCCGCGCTGGTCAAAGACATGCTGGGAGAGACCGCGCTGAAAGAACGCACCTTCCTTCATGCCCACGGCACCAGCACGCCGAAAAACCGCACCACCGAATCCCACGTATTCGATGAAATCGCCCGCGCGAACGGCATCAAGCAGTGGCCGGTGGTGGCCATTAAAGCGTTCATCGGCCACTCCCAAGGGTCAGCGGCAGGTGATCAGCTGGCCAGCGCCCTGGGCAGCTTCGCCCACGGTTTGCTGCCGGGTATCCCCACGCTGGATGCGGTGGCCGATGACGTCTACGCCGAGCGGCTGCGCTTTTTCACGACGCCTCAAGCATTTACCGCCGATGCTGCCTTTATCAACGCCAAAGGCTTTGGCGGTAATAACGCCACCGGCGTGGTGCTCTCGCCAGAGGTGACCGAGCGTCTACTCACCAAGCGCCACGGCAGAGCCGCGATAGAAGCGTGGAAAGGTCGCCGCGAAGCGGTACGCGCTAACGCCGCTGCCTATCTCGCCGAGGCCGATCGCGGGCGCTACGCCCCCCGCTACCAGTTTGGCGAAGCGGTGCTGGAAGGCCCAGAGCTTGAGATTCACGCAGACCGTATCCACATTCCCGGCTATGACCACGCGGTTTCGCTGGTCGCCGATAATCCGTTTGGTTCACTGGATGAGGGGACGCCGTCATGAGCGCGCATCGCGAAAAGATCGCTGTCTATCCTGGCACGTTCGACCCGATCACCAACGGCCACTTCGACCTGATTGAGCGCGGCGCGCGGATGTTCGACAAAGTGGTGATTGCCGTGGCAGCCAGCCCCGGCAAACACCCAAGCCTGGATTTGGATACTCGAATTGCGCTGGCCCAGTCGGTGTGCGCATCGCTGCCGAATGTCAGCGTGATTGGCTTCTCGACGCTGCTCACTAGCATGATGCACGAACAGGGCGCGACGATTATTCTGCGCGGCCTGCGAGCGGTCTCCGATTTTGAGTACGAGCTGCAGCTGGCCAATATGAACCGCGCTCAAAATCCTGAGCTTGAGAGCGTGTTTCTTACCCCGGCAGTGGAAAACTCCTATATCTCCTCGACCATCGTGCGGGAAATCGCCAAGCTGGGCGGCGATATTTCCCCCCTGGTGCACCCGCAGGTCGCAGAGGCGCTGCGTAAGCACTACACTACCTAGCTATCGATATTGTTGAGCAAAACACTCGGGTATCTAAAACCCGAGTGACACGCCATTCGTGAGGTATGCCCATGGCCCTGATGATCACCGACGAATGCATTAACTGCGACGTCTGCGAACCGGAATGCCCCAACGACGCGATTTCTCCCGGTGAGGAGATTTACGTGATCAACCCCAACCTGTGCACCGAGTGCGTCGGCCACTTCGACGAGCCTCAGTGCCAGCAGGTGTGTCCGGTGGACTGTATTCCCCTCGACCCAGAGCGCCCCGAGACCCAAGAGCAGTTGATGGAGAAGTATCGCATCATTACTGCCGCTTAACTCGCCCACTTAAGATGTGCCTGAACGTTTGCGAGCGAAGGTCACTCTGAATGCGTATTTGGACCCTCGCTTGGCCCATCATTCTCTCCAATATCACCGTACCGCTACTCGGTTTGGTGGATACCGCCGTGGTCGGGCACTTACCCGACTCTCGCTACCTGGCCGGCGTGACCCTTGGCGCAACGCTATTTAGCTTTCTCTACTGGGGCTTTGGCTTTTTACGCATGGGCACCACCGGACTGGTCGCCCAGGCCATAGGGCGCGAGTCGCCTAGTGACGTGCGCAACTTGCTAGGCCAGTCGCTGATCATGGCAGGTGTCATCGGCACACTATTAATCGTGTTTGGCACACCGCTCATCTCGCTTGGCCTATGGCTACTAGATGGCAGCGTACAGGCCACGCCGCTGGCCCGCGAGTATGCCGAGATTCGCCTCTGGTCTGCCCCTGCCGTACTGGCCAACTACGCCATTTTGGGGTGGTTTTTAGGGCAGCAGAACTCCCGCGTCACGCTGATGATTCTGGTGCTGACCAATAGCGTCAATATCGTGCTCGACCTATGGTTTGTGGTGGGCTTAGGGATGACCAGTAACGGCGTAGCGCTGGCTAGCGTGCTCGCTGACTACAGCGCGCTGCTGTTCGGTGGCTACTTGGTGCTGCGCCAGCTGGGGCATCTTGAAGGCCACTTTCAACGCCAGCGCCTATTGGCACTGCAGGCCTATTCGGCGCTACTTAGTGTTAATGCGAACCTGTTTGTGCGAACGCTTGGACTACTGTTTGCCATGGCGTTTTTTACAGCGCAAGGCGCCCGTCAGGGCGATACCGTGCTCGCCGCCAATGCCGTGCTGCTGCAATTTATTATGCTGACCAGCTACGCGCTGGATGGCTTTGCCCACGCGGCTGAGTCGCTAGTAGGGCGCGCTTACGGGCGTCGCGATTGGCGAGAGTTTGCCGCCACGGTGCGGGCCACGGCACAGTTCTCTTTCTGGACATCCGCTGCGGCGGCGCTGCTTTTTGCCTTGGGTGGTAATCAACTGATCGCAATGCTGACCGGAT
>Ga0208182_1001591_pt1 | contig 10312 bp, 24 predicted proteins | sample MalvireepMed_906_FD_184248 | JGI IMG/M metagenome (GOLD analysis project Ga0208182, IMG submission 184248) | Marine viral communities from the Global Malaspina Expedition - Malaspina viral metaG DeepMed_906 (SPAdes) (version 2) | ecosystem: Environmental > Aquatic > Marine > Oceanic | place...
CAGGTAGTTTAGCCAGGGCAAAAGCCACATCTGACGGGGTTAGATCATCCTTTGAATGGGAACCAATCTCCATTTTAGGGGATGAGGGCGTCAGGAGCTTGAGGATTTCCACAATTCCTTATGAGCAATCCACTATCCGCACTTTCCAATCACCATCTTTAGTTTGATACCAGCCCCATACCTCGATAGACCAGGCGCATTTCCTGACAGCATCCACATATTTGGAGTTTTCTATTTTCTTCACCCGGTCTGATACGTGCGATCTGGTTGTTGCCTGTATAGCCAGAACATCTGCATCTTTTATGGCTAAAATGTCAATAAAGCCATATAAATCCCGCCTTTTTTTTGCGTAAGGTATCCACTGTTCCACCACTTGTGGAATCCACCCTTCTTCTTCCAGCTTCTTAATCGAACGATTTGTTGGGTTCATATCACGCCAGGGCCGGGGATGGTTCCATCTAGGTATCTATCAGGGATGCGGGGTTTATTCTTGTATGAACTACCTTTCTGCCATGATACATAACGTGGACAGGTTAAACCCAATATTCTACATGGTTTTTCATACTCGCAGTCTTTACAGGGGATGTTTTTATTGAGGGTCGGGAGAGGAATTTCATTTGCGATAGATTTACGGACAACAGAAGTAGAACGCGCAAGAAAGCAGTGAATGTCCTGACGCAATTCTCGTGTGTCTATGTTTGCGTCATATGTCCCGACAAACGCTTTTGGCATTTGCTGGTACATGGCATCGAATGTTCTGCCTATTCTTTGTCCATCGACCACCCACTTTCGCCATGCTTTTTGGTCACCCAAATTTTCAGGGACCAGAATGAATTTATTTCCCCGGCAAAAGATATGAACGGGAGAACCGTGTGACTTGAGCATTTGGCGAAATTTACTAATACCGACAGCAATCCAATCCTTTTTGTATTTGTTTTTTTTGCTCCTTTTTAATTCCTTTGCTCTAAATTCCGGGTTCGTCGCATACCTTTCTTTTATACTTACTATGCCCCGCTGTACCGACAAACGCCCCTTTTGAGTTTTCCGGTATCGTTGTGAACTTTCAGCCTGTCGGCGTTTCTTGTCTTGAATTTGAAGGATTACGCCTAAAGCATCTTGGTTGTTCAGGGAGTTTTCCATCGTGAAAGATATCAGCTACCAGACGTACTATATCCTCAAACCCGTTTTCCTTTAGCCACGCCCACCGACTTTGCCTTGTCCAAAACATAATTTCTGCATCGTTCCGTGTACTCTCCCCAAGTTTCACCATCTTTTTGCATCATATCCATTTTTTTAAGGTTAGTAACCAGAAACTCATTGGCACGGTAGGATTTACCCTCATATCGAATCGTTCCATATTCCTTACTCCAACACCTTGAACAAAGTGGTTTAGGTTGCAGGATTGTAGCAGTTTCTCCACACATACACACGTTTAGCACCACTTCTTCTACATCTTTCTTAACTGTAATATGGTCATCGAGCCAACCTTCTTGGTTGACCCAGGGGGCCATGCCTTTTATGTAAGGGTTGTTTTTATAACTGCTGGTGTATTCCCTAGCACCATAGACCACTTTATTACAGGTGTCTTCAGAGGTAATCCAACTACCAAATGCTTCCGCTGCCTGACGCTTGTTTGACCCTATACGCCACTGGAACTTCCAACAGGTATCAAACCCCTCTTGTTTCCATTCAGGCCAAGATTGAATGATCTCACCAGTTGATTTCTTTTTAGCCATAAGTTCCCTTGGAGCGTATATGCCCCTACGGTAGAATTGGTACTGAGAACCACATTATCGAGCGATGATTTAAGGCTCATCCCAGCCCGCCCCTTACTTATGGCATATAAACTCGTTTTTGCGCCGCTCCAGAGCGCGGATTCTCAGTTCGACAGTTGTGCGGTCAAAGGTCTGGAACAGTCGATCTCCACCCTACTCCGTGCCGCTGACGAAATATCTTGACTTTCCTGTATACCGTGGACAATAATGGAGTCCTATGGAATGAACCTACCGAAATCCCTATTATCGAAGATGCACCGATTGTCAAAACGTGATATCGAAAAACTCACTAAATCTGCCAAGGGTGAAGAATGCCACATCCGTACACCATATTGCAAATCGGATGATTCAGTTGTGTTCGCTCACTTGTCTGGTAAGTCAGTTCTAGGGGGTGGGATGGGGTTCAAGGGAAAGCCCATTGGAAGTTATGCCTGTCATGTGTGTCATGCAATTATAGATGGTCGCATGAAAACTGATCTTGAAAGGGATTGGGTATGGCAACTGGAAATGGAAGGTGCATTAAGAACTATGGCAACGATGCTCGATAAGGGGTTGCTTAAAATTAAATGAATGTAGCGGAGGAAACATGACAAAAGGAACCGATAAAAGGCTTAAACATCTAACACCAGAAACGTTAGAAGTGGCTTATGTTGCAACGGGTGAACTGGCAGCGACGAGGATAGAAGTTAAAGCCCTAAAGGAGCAATATAACGTAGTGCTTAGACAGCTCAACCAAGTTATAGATGACATCCTGTTCCTTACTAATGGTCGAAAGTCCACGTTGCGAAGTCATCACGATATGTCTAGGTATAACGAATGGGCCATCTATGACGACTAGAGAAAACTTTATGAGAAACCGTAATCGTTTTATGAACCAGATAGAGCAAGGCAGTAAATTGGAACAGATGCTCTTGCATGATAAAACTAATCGTAAAGAGCTACAGCATAAAATAGGAATATTTCTGCGTAGACAACGCCACCCAGCCATGAGTGCTGATTGGGGCGATTTTGCTACGCACGAAGATTACGAATTGCGTAAAAGACTCGAAGACAAATATGAAGAAAGACACGCCCCCTGAAAGCAAGAAGGTTCCTTACCAATTCATTGTATGTAAGGTGAAGGGTTGTGTCAGGATGCACGATTCTTATTATCCTATGTGCAGTAAACACCGCAAAGAGGAGCGTAAAGATTGAGAGACACACCGGAACTTACACAAGAAGATGCTGAAGCTGCACTGCACTTTCTTGCCAATACGGATGAACAGTTTGGTAAGTTACAGACACAGGTTAAGGCCACGCTGTTCCTGGCAGACCAGACTCGATACAGCATCTTTCTATCTTCTGATGGCAAGAACATAGAAGAACGGAAAGCCAAATCAATCATTGATGAAACTTACTTAGACAAGATGCGAGATCATTACAAAGCGGAAAAGGATATGCGGATTCTCCTGGCTGAAAGGAAAACCGCTGAACTTAAAATTGACCTATGGAGAAGTATCAATGCGGCAAGACGAACCGGGGGTTGAAGCTCCCATTCACCAAGCAGCAGACGATGTAATGACGGGTGTTAAGGATTATCTCAAATCATGGGAAGTCCACACTACCATGTCTGATGTAGACAAGGTTATTTGCGCCCTAAAATATTCCTTGCAAGAAGTATCACTAGACAGTAGTATATCTGAAGAGGAACTCCTACACGCCGTGGGCAGCGGCCAATCTGCCTCCTCCTTAACCATTAGCCCCCCTCCGGGGGGGCACTCTTTTATTCATCCTACGTTTGAGTCAATATTGGGGGATTTCCTACGTGCGCCTCTTAAATAAATTCAATCTCCCATCTCCTGTGGTACGAGCTGTGGAGAACGACCCCTATGACCGGGGGGAATCAGACATCTCTGTAACGCAGTTAATCGACAGTCCTCTTATCAGAAGAATGAGGATCAAACATCAGGATGATATTGAGGAAGATGTTACCGATAGAATCTGGAGTTTATTGGGTCAGGCAGTCCATTCTATTTTAGAACGTGGTGCTGACAGTCCAGATGTAGAAGGAGCGGAAGAAAGGATTTACACCACCGCAGATGATTACATTGTTTCTGGGCAGTATGATCTTATTTATCGAAAGAAAGACGGTAACCTAGTCCTAGCTGATTACAAAGTTACATCTGTTTGGGCTGTTATATTTGGAAAATCTACTTGGGAATACCAGTTGAATGTATTGAAGTGGATGGTTGAACGTGAAACAGAACTCACTATAGATCGTCTTGAGGTTATCGCTTTTCTACGGGATTGGACAAAAACAAAAGCTGGGGATGGGAAATATCCCGCCGCCCAAGTTGCTATTGTTGAAATCCCTATCTGGGATACAGGAAAGACAGCTAACTATGTTCGGAACCGACTCAAATTGCACTTTAACGACACTGAATATATGCAATGCAGCAATGAGGAAAGATGGTATAGCGGTGATAAGTGGGCTATCGAGAAGGTAGGCCGCAAGAGCGCAGTAAAGGTTTTCAACTCAAGAGATGAGGCAGAAGAGGAACTGGAAGAGTTCTATTCTAATGCTGATCTCTATTCCCTAGAACATCGCCCTGGTAAGTATCGAAGGTGCGAAGAATATTGCGATGTCGCAAAATGGTGTCCGATATGGAATCCAATGTAACTTTTATTTCAAAACTAGATGTTGAGTTTGAAAAAATCTGGAAAGATGTTTCTACCGTCGCCGCTAATACTATTGGAGAAGATGTAAAACATCTTAAACTGGCTTTCAAAAATGTATTCTACCAAGGTGTTATGCACGAAATGGAAAACGAACTAACCCGTCAAAAATCTCTCAAGGAGAAAAGAAATGACTGAATTCACATACCCAGACCAAACAACTTATTTAACGATGAACGATAAATACGAAAGTGCCAAGCATCCACCCTTCAAAGGTAACTGTGGGAAACTATTAAATTCCACCCCAGATGAAGGTGAGGTCGCATTATGGTTCAACGAAAAGAAGGGAGTCGATAGAGGTACTTATCAGAAAGCTATCAAGTTCCTTATGAAAAACACGCAAAGCATCAAACTTAAAAGTGAAGAAAGCAACGGTGCTTACAGGAAAGCAGAACGATCCGTAGAGGGTGATGATCTGGACTTTTTGGAATGATTCACTTTGACCGGGATAAATTCAAAGGATCAACTATAGAGTTCACGCTTATAGATGATAAGGTTTGGATTCCTAAAGAGATGATCCACAGATTCTCTGATGAATGGAACCAAGGACACAGACGAACTGATATAACCCTTCATAATGGGGCTGTAATGGAATGCGTTTACTCCCCCAGGAAGTTAGAGAAATTATGGGAGAACGGCAAGTGAAAAAGAAAGCTACCAGGAACTCCATACCGTCAGACATCAAGTTGATGAAGATGGCTGCTGTAATAGATCATACAGGTTACGGTAAGAGCAGAATATATGAGCTGATGAATGAGGGAACGTTCCCGCGACCACTTAAACTTTCCACCCACAAAGTCCTGTGGAGATCAGACCAAATCCAGACATGGATAAAGGATCAGATATCTTTATACGGGTGAAGCAATGCAGTATGCGATGCTTTATGGTGACAAATCTATGCCCAGTAAAACAGGGCAAAGAGCCAGATGCCCCATATGTGAGGGAGAAGTTTTAAGTAAATGCGGTGAAATCAATATACATCATTGGGCACATCTATCTGGCGTTGACTGCGATGCTTGGTCTGAACCAGAAACACAATGGCATAGAGACTGGAAAAATATATTTCCTCCTGAGTGGAGAGAGATAACCATTGAAAATCATAGAGCTGACATACGCATACCAGAAGGGCCGGTTATAGAATTTCAGCACTCAACCCTGTCTCCAGAAGAAATTAGAGAAAGAGAAGATTTTTATACAAAGTGTGTAGGTGGATTGATTTGGATGGTAGACGGTTCAGAGTTTATGAAAGAATGGGTAAAGTTTAATTGGAACGATTGGGCCGACCAGGATTGGCATACACCTCTAGGTTACTCCCCCTTCGATGAGGTGTTTTATAAAGGAGTAGGCGGTCTTCGCGTTGATAAATATTTCCCAGAAGAAGTAAAAGTAGATGTGGAATTATTAAAACCAGTTCGCTGGCCTCATGCAAGAAAGTCTTGGGCATTCGCCCAACAACCGCTATTTTTTGATAGCGGGAAAAGAGATCAAGTACCTGAAGACAATTTGTTTTCCCAGGGAATAAAAAAAGAAAGGGTCAGCATTAAACCCACATCTTTGGGAAACGCTTTAACAAAAGCTGGTTTTAATCATTCTGGATTTGAGGAGTGGTTTTCAATATCTTACCATCAATACCCAGATTCCGATATTTTTGAGTGGCTAGGCACTGTTAATGACAGTGGTAAAAAGTCTACTCTGAATAGTCGCAAATCATTGAACCTACCTAAATATCTAGTTGGAAGGTTTAGACCTTTCGATGACGCCGTATCTGAACTAAAAAATCTAGGCAATATAAATGAATCAAACGCATAAACCAATCACCAAAAAAAACTTAAAGAAAGTTAAAAAGATATTACGGGATTTAGAGCAGAATAGGCGCATCGTTAAGGTCAGGAAAATTGATCCCCAATCTGAAGAGGGTCAATTGATGCGTAACTTTCCATATCCAAAGATTGCTGAAATTAAACATGAGATGTGTACGTCCTGCTTTCCATGCAGACTAAGAAGGATGGATGTTATTAACTTGATTCACGATTTAGCAAACACACTAAGGGATGACAACGTAAAGCCAACACCTTATTACAGTTCGTGGAATTTTGATATAAATGAATAACCTACTTCCGATTACGTTTCTTTCCTTTCTTGTTCTTCTTTTTTGGTTTCCACCCTAAGTTATGTAGAGTTCCGTAGACATATGCGTCTTTGTCTCTTACCTTTCTTTTTCTAGCTTCTCTTCTTAGTTTCTTCTCAAGTTCATCTGGCATCAATGTTCCTTGCTGGCTTTTTGCTCCACTTCAATAAGTTTTTCATAAGTTTCTGGACTGTCCGAACATACCCCTGCCATCTTTCTAGCGATCTGCGCTAAGACTGCTGAAAGTTCTTTTTGGGTGTTAGCACCTAGGATCATTTTTTGGGCAGTAGGTATAGTCAGCATTTCTTCTTTCTCCAGTTTTATAGATACCGGACAGAAAGTCACCCGCTTTTTGGGGTCTTGTTCAAATCTGTCCGATTGGTAAAGTAGTTTATCGGTTGTCATCCGAACTTCCTCTTTAGGTATCGTAAGGATAATTCCATAAGGTCATAAGTAGAATCCCTGACATCATTCAATATAATGATGCCCTGGAAGCTCTCTTTCCCTTGCGGGGTACGGTAATTTTCCCTATGTAAGTAACAGCTACCAGCAACCAAACCACGTTGCTGCTTACCATTAGGCAATGCCCGTACTGCTAAGTCTAAACCTTGTTGATGCCCCATTACAAAGGACAAACCAATATTTTTCAATTTGGAATGAGCTGTACCCGCCCAAGGTCTACTGGAATTAGGATTTACGAAATAATGGGAAAACCATATCCCCTTAATTTGGAATGTTTCTAGGAATTTATGGACAGACCAGCCGTCCAAACCGAAAGATTGTTCAGAAAATACCCCTTCGAGACAAGGGTTTTCTTTAATATATCGGAATAACCTTTCTTCATGGTTGCCCATTAAAAAATGCTTTCCGGGTAGGAACTTATTTTTTTTGCCCTTGTTGTAGTCATCTATAGGGGCGAGGAGTTTAGCAAGTGATTTCTTACCTGATTCCAGGTCTTCTATCACCCGCTTACCTTCCACCTCAATGGATTTAGACCATGTGTTGAGGGAAGGCATATCAAAATGATCGCCTAAATGTATGATGAAATCTGGCTTTAGATCGACAGCACAACGACCAATCCAAGTCATATGATCTGTGCGTACACCAGGGCGACATTGGGTATCTGGAATAACCAGTATTTTCAAGGTATTATCCCTTGTTTATTACCCATATTCTACAGAGGGTTTTTGTATCAGGTCAACAGATGTAACGCAACCTACTGGATACGCAGTTAGCCCATAGATTACCGGCTTTCCTGTGCTATTCATAAAGTCATCGTGATCTACTGTTGTGCCTATGATAAGAGTATCCTTATCTATTGATACAAAGAACCCAATCGTAGTGAGTAACGGACAGGAAACTTCTGTCTCCCATCCGCTACAAGCAAGTACATCTCTCCACTTTACTAAAATGGTGGAGCCGGGGAGAATCTCACTCCCGTTCGGAGTCGGCCCTTGCGGGTTTTCCATCCGTCGATTTATCTTCGGCCCCAATGATATTGTAGTGAACTGAACCATCATCCTGGTACTCCACCCGGTATTGGGTGGGAACCATCTTATAGACGGTGAATTCAGCACCATCTTCAGGTGGGATATTTTGGGTTACGGTATCAAGGACTCGATCCATAACCGCAAAGGGGCTTAAATTTCTCCCCATAGCAGATTCAAAGAACCTGTCTATAGCTCGAATTTGTGGATTATTTAACAACATTGAACGCACCATAATTTACTCCTTTTGTTTACACCGTTAGAACACTACTTCTTTTTGCCTTTGAATTGTATTGGCCCTGGCAACAACCAGGAAAAAACCATTGGAACCAACACTATTAGTATTAAAGCCCAACCCCCCATTGAAATCAATTTTCCGAGCAATGTCCAAAAATTATCCGGTGCTTTATTTACAACGGTGTCAGCAGTAACGGAAATTGGTTCCCCCTTAACGCTCGGCTCCGCAGTTAAAGCAGAGGCAACTACAGCCGTCGTTCCCCCCGCTAGTGCTGGTACAATCACAGAGGGCGTCAAGGCACTCGCGACACCCACAACTGCGCTCGTGGCTGCTCCAGTCATTAGGTTGCTCTTGATTTTCGGTAAACTGCATCCTCCTATACTCAGTGAGAAAAGGACTAGGCAAAGATACCGAGTGCAACGATTAAAATCAATACTCCCCATATCCAGGGCTTGCTTCTTACCTCGTCTACCAACTTTTTGAATCCGTCCATTAAATGTCTCCATTAGTCTAGTTGAAAACTTGATCCACACCCACAGGAATGTGAACCCGTTGGCGGCGTGAACTTAAATGATGGGCTAAAGGGGTTATCATCCCAATCCATCTCAGCATCTCCCAATAAGTCCAGAGAGATAGGGTCAGAGAAGATTGTATCGGATAGCATCTGTGCGTCTTCAGGAATCTCTGAAGTTCCCTTAAGCTTTATCTGGTAACCTGAACATCCTCCACCTTCCAGACATACCTCAAGAAATCCCTCTCCTTTAAGGACTTGATCTACTTTGCTCTGTGCTGCTTCTGTTATTATCATCGGGCGGCTCCGGTAAAGGCATCCAGTGGGTTACATCTTCTTTGTTCCAGTAGTAATCGTCTGTACTGTCAACGCACCACTCCTTCTTTGTCCTTGAGTAAACGCCAATGTCCATATCATAATCATGTAATAAGTACAACACTGATTCCCGAATGGGCGGCAACCGATCCTCTACACTTATCCACTTCATTCCTCTTCTCCAATACAAGAACCAGACATTACCTCGTTGTAGTAAATGGTCAGGCATAGAGCATCTTGAATCTGCTGAAATGAAAGTCCGTCAACACCTATGCGGGTATGATCTTTTTTGTGAGTAATTACAATTGCCCCTTCATCACCATGAGATTTAGCGATAGATGCAGCCATCTTATTCAGACCTATGTTGAATACTGTGCTTTTCTTTGCAGGTGTTTTAGTCGCCATAACTATTTAGCGGTTGGCGGTTCCCAGTATTCACATTCACAAACATACCTTCCCTCTTCATGTGAATCGCTCCTCATAAACCCATGCGGCGCATCTGGATGTGTTTTACATGGAACTTCAGTTTGAGTGTCTAAATTCTCTAGCTCCGGTGGTTCTGGTATCAGCATCCAAAAGGGTACGTCCTCTTGAGTCCAATTAAACTTCCCACTAATCCAAACCTTGCCATCAAAATAACCAAGCTCAACCTCAAGGCTTTCGTCGTAGTAACAAAACAAAACGGCTCGGTTTTTCTCTGGTAGTCGATCATTTACGCTGATCCACTGTCTCTCATTTTCCGATGCATCATAATCATCGTCACATTCACATTGCACTTTTCCCGGCCTCACCACTTTCAGTTTGCAGTCCGGCTTACATAGTAACCATTCAATGCCTTTGCAAAATTAAATATCTGTAAACTCACAGCAGTATATACCATATTAAAGCTGAAAGCGCAGCTACATCAACACATATAGACCAGAATAGATAGACTCCTACTGCCCACTTTTTCCATTCACTGTTTTTGATAAACTGGCGGCATAACAATTTCATCCAGCTTCTCCTCTAATCTTATCAGGTGATCCATGATCTCCCCGAATTGATCGTCTGTTCTCTCAACTACTCTTTCTAATCTCTTCTCAACGCTTTGTAGTTGGAAAGCCTGTATTGCTACGCTTTCTCTTAAATCGTATATGAATGTGA